>Ga0247815_10002581_pt1 | contig 13351 bp, 9 predicted proteins | sample UWRJL194509B1_FD_181014 | JGI IMG/M metagenome (GOLD analysis project Ga0247815, IMG submission 181014) | Plant litter microbial communities from Arlington Agricultural Research Station in Wisconsin, United States - UWRJ-L194-509B-1 | ecosystem: Environmental > Terrestrial > Plant litter >... | reverse complement strand
TTCTGAGCTTCAAGAAATAGCTAAGTTAGCTAAAACTATAAAGTTTACTGGTGTCAAAAAAGAGACCTTAATCAGTCAGATTTTAGCACATCAGGAAACCACTGTAGCACCGTCTCCTAGTGCTGTAACTGAAAAGGAAAATGTTGATGATAAGCCTAAAAGAGCAAGGATTGTTCCTGTGAAAAAAGCGGCTATTAGTAAAAATGCTCCAGTCTTAGAATTTGATACCATAGAGGAAACTCCGGAAAAAACAGAAGCTCCTGTCGTTGCAAAACAAGCTCCGGCAGCAAAAATAACTCCATCAGCAAAAATTGCTCCTAAAGCCAAACAAGCACCAATAGCAAAAGCAGCTGCAGAAGTAAAGGAAGTAGCAGAAACTCCTGAAAATACAGAAGTTCAGGAAACTCCTGAAAATACGGAAGTAGAGAAAAAAGGACCAAAAATCGTAAAATTCAATAAATCAGCTTACGAGAAAAAAGTCGCTTTGCAAAAAGAAAAAGAAGCCACAAAAGAAGCAACTCCGGAAGGCGAAGCTGTAGCAGAAACTTCAACTGCTGAAAAAACAGAAGCACCAGTTTTAGTTAAAAAGGTCAATCCGAACCAGATTAAAAATCCAAACCAGAATCCAAACCCAAACCCAAATCAAAATCCAAACCCGAATGCTAATCCAAATGGTAACGGAAATGGGAATAACGGGAATCAAAATCCAAATCATAAAAACAAAAAGAACAATTTCAGAGATTCAGACTTTGAGTTTGACGGAATTATCGAAAGTGAAGGTGTTCTTGAAATGATGCCGGACGGTTATGGTTTTTTACGTTCATCAGATTATAATTATTTAGCCTCTCCGGATGATATTTATTTATCAACCTCACAAATCAGATTATTTGGTCTTAAAACCGGAGATACTGTAAAAGGAGTGGTTCGTCCTCCTAAAGAAGGTGAAAAGTTTTTCCCATTAGTTCGTGTACTTAAAATCAATGGTCACGATCCTCAGGTGGTTCGCGACAGAGTTTCTTTTGAGCACCTGACACCAGTTTTTCCATCAGAAAAATTCAAATTAGCCGAAAAAGGCAGTTCAGTTTCAACCCGTATTATCGATTTGTTTTCTCCAATAGGAAAAGGACAACGTGGTATGATTGTCGCTCAGCCTAAAACCGGTAAGACAATGTTATTAAAAGACATTGCAAATGCAATTGCAGCCAATCATCCTGAAGTTTACCTTATTGTTCTTTTGATCGATGAGCGTCCTGAAGAGGTTACAGATATGCAACGCAGCGTGCGTGGTGAAGTTATCGCGTCAACTTTTGACAGAGAACCACAAGAACACGTAAAAATTGCCAATATTGTTCTTGAAAAAGCAAAACGTTTGGTAGAATGTGGGCATGATGTGGTGATCTTATTAGATTCGATTACACGTTTGGCAAGAGCTTATAATACAGTTCAGCCTGCATCAGGAAAAGTGTTAAGTGGTGGTGTTGATGCGAATGCATTACAAAAACCAAAACGTTTCTTTGGAGCGGCAAGAAATGTAGAAAACGGTGGTTCGTTAAGTATCATCGCAACTGCATTGACAGAGACAGGTTCTAAAATGGATGAGGTAATCTTTGAAGAATTTAAAGGAACCGGTAACATGGAGCTTCAGTTAGATCGTAAAATTGCCAACAAACGTATCTTCCCTGCAATCGATCTTACTTCGTCAAGTACACGTCGTGACGACTTATTATTAGACGAAAAAACATTACAAAGAATGTGGATCATGCGTAAATATCTATCAGATATGAACCCGGTAGAATCTATGGATTTTGTAAACGATCGTTTCAAGAAAACAAGAAACAACGAAGAGTTTTTGATTTCTATGAATGATTAGGAGGAAGGTTCTAAGGAGCTGAGGGACTAAGTTTCTAAGTTTTTTTTAAAGTCGCTAAGGTTCTGAGATACTAAGATGCTGAGTCTTTTCTTTGAGATTAAACTAAATGATATAAAAAACGGGATGAGTTTTAAAACTCATCCCGTTTTTGTTTTTCAAATAATAATGTTTTGACATAGCCCACGGTTTCAACCGTGGGCTATGTTTTTGGAGTGTCAATGTTATTTTTTCTTCCAAATAACAACATTTTATAAACTTTAGTCTATAAAAAACTTAGAATCTTAGCATCTCAGAGCCTTAGTAACTCTTTTAGAAAAACTTAGCATCTTAGTATCTCAGAGCCTTAGTAACTCTTTTAGAAAAACTTAGAATCTTAGCATCTCAGAACCTTAGCAACTAAAAAACTTACTTCTTATTCACTACCGGTCTATTCTCTCTATTGGCTAAATCCCAGGCGATTGAAAAGGCCAATTTTGTTCTTTTTGTTAAAGCATCGTACTCAATTTTTTCAGGTTCGTCGCCTTTTTGGTGGTAATCTTCGTGAACTCCGTTGAAGAAGAATACTGACGGAATACCATGTTTTGCAAAGTTATAATGATCAGAACGCTCGTAAAAATGATTAGGATCTTTAGGATCATTAAATTTAAAATCTAAATCTATTTTGGTGTATTTTTCGTTTTGTGCAACTACGATATTATGCAAATCACTCGATAATCTGTCGGCACCAATTACGTAAACGTAATTATTTGTTTTAGCGTGTTCTACATCGCGACGGCCAATCATATCGATATTGATATCTGCAATAGTATTGGCGATAGGAAATAATGGATTTTCAGAATAGTAACGAGAACCGTGTAAACCGTGTTCTTCGCCTGTTACGTGCAAAAATAAAATAGAACGTTTCGGGCCATGTCCTTGTTTCTTAGCTTTTGCAAAAGCTTTGGCCATTTCTATAACCGCAACTGTTCCTGATCCGTCATCATCAGCTCCGTTATAAATTTCGCCATTTTTGATGCCTACGTGATCGTAGTGTGCAGAAATTACCAATACTTCATCCGGTTTTTCAGAACCTTCAATATAAGCCCAGATATTCTCTGAATCCGGTAAATTTTCGTTGCGTCTTGCATTTAGGAAAGCAGCAGGAATGTGTTGGTAATAATCTGTCGCTCCTTTAGGAAAAGAAACTCCGCTTTTTTTGTATTGTTCGATCATATAAAGACCTGCTCTTTTCTGTCCTTTAGATCCTGTTTCGCGACCTTCCATTTCATCAGAAGCGATCACGTACAGCATTGTTTTCAGGTCTTTTTCGCTAATAGATTTTATGTATTTGCTTGGATCTGAATTGTCTTTTGATGCAGCCGACTGCATATTTTTACAAGAGAATGCAGTACCAATTAATAATAGAATTATAAGTTTTTTCATTTGGTATTAGTGTAAATTTATGAATGTATAAAAAGCAAATGCTATTAGTAAAAGTAGGATAAAAAATGAGTTAATAAAAAACAATACTATGCTTTTTGTAAAAGACATAATTCGGGACTCTCCGTAAAATCTATGATGAGCTGGGAAAAAGTAATAAAATGCCCAAATTACTCCAATAAATGTTAAACAACCACTTATAAAATTAATAAAAGTATAGTTGATTAAGGTTGCTAATTTATCTACAGAAAAGAGAATTAAAAAGATAAGCAATAAAAATGAAAAATAATGTAAGGTAAATATGCCGTGGTCAAAATAATACCAACGCTTTTTATTATGAAAAAGCCATAAAAAGAAAGCGAAAAAAGGCATGATAATAAATAAAACCTTAGGCAAATTATGTATAAATGATTCTATGAATTTATCAAGAGCTTGCCGACCAGTATTTTGATCTTTTATAATTTGTATTTTTCGATTGATCCAATAACCAAAGGCAGAAAGCTTTTTAGATTCCGGACCATATTTTTGAATAGAATCAATTTGATTAACAGATTTATAGCCTAAATTGATTAAGCTGTCGTCACTTGTTTTCGGATTGTCTAATATTTCCTGAATTGCTTTTTTATTTTTCTCAGATATTGATTTAGAGTTTAATAAAGCTTTTACATTATCGTCTTCTTCTTCTAATGAATTTTTGTGAGACGAAGCTGGTCCTTTAACGCTTTCTGATTTTGGAGATTCGTGTACTTTATCATTTACATGAACAGGAAACATTGCAATTAGTAGAAAAGTGATAAAGCTGATGAAAATATAAAGACGTACCGGTGCTAAATAAGACAATCTTTTTCCTGAAAGATATTCTTTAGTTAAAGAAGAAGGTTTAAATAAAAGATTTTTAATGGTACGCCAGAAAGCATTTTCATAATGCGTTAAATCTTCAAAGAAATGAATGAATAAATGATGAAAGGTTTTTCGCGAATCTGTGTTTTCCTGACCGCAATTTGGACAAAAATTTTGCTCAACAACGTGCCTGCAATTCAGGCAGGTTTTGTCTTTTCTAATCGGACTGTGTGACATTGGTTATTCTTTGGTTTGGTTTTGGTTGTTATTTTTTGCCCACGAGTGAGGTGGGTTTAAATGGGTTTGCGCTGATTTTTTGCCCACGGATGTTACGGGTTAAACGGGTTTGCGCTGGTTTCTTTTTACTACTCCCGCTAGCTATAGGGATTCACAAATAAATACGAATTAACTTTTATTATAATCTGCGTGCCATTTTTTTTCGCCACGAATTAGCACGAATTAATTAAAAAAATCTGTGTAAACCCGTTTAATCACTGTTATCCGTGTGCCATCAATAAAGTATTACTTTTTTAATACTTCGTTCAGGAAAAGCTGTAAATGTTCAAATGATCTTTTTGCTGCGACGGCATTGTATGCTGCACCTTTTGAGTTGTCGTTTCCAGCTTCAGGATTAGTAAACGAGTGAACAGCATTCGCGTAATAAATCATTTGCCAGTCGGCTTTTGAGTCGCGCATTTCCTGCTGAAAAGCGGTAATTTCTTCTTTAGACTCAAACGGATCATCGGCACCATGACAAACTAAAACTTTTGTCGTAATAGGTTCAACCGGACGGGCGGCATCTTTACCTAAACCTCCGTGAAACGAAACCACTCCTTTTAGATTCAAATGTCCGCGGGCAGCTTCAAGAACTCCGGTTCCTCCAAAACAGTAACCAATAGCTACAATGTTATCAGCATTTGCCCCGGATTTTACTAATTCTTTTAAGGCTGAATCAATACGTTTTTGATAGATTTCGTAATTTTTTTTGTAGTAACCGGCTTGTTTTCCGGCTTCGGCAGTATTTGTTGGGTAGTTTCCTTCGCCATAAATATCAGCGATGAAAACATTATAACCTAATTTAGATAGATTTTCGGCAATATCCTTAGAAGCTTTATCGATTCCAAGCCAGGCTGGTAAAAGTAAAATTCCCGGATTCTGTGTGCTTTTTTTAGCAGATTTTACAAACAAACCGTTTAAAGCCTGAGACCCATCTGTATATTTTACGGTTTTTAATTGTGCGTTTATAGTGTTAGAAAACAGTATAGTAGCAAATAAAAGAAATGCTGAGTTTTTCATAGTGGTACAATTTTAAACAAATATCAGAAATATTATGTTACAAAAATATACCAGAAGTTATTTCTTATCAGGTTTTTACAATAAGATTTCTAAGATGAAAATTATTGGCCGGGATGCTTGTTTTACAATGTGATATTGCGTTTAAAAGCGCAGCCCAATTCAATAATAGAATCGGTTTTGGCAATACCGGGAATACTGTCGATTTTTTCATAAAGAATTCTTCGCATGTGTTCGTGGTTGGTCGCGATAATTTTGATGTAAAGCGTGAAAGACCCTGTTACATAATAACATTCTGTAATTTCAGGAATATCTTTTAATGCTTCGATAATTCGGTCAGAATCAGAATCTTTATTGAGTGTAATTCCTGTAAAAGAAGCCCAGTCATAACCAATTTTCTTTTCCTGAATAATAGGTTTTATACCACTAATAACGCCTTGCTCAATCATTCGATTAATGCGCTGATGCACCATAGTGTTTGATATTTTCAAATTAGCAGCAATTGCAGAAAACGCCATTCGGCCATCTTTTTCTAATTCTTTAATGATGCTAATATCAAATTCGTCTAATATATCCATTATTTTAAATTGAGTTATTGTGTGTTTTTTATTCTTAACTATTGAATTGTATGTAGTCCCTACGGGACATATTTATTGGCTTATTATTTATTTTCTACCAATATTATATTCCTAACGGAATAATCTCGTAGAGATTAAATATTGGTAGAAAATAAACAATTTCAAACATAATTTTGTCCCGTTAGGGACTACACGACATTCTGCAAATAGCAGAATTTTTTCGAATTCATAAAAGTAATTATTTTTTTCAATAAACAAGAGAAAACTCTTTGTAAAGACAAGTCTATTTGATTTTTTTAAGGTCTAAAAATATTGTTTTTGACTTTTTAATTAGGTTTTAAAAGTCAAAATTATAATTTCAGCACCCGATAATGAATAAAATTTAATACTTTTGCCCTTTAAAAGAAATAGAACATGATACAAACTGATAAATCACTTTCGTCAAAATCAGAAGTTTTGATTGAAAAAGAAAATAAATACGGAGCTCATAATTATCATCCGCTTCCGGTGGTGTTAGATAGAGGAGAAGGTGTGTATGTTTGGGATGTAGATGGAAAAAAGTATTATGACTTTTTGTCGGCTTATTCTGCAGTAAACCAAGGACATTGTCATCCAAAAATTGTGAAAGCAATGGTAGATCAGGCACAAAAACTGACTTTGACTTCTCGTGCTTTTTACAACGATAAGTTGGGAGATTACGAAGAGTTTGTAACGAAATATTTTGGCTTTGATAAAGTACTGCCAATGAATACGGGTGCAGAAGCTGTTGAAACGGCACTTAAAGTGTGTAGAAAATGGGCTTATGAAGTAAAAGGTATTCCGGAGAATCAGGCGCAGGTTATTGTTTGTGAGAATAATTTTCACGGAAGAACGACTACAATCATTTCGTTTTCTAATGATGAAGGTGCACGTAAAAACTTTGGTCCTTTTACAGAAGGATTTATAAAAATTGAATACGATAATCTTGAAGCTCTTGAAAAAGTTCTTGAATCGTCAAAAAATATAGCGGGATTTTTAGTAGAACCTATTCAGGGTGAAGCTGGAGTTTACGTACCATCTGAAGGATATTTATCGAAAGCAAAAGCATTGTGTGAAAAACATAATTTGTTGTTTATTGCCGATGAGGTTCAAACCGGAATTGCGCGTACCGGAAAATTATTAGCGGTTCATCATGAAAATGTTCAGCCTGATATTTTGATTTTAGGTAAAGCCATTTCTGGCGGAGTTTATCCTGTTTCGGCTGTTTTGTGTAATAACGAAATCATGAATGTGATTAAGCCGGGTCAACACGGATCAACTTTTGGTGGAAACCCTGTTGCAGCAGCTGTTGCCATTGCAGCGCTTGAAGTAATTAAAGAAGAAAATCTGGCTGAAAATGCAGAACGTTTGGGAATCATTCTAAGAAAAGGTTTGAACGAGATTGCAGAAAGAAATAATCTAATCACGCTGGTTCGTGGAAAAGGTTTGCTGAATGCAATTGTAATTAATTGTGGAGAAGATTCAGATCTTGCCTGGGAGATTTGCTTAAAATTCAGAGACAACGGACTGTTAGCAAAACCAACACACGGAAATAAAATCAGGTTAGCGCCGCCATTGGTAATGACTGAAGCTCAAATTCAGGAATGTCTTGAAATTATCGAGAAATCATTAAATGATTTTAGAGACTAAAAATATCGATTAATAATTCAAACTAAAAAAGCTGTTCAGAGATGAGCAGCTTTTTTTTTAAGTCTCAGTTTTCAGTCACAGTCACAGTCACAGTCCCAGTTTTCAGTCACAGTTAAGAAACTGAAAACTGTGACTGAAAACTGTGACTAAAAATTATTCTTCATAACATGCTATAAATTATATAACAAAGCAGATGAATTGTATAATCTTTTTAAGCGACTTGAGAAGTAGTTTTGAATGTCTTTCAAACGAACTTAAAAACAGACTTAAAAAGAGGTTATTTAATTTTTAATTGAAAGACACAAGAAAGAACCAAAACGGTCTTACTAACTTTTATAAATACAATTCTATTATAATGGCTTACTCAAATAATGATATAACACGTTTTTTAGATGCGCAGAATAAACTTTATTTAACCGCTCTTGCCGAAATGAAAAAAGGGAAAAAAGAAACACACTGGATGTGGTTTATTTTTCCGCAAATACAAGGATTAGGTACAAGTAATATTTCAAAATATTATGCCATTGCCGATCTTAAGGAAGCGAAAGAATTTCTGGATCATCCCATTTTAGCAAAACATCTTATAGAAATTTCAGCGCTATTATTAACATTTAAAAGAAAATCTGCCGAAGGTATTTTAGGCGATTTAGATGCCCGTAAATTATGTTCATCGATGACACTGTTTTCTCAGGTCGAAGGTGCTCATCCTGTATTTCAGGAAGTTCTCGATACATTTTTCTTAGGATATTCAGATCAGTTTACTTTATCAATCATCGATTCACAAGTAGTAGTGTCGCCAGCTGTTGAAGCATTAATATAAATTACGCTCAAACGTAAAGAAGAAAACCATTCCACTTTAAGTGGAATGGTTTTTTGTTTGTGGAAGTTTTTTTTAAATCTGCTTGAGTTTTATTAACCACAAATTTCACAAATTATTTTTACGACTTTTGATCAAAATTTGAATTAAACATTTGAAAATCATTCCCAAAGCTTTGCGAACTTCTTTAAAAAAATCAAATGAGCTTAAAACTTAGCGAACTTTGCGGTTAAATTTTTTGAAGCTCCCGATGGGCTATCAAGAAACTTCTTTAATCTGCCAAATCTGCGTGAAACTTTTTCATACAAATTCAAATTAAAAAATAAAAAAGCGACTGTCCTAAAACAATCGCTTTTGGTTATAATTACTTAAAATATCAAAAAAAGTAATTATTTCTTCAAGAAGATGTACAAGACATTTCTCTATTTTATTTTAAAATCTAACTTTTTTAAGTTCCCACAAAGTTTTGATAAAAGTATCAACATCTTCTGTAGTATTATAAAAAGCCAAAGACGGACGAACAGTAGTTTCAACACCCATTCTTCGCAAAATAGGCTGTGCACAATGATGCCCTGTTCTTACTGCAACACCTTCTCTGTTTAAAGCCTGACCCACCTGATCGTTGGTATAACCTTGCAAATTAAAAGAAAGTACACTTGCTTTATTTTTCGCTGTTCCTATCAGTCTCACACCCGGAATTTCTTTCAATAGTTTTGTCGCATATTCCAGTAACTGATGTTCATAGTGACCAATAGCGTCAATACCAAGTTTGGTAACATAATCTATTGCAGCGCCAAGACCAATGGCATCAGCAATATTTCCGGTTCCGGCTTCGAAACGATTTGGTGCTTTGTGGTATTTTATTTCCTCAAAAGTCACATCCTGAATCATGTTTCCGCCAGCTTGGTAGGGTTCCATTTCGTTGAGTAAATCTTCTTTTCCGTATAAAGCGCCAATTCCCGTTGGGCCAAAAAGTTTATGTCCGGAAAAAACCAGCCAATCCGGATTTAAATCCTGAACATCCACTTTCATGTGCGAAACCGATTGTGCTCCGTCAATTAAAACTTTTGCTCCAACAGCGTGTGCCATTTTTACAATTTCTTTGGCCGGAGTTACAGTTCCCAATGCATTTGAAACTTGTGTAAAAGCAACCAAACGTGTTTTAGAATTCAGTAGTTTTGAATATTCATCCAGCAAAATCTGTCCGTCATCGTCTACGGGAATTACCCTTAATTTCAAGCCTTTTTTATCGGACAAACGTTTCCACGGAACAATATTCGCGTGATGTTCCAGATTGCTCACAATGATTTCGTCTCCCGCAGCCAGATTAGGTTCGCCCCAACTTTGAGCGACCAAATTGATAGCTTCTGTAGCGCCACGAACAAATACAATTTCGTTTACAGAACTTGCATTCAAAAACGTTTTTACTTTTTCGCGGGCGGCTTCATAAGCATCAGAGGCGCGAGCGGCAAGTTCATGTGCTGCACGATGGATATTCGAATTCTCATGTTCGTAGAAATACGCAATACGATCAATAACCGATTGTGGTTTTTGGGTCGTTGCAGCATTATCAAACCAAACTAAAGGTTTTCCGTTTACAGTTTCTCTTAGAATAGGAAAATCTTTTTTGATCAGATTAGCGTCAAAACGAGAGCCTGAGACATTTCCGAAATCTGGCTTTTCGAAAGTATTTCCAACAATTAAATTTGAATTTCTCTGATCAAAAGCAAACGGATTTTGTTCCAAAAAATAATACGAATTCGGTATTTCATTTCCGTTTAACGGAAAATCAACTCGCTTTGTAAAGTTGGTATCCACAAAAGACAACGCCTCTTTTAATTCCGTTTCAAAAGAAGAACTTTCGGTTTGAAAAGGCAGATAATTATTATTTAAAAGCAATTGCGAAAAGAGATTGTCTTCATTCGATTGTGCTGTTCCGCCATTTTTGAAATTGACGTCATGAAAACCCGTTTGCGGATTATTGACATTGACATTATTTCCGTGTGGAATTCCCGATGGAGAAACCCCACTTTGAGGATCAAATCCGGCTCCGGCATTAGGATATAAAGCCGAAGCTCCTGAACCATAATTGGCAACAGTGGGCGAAGCTCCAAAGCCACTAAATGCAGGTGCACCGGAAGGTGGTGTTGCTACATTCTGTAACGGAAGAGTTGTCGGGCTATTACCGCTTAAGTTTCCGGTATTCAACAAAGTTTCTGCAATTTTTGTCGCACGCGGATGTTCATTTCGATCAGGACTTAACGAAATTTCCTTAGGAAACTCGTTAGGTAATGACTTGAACAATTCGTTCGCCAAATGTTGCAAATCCTCAATGTTGGGTAAACCGTCGTGGTTAGTATTTATACTCATGGTACTTTCCTATTTCTACATCTTCAAGAACTGCGATAGCATCATCGACTAAAATTGCCAATGAGCAATAAAGAGATACCAAATAAGAGGCAATTGCTTTTTCGTTGATTCCCATAAAACGAACCGATAATCCTGGTGATTGCTCGCCTTGTAATCCCGGTTGAATTAATCCGATAACACCCTGACGGCTTTCGCCTGTACGCAATAAAATAATTTTCGATTTTCCGTTTACGATAGGTAATTTATCCGATGGAATAAGGGGAATTCCTCTCCATGTCAAGAACTGAGATCCAAATAAAGACGTTGTAGGAGGCGGCACTCCGCGACGTGTACATTCGCGGCCAAAAGCAGCAATTGCTAAAGGATGCAACAAGAAAAATCCAGGTTCTTTCCACACTTTTGTCAACAATTCGTCTAAATCGTCCGGAGTTGGTGCGCCAGTTCTGGTTTTAATGATTTGAGATTTTGCAACATTACTCAACAATCCATAATCTTTATTGTTGATTAATTCGCTTTCCTGACGTTCTTTGATCGTTTCAATAGCCAAACGTAATTGCTCAGAGATTTGATTGTATGGTTTGCTGTACAAGTCAGAAACTCTGGTGTGTACATCTACAATGGTTTGTACTGCAGCCAGATTGTATTCTCTGGGATTATCGATATAATCTACGAAAGTATTTGGTAAAACTCTTTCGTCACGTGCCGAACAATCGACTTCGATATGGCTTCCGTCTTTTACTTTATTCAAACGAAATACGCCTGATTCTACTGGTGTCCAATGCAAAAGATGCGTTAGCCAACGTGGTGAAATTGTCCCAATTTGAGGGACCGTACGAGTTGCAATTGCTAATTGTCTTGCTGCAACATCTCCTAATGCTGTCTGTTGTTGTTTTTGTTCCGCCATGGCTTTAAAGGTTTAATGGTTAATTTATTTTTGGTACACTTTTTTAAGAATTTTTATTCGTAAAAAACACTGTTTTAGCGTATAAGTAAATTTATGTTAAAAATAAAAACATTAGAAGTAAATGTTGTTTATTTTAATGTGAAATAATGTCTAAGTTGTTGAAATATAATATTATGAAAGCGGATCGAATAATTCGTCAACCGAAAGATATCGTTCTCCCGTATCATAATTAAAAGTCAATACAACGGCATCTTTCGGGATTTTGTTGATTTGTTTTGAAATCGCCGCCAAAGAAGCTCCCGTCGAAATTCCTGCAAAAATTCCTTCTTCTTTTGGTAATCGTTTCGCAAAATAAAAAGCATCTTCTTTTTCAACCGGAATGACCAAATCGACATAATCCCTATTAAAAACTTCAGGAATAAATCCGGCACCAATACCCTGAATAGGATGCGGGGCAGGAGAACCTCCGCTTAAAACCGGTGATAAGGCCGGCTCGACAGCATAAGTTTTAAGATTAGGAAAATGTTGTTTCAGGATTTTAGAAACTCCAGTAATATGTCCGCCTGTTCCAACTCCCGTGATGAGGTAATCGATACCTTCCGGAAAATCCTGTAGGATTTCCTGAGCCGTTGTTTTCTCATGAATCTCAACATTTGCCGGATTCGTAAACTGAAAAGGCAAGAACGAATTTGGAGTAGAAAGTGCTAATTCTTTCGCTTTTTCTACTGCGCCCGAAGTTCCTTTTTCTCTTGGCGTTAAAACAAATTCGGCACCATAAGCATTCATGATTTTACGTCTTTCGATACTCATCGATTCCGGCATTACCAGAATTACTTTGTATCCTTTTACCGCAGCAACCAGCGAAAGTCCTATTCCGGTATTTCCCGAAGTAGGTTCTATAATGATCGAATCAGAATTTAAAAGTCCTTTTTGCTCCGCGTCTTCAATCATTGCCAATGCAATCCGGTCCTTGATACTCGCCCCCGGATTCGACTTTTCGATCTTGATCCAAACCTGATGCTCCGGAAAAATCTTGTTGAGTTTTACGTGGGGGGTGTTGCCAATGGTTTCTAGTATATTTTGATATTTCATGTTGCTTTTTTTTAACTGTTATTTTTTTAAACACATAGGGACATAGCTTTTAGTTGTGCTTAAAAAGTCGTTTTACTTAGAATAAAAATCATAGTGATGTGAAAAAGAATACTTTGATTTCGACAACTTTGTCAAAGTTTCGAACTTTGACAAAGTTTTACGGCCAATGATTCTACTCATTTTTGTCATCCTGAGCGAAGTCGAAGGAACGCAAGAAACTCCACAAACAAAATCGCCAATCTTTGTCGAGCTACTAACGGAGATCCCTCGTTCCTCGGAATGACAAGATTGCGGTTAGACTTTGTCAAAGTTTTCAAGACCTTTTATATGTTCTTACATTACTTATATGGTTCAAATATTCCTTACATGGTTCAAAAAAAAAATTAAATCGAATAAAAAATAGGTTCCGGAAAAGGATTGTTATCCTTCACTTTAATCTCATTTTTATGATAAACCACAGAATTTGACGGAACCGTATACGTTAGCCAGACATTGCCTCC
>Ga0247815_10002580_pt1 | contig 13356 bp, 15 predicted proteins | sample UWRJL194509B1_FD_181014 | JGI IMG/M metagenome (GOLD analysis project Ga0247815, IMG submission 181014) | Plant litter microbial communities from Arlington Agricultural Research Station in Wisconsin, United States - UWRJ-L194-509B-1 | ecosystem: Environmental > Terrestrial > Plant litter >... | reverse complement strand
CTCCCCCCGCCCCTAAACCCTTTGCTTCCTTATTATTCCGATTTTACCATCACTATCTTCACTTTCACTTTCTTCCCAGACCTTAGCATATCTTCCACAAAAGCATGGAGAGACCGGGCACCACAGTATGAGAAATTTGCTCATATTATTAACAGGCAGTTTACGGAGGCGACACCCGTCGTTTTCGGTGCACATGTCAGCAATGTGCTCACCGCCGAGACATTTGCAATGGTCTGGCGCAGACTAGAGCATCAATACAACCAGCCTGGAAAAAAGCTGCAGGAAGACGACGCTTGGGAACATACCAACCTCGTTATCGCAAAAGGCATGTATGGAACCTGGCAAGGATCAACGGCAAGTCCAGACATTCCCGTCCCACGTTTCAACTTATAAAATTTACGTTTCTCCTCTCAGACGATGCATTCTGCAACAGAGAGCGGCAGAAGCGGGCCCCGTCCAGTAATCCTAAAACTCGACCGGGACGTCAAGCGGTCTCTTCGCACTGCCAAGAGCCAAGGTTGTTGGGCAGTAGTCGTCGAAATCGTGAGCAGTGCGGATGGTCACGTACTGTCTCCAGACATATGGCGGATTCTGCATGACGCATGCGAGGCCCTCGGGATGATTCTCGTTGCAGACGAGTCCATGTCAGCAGTCCGGTGTGGATACCCATTCGCGCACCTCGATCCGAAATACGGCGGACGCAAGCCCACGTTCGTCCTTTTTGGCAAAGGGTTCCGGACCGCAGGATTGGCCGTGCACCATGACGGGTGTCTTATTCGCAAGAGGCTCGTCATGCCCGACGGCAACAAGCTTCTCGACGGTGCAGCCCAGCTGTTTGATATCGTGGTGTCTGAGCCGGTTGCTCCTGCAACCCTCATCGAAGCTCACGACGCGCTGCGCAAGGCCATCGACCAGGACTTTTGCGGCCGTGCCAATCTCATAGGCACCATCCTCCGGGGCTATATTGACGATATACATGGCAGGCGATCCAGCACAAGGTTCAAGCACAGCGGAATGGGTGCTTTGATATTTCTGCCATCCACCATTGCTGCGGCGTCAGGCTTAGTTCCCGCAGCGTCAGGATCCATGGTCCGCTGGATGCCTTATCTCGACGAGGGCATGGCAGACCCAAATCTTCTCCAGTCACTGTTTGGGCCCGGCGGGTTCATGTACGACGAGCTCGTCAAGCACATTGCGAGTACTTGCATCATGTGCGGTAAAATCGTCGCCGAGCAGGAGGAGCTTGTCAAATGCGATGTGTGTGGTGGTTACATCTGCCCGAGCTGCGCTGTCGCACCTTTGTACAAGACGCACATCGACGGCAAGTGCCTCGATCACGCCCGAACCCATGCACATACGTGACCCTAAGATCTAGCCGCATTGCAGTCTTCGATGTCCGTATCTTGTCTACTTCCATGCCTGTATTCTGCGCCCAATTCTGCACATCTGCACCCCCCCCCCGAGTTTCGGCATTTTGTTCTCTTTTATTTCTTGGATCAGTTCGTTTCGTCCATTTGTGCTATCTTTGCTCGAAATGTTGGAATCCTGTGCAAACGACAAAGACTTCTGTGAGGTCGTGTCTCCAGTGTTTGAGGATGACCCCCAAAGGAGATATCAAAGCGGCTAGATGAGGCCCGCTGAAATGAAGATGCCTGAGACTTTTGAAGCTGCAGCATTCACAGACAGAGTCGCTGTGCATCATGAAACTGGCACATGGTTATATACCATTTGAACTAAAAGATCCGTTGATTTGCCTCGTACTGACCTTTTCGGATTCTCGGCGAATCCAGGAAGGATTGATCTAGAGTCAATTGGAGGGTAGGGATCATCGGCAATGTAACCCGCGCCGGCCCAGCGCGGGTTGTCTGGGTGGCGCCGGCTGATTTGTACCGCCCGCGTTGTCGCAATTCGAGGCACGAAGCATCACATGTACGCGATACATCGTCAATCAGTCCGTTTGTAGGGTATATGAAGTCGAAAGGACGTGTTGACGCGCGGTCTCGCGACGGTCAAACCACGTCGAGAACCTACCTACCACCGACATGCAGAGGTTACCACACTCTACGAAAACTGGTGGGTAGATACCCGGGGGCCCACGGGACCGAAGCGGCGTTTATTTGGGGGTAGGGACTATCGGCAATGTAACCCGCGCCGGCCCAGCGCGGGTTGTCTAGGTGGCGCCGGCTGATTTGTACCGCCCGCGCTTTCGCAACTTGAGACGCACATGCATGAAACTTCTGGAGGCCGGGGCTTATAAAGTCATAAAAATGACATATCACATTGAATTGACGGGTTTCTAAGTGGTCACACGGCAGCCGGATTCAACCAGATGCCGCCACGCGACCCGTCGAGACCCCCGACGGATTGTTGTCACTCGGCTCCAATAACGCCTACACCCGTGCTTGTCGGTCGTATCAGCTGCTCATTATAGAAGTACCGTGCATGCAATTCACACGTATTTACTCAAATATCTCAACTGCAATGCGTTTTTTAAGGTCATTCGAAACCGGATAGAATCTAACAGACAAACGGGTCAACTATTTTGTCCGGCTGGCTGCAGCCTGCCACAAAGCATGTCAACAGCTCACTCTGCATCTCGCACATTAAAAATTAGTGCCAATTCTTTAACCAAGCATTTTTGCCTATTTCAGCGAGCCGAGCGGGCGGGTGGGACCGGTAACTTCAGCCTCTTGTCCTCTGTCGCTTCGGCCAGCATCCCGCTTTTCCGAGTGCCCACCACCACGCTCGCAGGTGGGCGCTTCTTTCAGCATCCTGCAACTAGATTTCAACTGACTTCCGTCACAGTTCTTTAATCATGCCCAGCGCGCAGATTACAGACAAGACACCGTGCCCTACTTGCCGGCGATTCAGGAAGGACCTTGTAGCAGCTTACGGACTCGATGTGCCTAATGGCGACTTGGCAATTCATCTGCGGCTGTGCCTAGGCTTCGTCCAACTACCCGGTCAATCGGGCGTCACGTATCTCGGGTTCCTGAACCAGTGTCCGGATACCAACTGCTCCCAGGAGACATTTCCCACGCACAGGTCCATGGCGCAACACCTTCAACGATCTCACAACATGGGTGCGAGCGTACCTTTGAACGATATCCTGGCCAAGTTCCATGCCGACATTTTCCCGACTCGCGACGTCAACACGCACTATGGACAACTCTGGACGAGAGAAGGCATGAGGCCCAGGTTCCGGACCATGCTGGACGAGGCTCTATTAGATCCCACTCGTGCGCTCACAAAGCTTCCCGAGCGGTTGAAAAGCTACCGCATGGACTTTCTGTAAGTATCTGACACCATCCTACCATTCATTGTGATATTGTTAACGTCGGCACACTCAGTGAGTTCACGGGGGCGGTTCCCATCACGTTTGGCATGCACGTCTCGCATCAGCTGACGGCGGAAAGCTTTGCGCACGTCTGGCGCGGCTTGTTGAATGCATGGGGCAGTAATGAGTTTTGGTTCTCACGCAGGAATAAGAGCGATTGGACTTGCTCGCAGCTCGCCATGGTCGACGGAATGTACGGAACGTTCCAAGGACCCACGGTTCGTTCCACTATTAACCAGCCTCAGCGCCGTTTCAACTGATTTCACCCCCCCCCTCTCTTCTCCCCCGGCATTTCAACGTACTGCACAGACAATGCTTCCAACAAACATTCAGGTCTCGTCAGGCGTGCGACCGATTATTATCAACCTGCGAGACCCGATCGAGCAGCAGGTTCTCAAAGCACGGGACCGTGGCTGCCGGGCAGTCGTCGTTGAGATGGTGTGCAGCAAAGATGGTCGCCCAATTTCTCCGACAGCATGGCAAGTTTTGTATCAGGCTTGCGAGAAGTACTCGATGCTTCTAGTCGTGGACGAGGCGATGACTGCCGTTCGATCCGGCTACCCGTTTGCTCACCAGCATCCCGACTACAAACAGTACCTCCCGTCTCTCGTTGTCTTCGGCAAGGGCTTCCAAACGGCAGGCGTAGCTGTGTACCGCAATGGGTGCTGTATGGCCGACCAGATGAACCTGCCCCGTGAGGACCCAGATTGGCTAGACGGCTTGTACGAGCACTTCGACTCCAGAATGACTTGTCCCATACCCCCCATCTCTCTTGTTTCGGCTCACGACGCTTTGCGCAAAGCCATGGACGACAGCTTCTGCGACAGGGCCCAACGCATAGGCCATACGCTTAGGAGTTACATCGAGAACCTGCCGGGCGACATGAAGCCAAGCGAGAGGCACTCTGGCATGCACGCGTTGATCTTTCTCCCGATGAGCATTTCGGCGAGCTCGGGGCTTGTTCCGGCCTCCAGTGGCAAGCTTGTCCGCTGGTTGCCATTCCTCGATGTCGGCATGGACAGCCCCAGGATGATCTCTGCTCTCTTTGGCACTTCGGCGGGTCATTCACGGGAGGTTCTCGAGAAAATGGTTTCAGGTGCATGCGCTACATGCGGCGAACGCTTCAGACCGAACGAACACGCGGTGCTTTGCAGCTCCTGCAACTCCTTTTTCTGCGCTGAATGCACCAAAAAACCTACTTTCGAAAGCCACAAACAGGGCCGTTGCTTGTCCGATGCCCGCAGCATCGCCAAAGTCGATCGTCGCGGAGACAGCGACGACAATAGCGATAGCGTGATGGGGATAGGGAGCCGCCGCACCAGCGTCAGCACAAGTGCGAGCATCGGCGTCAGTCTTAATCCCAGCGCCAGTGCAAGTGTCAACGTGAGCCGCAACTCCAGCATGGACCGCATCCCAAGAACGTCCCGCAGAAGGATGACAAGACCCGGGTCGCGTTCAAGTATGGACGCTGACGAGCAACCGAGTGGCTTCCAGGCAGACATTGGTGGCAGGACGCAGAGCAGGGGCAGGGCGAGGTCGGGAGGAAATACGGAGACCAGAGCAGGGCCAAGCCAGATGCAGAGAAGCCGTGCTGGAGATGACAATGGATCCGACACGATGGTCCGACAGTCGAGTATGAATGAAAAGCCACCGACTCTAGGCAAACGACGCAGATCGGATCAAGGTTGAAGGTTTGTTTCTTTCTGGTATCGTGCTCTACCCTCTGTACACAGTATGTCATTGTCGGTTCTAGCAAACTAAACTCATGGCTTGAGAAATCTGTATGTCTGCTTTGAGCTACGACTTTGGGAAATTGCAAGTCGTGGTAATTCCCGCTGCGGCTAAAGCTGAGGGATTCGCTAGTCTCACCTATCCCCCCACGACATGAGCACCACAGATCTTGCCGGCAGCTCTGCGCGTACATTCCCGTTACACGAGCGTACTAAGCGTCTCTTGGAGGCCAAAAACTCTCCTTTGCCAGAGTTTCCGTCCTCGCACTGGAGTGTACCGGCACAATACGTCGACGCCAACAGCCTCAAGCAAAGTCACATCGACGAGCTCCTCAGAAACGACGACCAGATCGTTGCGTTTGACTCCGAGTGGCAGGCGCTAAGGCCGAGTGACGGTGTTTGCGTAGTACAACTCGCCACAGCTAGCTGCGTCTTGATAGTGTTTGGCCTGCGCGGCAATAACTGGGACCAACCTTCAACATTCCCACTCGAGCTGCGTCGAATACTGGAAGATCCAGGAATTGTCAAAGCCGGAGTCAATTGCAGAGGTGTGCATGTACCATCGACTACTGCCGGTGCTGCGTTGTTGACTTGCCCGTACCAGCGGATGCACTCGCTCTCAGACGAAACGGAGTGAACCTGCAAGGCGCTTTGGACCTCTCCCTCCTCGCCGGCTCAATACATTCTGGACTTCCGGGAACTTCGTCACTCCAAAGTCTCGTTGCAGTCCTGCTGGGTGAGCACCTTGCAAAGGAGGATTTCAAGGCATCCCTGCATAGCGGATGGGCAGAAAGCAAGCTTTCCGACGCGCAGAATAACTGTGGGTCTGGTTCAGAACCTTTTCAGAGGTGTTTACTGAATATGTTGTCCCTGGAGTGCAGATGCATATAGCGACGTTCTTGCCACTTTGGCCGTGACGCAAGTCTTGTGGCGCTGCATCGCCAATGGCGCGTTTGACATCAATCGGCTGGAGCCAAAGAGGCGTCCGGAGCTCCGATGGAGCTCTCTGTCAATAGACAACGGAAAGCTCTCCCAGAAACTGGGTAAGAACAAGATCCAGTGGAGCGCCAACCCCGTTCCGATCGATCCACACCATCTTCCTCGTCTCGCTGCCATACCTTCGTCTCTAGGACATCGCGTTTTCCCGGAGATTCTCGAAGATCTTGATCGACTCGACCCCTCACCTCCTGAATCCAATATCGCTCCGGCCGGCCCACTCTCCAGTGACATTCTCAATATCACACCACAAAGCTAAAGCCACCCCTGCAATGTGGAGTTTGTAGTATTGAGCACGTATGACAGCCCCTTGAGGTATATGCCCCCCCCCCCCCCCTTTTTTTTTTCCACGTCTTTTGAGAATCATTCGCGACATCGCTCATGCAGCATAGGTCACGATGTAATTCAGGATACTTGCATCGACCTATTGCGAAGCCAATTCTTCCTCGACAAAATTGAACTCCCGAATGAGAGCGATGTGAGCTGCCTTCTCGCGTGCGACATTGACAGATTCGCCGCTGGCCGTCGCAATATCGGTACAATTGACTACATTGATCGTCAGTATGCATAGAAAGGTTTGTGCACGACCAAGAGGATATTTCGTCCCACCTTGAATCACACAAAGAAAGACAGAACCCTCCATTTTGAAACCACAGGTGGCGATATTTCCCATCGAGTTGACGTGAGAGGTCAGCCTCTCCCACATCGGCCGAGGATGCACGGTGGCTGGTGTTGACGCATACAACAAGGCCAGCTGAATCCACGCGACCACTCTGTCCGTACCGTGCGCCATATCAAGCGCGCCACAGTACGAGAAAAAGATGGCCGGAATACATTCTTCCGATACATCGCTGTGGCAGTACACTCTAGCGAGCCTTGACAGAGCGGTGGGTCCAGTCAACAGGTCGAGCTTTGCCTGGTCAAACGCGACAGAGAACTGCGATTAGCAGAGTGCACTCGCCAAGAAGGTTGGGCTGAGCAGTACTTGCCTGCGCCTCAATCTCTGAATCTTTTTCATCCGTCATGTGAACAGCAGCGAGGGCGACGAGCTTTCGGCCAATTTGTGCACTGTTCCTATGAATTGGCTCTGGAGGCGTAGGTAATGCCGGGGGCGGAGTCCCGTTGCTCAGAACAGACGCTTGAGCAGACATATTGGTACTGTTGCTGATAGCACTGCCGTTTCGGAGCATTGTGACAAGATGATAAGAGAGGACAGGACAAAGCTCGAATTCAGACATGACCGGAGTTCAAAATCGTCCGGTATTCACCGCAATGCAAGCCGACGCTATGGCGTCATTCTGATCTAGGTCTAATACAGCAGTTGAAAAAAGACCCAAAGCGCAGTGGCAGCAGCAGAAAGAACCAAAATTAAAGCAAGCGAAAAAGGCGAGCGCCGAGCGACAAAAACTGACTCTACTTGCCCTCCCCATCCCACACAACAGTGTCGTTCCAATCGACTACACGCTGGTGAGCCATGACCTGGGATGATAGATGAGCGATCAGGGCCAGACCCTCACGTGAGGCTCCTCGCAAACCTTTCCACTCGTAAAGTTGACAACTTGAAGCCCTTCCGGTCGGCGTACTCGCGACAGAGCAACATAGGCCTGACCTAGAACAGATGCAAGCTCTTTAGTTGCCGACACGTGGAACCTTGAGCCCGAGCCGTACCGCATTCAAATGTACCGTCCAGGTCTACCTGCACCCAATCGATGGACTGGCCCTGACTCTTGTGTATACTGATACCCCACGCAAGAATGAGAGGCACCTGTCTTCGAGAAGGCTTCGCTCCGTCAACTGCAAGATCTTCCCAGCTCCACGTGTGCGGCGTGACCAAATGGTCTTGCAGTTTCCAACCGTTATCCAAACCGCTCCGAACGGTAAAGCGCACGAGCGGGTACAGTGAGCCGCGCCGAGTTTTGCTTCTCGGGACAAAGTCGACAATCGTACCAATGGTGCCGTTGACCAGGGTCGTTGACAAGTTTTGCACGAGCATGACCTGAGCACCACGTTTGAAAGACAACTTGTCTTCGGCTGGGCATGACCGCAGCATTTTGGAGCAAACCGTGGCGTCAGTCGGCATATTCTTGTCGATGGCATACATGTGCATGAGCTTGTCTGGAAGGGTGCTGAGCCTTTCGTCGTTGGCATCTTTGGCCATGGACTTGAGTGGGAATCTGTCGGCCGGCAATGCCAACGGGCGTGAACAAAGGATGACGATTCGGTCAGTCGCCCGTTCCGCAGAAACGGTTTGGGCAGCGTATAGGACCGGGATACGTACAATCGGACAGGTTCTAGGCCACCTGGGATAACCAGTGGCCGCGAGAGCGCAGTCATTGTCGCCACTGTCGATGCGCTCGGTTTGCCCATGCGAATCTCGTCCAGTGCAGCAGCAAATTCTACCAATGTTGAGAACTCCAAAAGAAAAGAGAAACACGTCTGGTGCCATCGCACCTTGGTCGCACTGTCTAAAGACTTTGCGCAGGCGAAAACACTTTTCGACCGACTTCTCCCAAGCCGACGACTCAAAAGCAAACGCGAGATGTCGATCCACTACAACAGGAGGAAGCTTCAAAAAGAGGACCGGATCAACAATTACACGCATTCGCACTGGCAGGGGTCAACAGCCAAACCTCACCTGGAAAAAGTCGCCACAGAATACCACCTGAAGGCCGCCAAACGCATCCTGCCGTCCTCGGAGCCGCCTGCAGACAGCCTCTGCAGTGTTCAGCAGTTCTGCGTCGGCCATGCCCACTGCATCCTGTCAGAATGTACGGCACGGGCAGAGATGCGTCACTCGAACCTTCGTCGATGATCAAAACTTTGGCACATCGTACAGAGAGTCTGACGGTGGGTATCTTGAGGGACTGCTCGCAGTGTTGCTCGAGCGTTTTTGAAGCAACTCCAATGCCGAGCCAGGCATGGAGTGTCTTGCCCTGAATGATGGATGCGGCAATGCCGGTCGTGGCGGTGATGGCTACGGCCAGAGGCTCTGATCGATGCGCAGCCACGAGCGATGAGATGATTTCGCGTAGAAGCGTGCTTTTTCCGGTTCCCGCTGAGCCTGTGAAAAAGGTACCACAGCCTTTGAAGATTGAATCGAGCACCCGTAGCTGTTGCCTTTCGAATTTGAGAGTCTGCGCAATCGTCACCTCCGTAGGATGAGGTATGCGTAGAAATCGAGCCGGTGGCACGGCATTTGCGACCGTGCTATTGCCGAGGATGCGGAAATCAGGTTTGGGGCTCTCGTCGACGCTCAGCAGTGGCATCACCGACTCGGTGGCAAGGGTGCTACTCGGAACGACATCCGTACAGGAGGTCTTTTGTTTCTTGTTGCCGACTTGTACGAATGCGTCCAATCGTTGGTCGCTGCGTGTGGCAAGCGAGCGCTTGCTTCCTCGAGCACTGGTTGTGACCTTGGTCTTCGTCTTGGCCTTGGGGCCGACCACAGATGGTGGGGCGTGGATTTTGAACCGCGTCAGCGAGGAAACGTCGTCCAGGTACACGGTCTCCTGCTCTTTCGGCTCTGGTTGTGCTACCGGTTCTGAATTGGGACGGCGCGTGGCAATTGGCGCCTGGGACGTTGACGCTTCGGCATGCTGTTTCTCGCACGCTTCCAACAGTGACTCCTCCCACGGCTTCAGTTGTTCGTGTTCCATGTGTTTCGCGTTATTATCTGGCGCGCTCCAGGTTGAGATGTTGAAGTGGGAGCCTGAAGATGCAGAAGCACAAGGTACGATTGATGTACGTCGGCTGACCCCGACACTTCCTGTTTGGCACCGGACCGACGTATAATTCAACATTGGAGGCTATCCGAACTTGCCACAACTTTTAATTAAATTAGGATTTTTAATATGAGCACCTCGTTCTATTGACCTGGAGGTAACCTACGACATGGCGACGATTCCGCATACATAGCGCTGCTTCTATCTATGAGGCAATAATAAAAGTCGAAAATGAACATCTGCAAGCCTATAATAACTGAACTTCACCAGGTCTAGCTCCACTGTTGGCGTGGATCTGAATGTGACACACGCTCGATATTGAAACACCGACACGCCGCTTGGCCTTTCGAAACGGACACGACTCGGCACGATGTCACAGACAGATTCCAATCACTCCGCAACTAGCCCTCATTCCGGTTCAGTAAGTCTTCCAAAGGCATGCGCAGATCTGGGAGGCGTGTTGTCTGAGTGAAGCCTAGATTACTGCTCGCGTTTCCAGCCCACCACCCCGCCCCGCCCCAGTGAGCCCTGCAATTTCATCTCAAACAACGCATTAAATATTGACACGTACTGTCGTTAAATTCATTCCAGGCATCTTCGGACTCCTGCTCTGGCGGGTTAGAGTTGAACTCGGACGACTGGTCCGTGGTGGAACAAGCAGCTGCCACGTTCATGGTAATCAATGCCCGGCTCGAATGCAGATGTAGACCGCTGACCCCTCAATGGTGCAGGAAACCAAGACTGGTAACGCTGCCGCTCCTGCTCCTGCTCCCGCTCCTGCGGTCCTGCCTGCCGCTGTTCATGCTTCTGCAGAGGTAAATAGGCGCGATGCGCGAGGTTTAGCCACTCATATCAGTCTCAACTACAGCACACAATGTCAGACGTTTCCGACTACGGTCCCGACCCTAACTCGGAAGACCTCGCTCTGATGGATGCAATCGAACTCGAACACAAGGTGTGCCCAGTTGAAGCCCAATGAGATGTTGGCGATTCATGCGGCTTCCAAGGCCAAAGGCAGCGTGGGGGCTGTGCCGTGTGTGCGGTTTGCTGCCGATTCAAGCCCCCACACGCCAGGGCCTGGGCTATTTCGTCGCAACATTCCGTCCGCTTTGGCTACCACCCCTGTAGCCCCGTCGTCGAACGTCGCCACTCCTCGGGTGTCGGGTGCTGTGTCTGCAAAAGCCGGCTTCGTTCTGGCATCGTCTCTAGCCCCAGGGCCGCCGTCGCTTGGTTCTCGCTCCACCGTCTGCGCCTCGACCTTGCCGCAGATCACACCTGCCTCCAACCCCGTTCTTGCTATTAACCACCCAGAAGCCACCAGTATTGAGTCTGCTCAGATTGATATGTCCGCCAAAGCTTTTGCAGAGCTTGAGGAGCACAACAAGGTCTTACGAGAAGAGAACGCAGGCTTTCGAGAGGCTATCGCCAAGCTCACTGGCCGGATGTCTACGATAGAAAGACAGATCGGAGAAATCCGCCGAGCGGGATACTCAACGGTGCCAATTGTTCACACCGTGAGCGATGATCCGTGAGTTTGCCGTATGGCCATTCATATTTCATCTTATCTAAAGTACAGCAAACCCTTCAGATCCAGTGAGGAGCCGGAAACACAGCCTGCCCGAGGAAGACGGTCCAACAAACGATCGAGGTGTGATTTCCATTTGGCTTTATCACACCATAGCCGCAGAAAGGTCTGACTCAACTTTTCTCGTGCAACAGAATTCCCTCGAGCTCAGATAGCGTTGAAGTCGAGTCAATGGTGGACCTTGACGCGGAGGAGGATGACTATGACGAAGATGAGGAGGAGCGAGCGAAAGATCAGCGTTCAACTCGTGCGCGAAAGTCAGTTCATCAATTGCAAGCAGATATAACCTGACTTACTAAAGGGATTCTTCGTCTAACCTCTTAGGAGGGCTCGCAGGAACTCATAAACTACCCGATCCGACAAACTGGGCATCACGTGTGCTATTTTATATCAATTGAGCTTTACTACACGAGATGAACTGCATGAGAAATAAACAGCTGTTTCAGATCAGACCCAACTATGAATTGGCTATGTGTATCATTTTCGACGACGTATTGAATGTCCGCCAGGCAGTTCTTGTTCCTTTGATCTTCCTGTATCCACACGGCAACTTCAGACATGCGCATTACACCTGCAGAGATAGTTCTATACGGCCCCGAATGTCCGCCACAGATCGCACGACAGGTTTCGGATCGCGTGCCGCACGTCCATCTCGTAGCGTCAACGGCGGACATCGGCAGCGCGGCCATCCATTTCATGTCACACATGCTCGAATCTGTTACCTTGCTCGACTTCTCGCTTGTACACGTGGCCGATACCAACAGCATGCTCCACGCGAACGCGACCAAGCTAGACGAACTGGTGTGCAGCATTCGAGAACATTTTCTCAACCGAGCCCATCCTGGCCGACTTGGACACGTTAGGAATCCCAACAGGTCCTTTTTTCACTATGCACCACAACATGTGTGCACCGTTTCATTTGACCTTGCTGCCGCTGCCGAGAGCGTGGTCCGGTACATCTCCAACGTCGACGAACCACCAACCTTTTCTCGCCTAACGAGACTAGAAGTCAAAACAACAGACGATTCGAGTGGGCAGTGGCACAACGCACATGCCATCATCCTTGTGTGCCTGTTGACCAAGCACAGCTCTCAACGAATGAGCGTCCATCTCGACCTATCGGGGCTGTCCGACACCCTAGATCGCATGTTGGACCTGTTGCTTCGACGAATGAGGGCTCTAGCTGCACAACCGATGTGCCTCGAGCTGACGAGCACGTTCAAGCTCTCGGAAGATGGATTGCGTCGCATGCGGGACATATGTCGACTCGATACCATCGAGGAGCTCACGGTTATCACCCCAGCAATCGAGTCACACGAGCGAGACACTTTGGAGACTTTCATTTATCTGCATAACGACCTGCTTCTTTCGGTCAGACTGGCCAACGGGTGCTCTCGCATCTCTCTTCGGGTACGTGTTTCCATGCATGCTGTCATCCGCCCGCTCAACTGCTCACATGACTTACATGGTCTTTACAAAATATCACAGTGCCCGAGTATACCGTCGCTCATTCTGCGCCTGGAAACTCGATTGAATGGCATCGAGGCCCAGATGAAAGATCTGGAAGGTGCGGGAGCCGTTCCTCCTGAGATGGATGTAAGCAGGGACGACCAAACAATGCCCTAATCATTGTGTGCTGACCATTGGGGCTTTGAACCCAGTATGCTCAACTCGCCATTCAAAACCTGAACAGTCGAATTGCGGCGGTGGAAATGATATTGCAGGACATCAACCAGTAGAGCTGCGGCAAATGTACTGCTTTCACCTAGGTATCAATGTGTTCCTTGGCTCATTGTTGTGCATCATACGATTGCTAGAACAATGACATAAAGTTGGCCGTCTCTCTCCTGCTGACAAACCCGTCTAAAGGAGAAAACACGCACTGAGGTTTGTGTGGCTCATCAGCTGGAAGACGGTAGTTCTTGAGTGTAGAAATGTCCCCCGTGATTAAAACAACTAGATCCTCACAGCAGCATCAGGTGCTGT
>Ga0247815_10002579_pt1 | contig 13367 bp, 7 predicted proteins | sample UWRJL194509B1_FD_181014 | JGI IMG/M metagenome (GOLD analysis project Ga0247815, IMG submission 181014) | Plant litter microbial communities from Arlington Agricultural Research Station in Wisconsin, United States - UWRJ-L194-509B-1 | ecosystem: Environmental > Terrestrial > Plant litter >... | reverse complement strand
AATTCGACGATTTCACGAGTTTTAGTCAATAATGAATATGAAACTACCACAATTGAGCTCAAATCTAATAGGATTGAATGTCTTCTCAACTTTAAAATTGTGCTGGAGCTGAGGAACAAGTGCTGCATGTTCGCAGCTGGACTATCGGCTGTGAAAGTCAGATAATCAGCTCATCTCTCCTTGTCTCAATCGTTTTCTGCACATCTCTCAATTAAATGAGACTCGTCCATGTTCACATAAACCACAGAAAACATTACTGAATCAATATCTGGGGTACTTCTCTTCACAGGTCAGTCACTAGTGCATGCAATATCGCACGGCCATAGTTGGACTACAGCATATCTGACGCCCTGAAGATGTATTATCATATAGTGATCTGTTCTGTGAATTAATAGCTCACAAATGGTGTAAGATATGTGCCTATTACTATGTTCCTAAGCAAGCTACACTCAAATTTGTGTGAAATTAGGCTTGTTTTCGAGTTTACGATAAAAATTCAATGATGGGTTACCCGCGGGTTACCCGTGCGGTTACGGGTAAATCAAGGTACGGGTACGGGTCTGGGGTCTGGACCCGTGGGTAGACCCGCGGAATTCACTGCCAACCCGTGCCTTTCCCTATCGGCATACGTGCATTGCCAAATGAAGCACATTGCATATTTTAGCAATTGGAAATAGTATCACCTTGCTTGCAAGGTATCTTCCTGGGGATTAATTATAAGTGCTTGTCCGTTACAATCAGGCAATGAGCTGTACTCTTTTATCCACTAGTTTTGGCCACTCGAGTTCGTCATCGAACAGCCATGCAGAGTTGTCTCACACATACGGTTGCTATCCTCGTCAACAGCGAGCCAATTTCTGTACTATTTGATATGCAGAGAGCAATAAGTTGACGGTGGGTTTGATTTGGCTTGGGTAAAGGTCAAGGGAAATCAGCATGTAGAGCCAGAGTGGCCCAGGCGTAAGAGCTAGGCTGAAGCGAATAAACGCAACTGAGAGACCTCAAAATCGATCCATCTGTCTGTAAATCTCAGTGGCAAACATTATTACTGGTTTCAGTTGCCATAATCAGGAGGCTCACTATACTTGAACAATGAGCATCGGCGCTCTCGGAGGAGATTGAGACTCATACTCCGTGTTGGCATTCCCCCCTCTCTGGGCACGTGTCTCGTTGTGTATGCCTCGAGAAAATTTGTCTCGTACCCATGTTCTCAACACACTCGATTCTGCACACACGGTCTGGGGTAGCATGTTTCTGTACTGCACTGCAGAATACTACCTTGCTGCTTCCCCCATCATTTTCTCTAACACACCTACCAGCTTCCCCCCCCCCTGAAAAGTTGGATTGAACACAAATAGCTAGGCTTTACATCCATTTATTGCTCTGGTGTCAGCGATAACCTGTCTTTATCCGGCCAGGCGTTGTTGTCAAAACGGCCCAAGGGACTGACACTCACGTATCCAATAACTCTTCCCATGAACTTCTTATATCCTCCGTCCTATGCTCTAGAGAATGAGATGTGATTTCTGTAGAAGCTTGCGCACCTGAAAGCAAGGTGACACTGCCATGGAACGTCAGCCCCTTTCTAGTAATACACAGTAATTTACAATCAGATTTGATCGGCTAGTGTATGAGGTGATAGATCGATTCCTTGGCCTCATCCCTCTGCCATGACCTATTTTTATCACATACCACATACACCTCACCCCTTCCTGCTACACTTGGTGGTGCATTTATATTTGTAATGTACCGCTCTCCACATGTATTCACTCCGTTTATTTGTTCAATATGCCTTGTGGGTGCCACCAGCTTGAATCACAAATTGCCACAGCTCCCGGAAACATGGCTGTGACACATTCCCCTACTCGCTTTTTCCAACACTCCTCCAGTTTGCATTGGTTTGGTCATAAATTTTCTATCATAGCACGACCAAATGCTTGAGCCTCAGGTAAGTTTCGGCCTGGAAGCCAACCAAGTTGAACCAACACCCTCTGTCAGTCTGCCAGACATTTCTTGTTTGCTCAGTTTCAATGATGATGACCAACTGGGATGTTTATTTTGGTATCAACTAAGGCCAAATAAGTGCTTTTATTCTTTCTTTCTTTCTTTCTTTCCTCCGTGTCATAAACTAATGTTGCAAGAAATTCACACATGATTAGGTGTCGACTTTGCAACATATGTCTACCCAGATGCAACTGGCATGCAGCTCGCATGGCGGAGGAGTTCCGACAGCTCGGCCGATTTCACCTACACGTCGGTGTTAGGATATTTATGCGCCGTCTTACAGAAAAGAGCCTCACCGTTTCGGCTGCCTGTACAAGCATCGCGATGGCGTTCTGCAGGCATCCTAGTACGCTCATGACCTCGAGCCAAGACCGAAGCCGAGGAAGGAAAATGGCGCTGATTTTCTGCTCCAGTCGAAGCGATTTGGTAGGTATAGAGGTGATGTGAAAAATCCAACTGGTGCACGCGTACTCGAGGGTGAGTGCGATAGTGTCAAGTCGTTGACTCGGACGTAGTGAGTTCGATTCAAAGACTTGCGAACTGTCGACCGGCAGATGTTTCGACATGATGCGGAGGCAGGCGCGCGCCAGAACCTCGTGACCAGTTACAACTGAAACACGGATTTCAGTTGCAGCCCGCACAAGCAGGTAGTTGCTAAAGGAGGAGTGCACTAGGCGTACGCTAGGCTGGTTATCTGTAACGGGAACATGTATGACGGAGTGGAACGGGGAGAGGCTGGCACGCAATTCATCGATTGGAATGTCCAAAAGATCCGCCAGAGCGCCAACCGATAGAGCCATTTGACTGCAGATAATCGAGGCGAGAATGTGACGTAAATCCAACGTCAGGCGGAGGTGGCCCATACTCAGCGCGTTCAGCACAATTGGATGGTAGATGAAGTCAAGAACGGCGACGGAGTCAATGACCCAATTGCTACGGGCGGCGTCAAACATTCTCCTGAACCTGACAACTGCGACGTCCACGCCTGCACCAAGGATGTACCTGACAGCAATCACAGCAACCATGAACATACCGTCTGACAATCCGACCAATTGCTCGACATCGACGCTCGAAAACCGTGAGCGTAGACCGGGAGCGGCCAGCAATGTGTCCGAAATGTACAGTCGAATGTCGTTGGTAGTCAGCTGCTTGTCGACCCCGTCCAGCTGGAATACTCTGATGGATTCCGCTTGGGCCAGGATCACGTCCCGGATGTAGATCTCAGGTCGCGATACAATGAGAAATTTCACAGGCAGCTTTGGGTTGGCCTTTGACAAAGCTGCCAATGCGCTGAGCATTTCGGCAACGATGCGGTGTGATTCCGCGTTGTTTGACAAATCGTTGGCGGGAAACTCGTCGTGGCACTGGTCGAGCGCATCCACGACAAAGAGGACGGGCACATCGGAGTTCTCGAGTGCGAGTAGTGGTGCGTAGAGAAGCTGCTGGATCTGGGCCCTGATATGTTTGTCGATGACGTCTGGATCGCGTGCCAGCTCGGCAGAGAGAGCCTTACTGAACTCGATCGATCGTAGGGCCAGACTTCGAGCTAAAGTCGGAACCACGAATTTCGGATCAAATTGATTGGCCGACCCTGTGGTACGCGAGCAGAAGAAGCTTCCGCCCAGGATGATCTTGTTGTTATCATCTGCTTGCGAGCAGACGGTCCAGGCGATGGCTGTTTTGCCGGTCCCCGCCATTCCTGACAGCCAGAGAATATGTGCTGCGTCAGGGTCGTACAACCAGCTGTTGATGTCGTCGAGGATCTGGACGCGTGTGCCATCCGTACAACCCAATCCTGACCTCGCCTTGTAATCTGCTGCGGAACAAGTCCATGCTTTCAAGCCTGTCAAGTGACAACGTAAACGATTTGAATGTTTGTCGTATTTGTTGCTCACATTCCTCTATTTGATCTTTGCGCATATTCTAATTGCCAGTTAGTGAATTGATTGTAGTACAACAGCGTTCGCACCGTCTCATTCTTCATGACGAGGTAATTTTGCACTTCACTATGGTTGTAGATAGTAACGACGGCTTGAGAGGCTTGCTCGACTGAAATGCGTCAGATTAACTTCAGTCGCATTCAAACAACTCCACTTTTCCGAAGTTCCCGATAGGGGGACGTGGCCTCGATTATTCCTAAGGCTGCCAAGTGTCAGACGAAATTCGATTGACATGTGACGGATAATCTGACTGTTAAGAATGGCTGATGGGCTTATATTCTGCAGATTTTTTTTAACAGTGTAGTAGCTGCAATCTGCCGATGGGTCGCACCGTTTCACCATCTCGACAGATGATGTAATTCTTGATAACGCGATGGTCGTAGATCGTCAATTCAACAGGCGCTCGATTTGATTCGTCGTCGGTCACGGTTGGTTCTGAGCTGTCGAAAGGGCCAGTAGTGCTGCTGGCTGCACTTCCGTGCGTACTGTCGCTCAACGCTGATCTCCGACCCGATAGCTGTGAAATGCGTTGCTGAAGTCGTGATTTACCTCGTTTGATGGATTCCATCGCGGTATCAGCGAACGGTGCGCGGGAGATGGACGCCAGGGTCGCACGAGGCAGTGAGACGAGTTGACACGTGTTACTTAAAACCGGTTATCGCCTGCGGCAGCCAGGCCCAGACCTGTCCGACCTTGATTTAGCCCATGTCTCGTTCACTCAGCCTGAGAAATATCCCACAATAATTGATGTTGTTGGTTCCAAAGAACAACATAGTCGGATTTGCAAATATATTAATTTGTAATTTCGCCAATTTCGTCACGTTGTGCTTTCGGTCCAGTCGCGGCCGAAAATTTACGCCGCTGCTGGTTCAACACATGTTTGTTCAACTGGACAGATGAAGTGCAAGCCATCAATTTACAAAATAAATGTCTTTGTTGACGTAAATTTTACACACTTTATTCAAAGTCTGGGGAGTTTGTGATACCTTGGAGGTAGACATGTATACAGGGTGCTGAAAATGTGCTTCTTCCCACAGCCTCATCACCATCTGTAATGTTGATATTCTGAAAGTAGATGCTCAATATACAGTCATTCATAGGTACAAGCCAGTTTATCCCCTGTGTAATAAACACTACCGTCTTCTGTCTGTGTACTGTGTCTATCTTCCCTCCATTGTAAGTAGCCCACCGATTTCATGCAATAATAGATTAATTTTATATAAACCCATACTATACACTGAGGTGAAACGGGCACTTGGCGGCCACGAGCTACTCCCTGCAATTTCCGCCAAGTTGAATACACCAAAATGTCTCAAAGCACTAATAAATGATCTCCTAGAAGCGATGTGGGATACGGACGTGAACTCGAGGTACAGGACCGGGACCGAGGTGAGTGGCCACACGGCCAGAAGCGGCCACTTTATCCGGGCGTGACCCGAGCGTGACAGTACTTCGGGTGTGTCGGGATGCGTCGATCTCGCTCATTCGAGTTCATATTCTGCTCGGATAGTCTAAATATGCACTAGAGTGAGTACAATGTATGAATTTATTACGCGAGTTGGGTGAGTTGGGATGTGGACCTGGTGGCTGGTCCTAACACCACGGACAGGGTCACATATTCTGGCCCGGAACATCCGTGTCGCTGCCTGGTTGCCTAATCCAGTTCTCCCCATTGAAGCACTGACGCAAAATCTAGGCTTTCGTTCTTCTGTTGTGGCCTCTTTGCATCCCGAACAGATTCAGATTAGCTTCGCTGCATCTGGCCCGTCAAGATCTTTCGTCAGGAAAACGTTATGCTGTGGAGGGGGTGTTATGGTGGCGGTCCGCGGAGGCCAAAGCGGTCGGTGTCGGATCCACCGTTAGGGTCTCCATAGGCTGCTACGGGGCGCCACAAGGCGCCACATGGTTACCCCTCCACAGCGTTGTTACCCCCCGGTGTTTTTGCCGAAATCTCACAAACACCCCACCGTCGTACATTATATACTGCCTACCGGACAATTAATTTTGCATATGATGAACCTTAATTCCTACTGATATATGTTATGACCTTCACAGTTCAGGACAATTATCTCTAATCATAATTACGTCAGGCAATATGTACTGTAAGCACGATCATTCAGGACCAGACACGCTGGCGTTCCAGCATTTTGTCCAGGAGTCTCCATGATACAGAGTACTGCTACATGCATGGATGTTGATGCTTGGTGACTTGATGTGCATTGTGCACGGAGCCATGGGCAGATATGAGCGATATTCTTCGGGTACCCACATCAACAGCTCACCGGATGGCCCTGTGAGCCACCCATCTCTGAGGACTGCATTGATAGGATCATGTGTGGTGCTGTCACTACTTGGAAGCAGCCAGCTGATGGAATCAGCGGAATTCAGCAACTGAGCGGCACTCATGTTCCAGACGCGGAGAGTTCCGTCCGCCGAACCTGAAACAATAGACCGTCCGTTGGTAGTGAATACAGCCGACCGAACCGTACCGGTATGCCCTTTTAATATCGCAACTGATGTGCCAGTTTCTGTGCTCCATAAACGAACTGTTTGATCCTCTGAACTGGTGACGATGTACCGGCCGTCAGGAGAATATGCGATCGAATTTACGCTTTTTGAATGGCCTTCGAGAAGCCTGACATGACGCCTGCTGTTCAGGTCCCAGACGCTACATTTTATGTCGGAACCCCCAGAAGCGACGTGCATGCCATTCGGTGCCAGCGCAATGCAACGAATGGAACTCTCAGCTACCTGCATCGGTTCAAACAATTGATCACCACTGTTGGTCTTCCAACAATAGACTCGGCCGCCAGAGTCCCCGGCAAGAACCTGCAAGCTGTCACGAGAAAATAAAACACTATTGACCTCCCTGCTGCAATGTATGGGGTCACGATGTGATGGCCGCGTTTCCCCGATGTCCCAAATGCGTACGGTCTCATCAAGGGATCCCGAAACCAGCCACCTCGCATTTGGAGAAAATGCAATCATCTGAACACCATCTGCGTGACCTCGCAGTGGTGCACCGATTTGGGCCCCACTTTGCGCCCTCCAGAGTCTGATGGTGTTGTCGAGCGACCCGGAAGCAACCAGCTGTCCATTTGGGGATATTGCAACAGAGGTCACCGCGTGCCTATGTCCGAGTAATGGAGATAGCTTCGGCTGAGCCGTCATAGCATCCCAAGCCCGTAAAGAGCCATCAACTGAGCCGGAGATGATGATCTTATCATCTGGCGAAACCGCCACTGAGTTTACTCTACCGTCATGCATGGACGTTAATGGAAGCACTGTTGATTGAATGATTCCGGTATCCCAGATTTTTACGGTGCAATCCTCGGATGCTGAGGCAATATACAGGCCGTCGGGGGAAAATGCGGTTGAACAGACCTCGGCGGTGTGTCCGACAAGGGCGACACGTTCGACATTTGGAACGCCTGATCGGAAGTCCCAAATACGAACAGCCATGTCATCCGCCCCTGTCACCAGTGACTGTCCATCTGGGGAAAATTGGACGGACCGTACGTCTCCCGAGTGGCCTCGCAGTTCCCCGATGAACCTCCCTGTTTCGGGCTCCCACAGTCTTACACAATGCAAGGATCCAGAGGCGACTTTACTACCATCAGGGGAGTGGGAAAGGCTAAAACAAGGGAAAAAGTGGTCGCGAAGCGTTCCCCCGGTCGCACGATCTGTAAACTTGTCGCTGTGCCACGTTCGAATAATCTCATCGTCAGATCCGGACAAGAGAATCCGACCGTTCGGAGAAAATGAGACAGCGTTGATCCAGTCTGTGTGTCCATCGAGTACTGCCAGCACCTCGCGCGTCTCGATGCTCCAGAGACGCACGGTCATATCTCTCGATGCCGATGCAAACAGAAGCCCGTCTGGCGTGAATGCTACGGACTGTACCGCCCCGGAGTGCCCCCTTAGACGATACAAAGTGGGCAATTCAGTCACTTGAGCCCAGATGCAGACTGCACTACCTTCTGTACCCGATCCGACAATCCTGCCGTTGGGACAAAAGGCGACAGCCAATATTGAGCCGTCGTCACTGCGGAGCGGGGTTATCTTCTCCTCGCCGGTGCGCATGTCCCAGATGCGTATGGTACCATCTCGGGAGCCAGAAGCAATCGACAGACCGTCGGGCGAGTATGAAACCGAGGTGACGCCACCCTCATGACCGACGAGCGTCATGACATGGTGTCCTCCGTGTCGGGCGAGACCGGTCACGCTAACGGCGTTCAAACCAGTGAAATGCGAGGCGAATTTAAAAATCGACGAATCTTTTGCTGCAAATGGAAGAGCCGAGAGATATATGTGTGCGGTACTGTGCTCAATTGCAGCACGGGATGACGTCACGAAAGAGACAGCATCACGAAGGAATCGCGAATGCTCGGATGAACGAGCCTGAATCATAGATCAGCTCGATATTACGCCTTCAAAATGAAACTTCTCACTGTTGCAGCCGCAAAGACGAGCATTGCAATAGCACGCCTCAAGCGACCGAGGGCACTCATCACTTCCAACCAGAACATGAACTTTGGTTTAAAGACCGCACCGACTGCGCCATCGAACTCCCAGGAGTCGGAGCGCGCTATCACATGAAAGATCCACTGTAGACACGCGTATTCGACTGAAAGTGGAATGCTCCCGGTCTTTGAACTTGGGTTTGGCTTGTAAGAAGAGCGGTGTTGGGAGATGTTGATGTGGAGCTGCCTGTTCATCACGTCAAGACAAGCGGCTGCCAGAATATTGTGACCATGCGAAGCGGAGATACGTATATCATCTGCTGCGCGGTGAAGTAAGTAGTCCCCAAAGGACGCGTGAAGAGTGCGTAGTCCCGGTTGATCAGGTTGATCCGGCACATGAATGACCGACTGAAGGCGCCCCAGCGCTCCAAGTAGATCGTCTTTCTCTCGTCCGAGAAGATCAGCAAGAGCACCAACTGAGAGCGGCATACGGGCAGTTAGAATGCATGCCAGCCCTTGCCGCGTGAGATCAAGCTCTTCCGGGTCGACATTGACTGCACTGGATGCCCGAGTCAAAACGAACCCATACATGGCGTCAAGAGGTAGTGTGGCGGCCACCGTGTTCACGGCAAGCAGAACATTCTGCAGACGTCGCCTTCGCGCATTTGCAGCCATGCCTTTGACGACATACCTAACGATGGTGGACGCAAAAATGAATAAGCCTCCCGCGCGAGTGGCGAGATCTTTGATGTTCTCGTCTGTGTACCAAGTAGTACCCAGCTGTTGCTGTGAAAATTCAGTATGGATGTACCGCTGAATATCACCAGTGACCTCAGCAGTATCAATAGTGTGTAACCGAAGGATGTCGTTGCGATCTGATTTTGAGATAAAGCTGCTACTAATATGAGTTTCCGGGCGCGATGTCAGGATAAACTTGATTGTCGCTCCGCAGTCCAATTCCGTGATAGCTCGAAGTAGCTTCTCGACCTCAATTTCATCGGTGCACTCGTCTAGAGCGTCGATAACAAAGACGATAGGGCGAAGTGACGAGGCAAGTGCAGCGAGAGGTCTCCGAATCAGGCAGCCGATTTGGACTGTGATGGGTTTGACAGGTGCACGCGGGTCCAGTTTGAGCTCTTTCGCTAATTCTGCCGCAAATCCAGGCGACTGTTCCGCCAACGCTGCTGCCAGGGTAGGCAGAATGCAGCGTGCGTCAGTTCTCTCAATCGAGTTAGCTGTTCGAGAGCAGAAGAACGCGCCGCCGAGCACAACAGTCGCATCGGCATGTAAGTCGCGACACAAAGTGACCGCGATTGACGTCTTTCCCGTGCCGGCCAGGCCAGCGAGCCAGAAAAGTCTTTTCGGATCAATCTTGACCCACTCCATGAACATTGACAGCACGGTCAACCGTGTGCCTGGCATGCAGCCTGCTTCGTCTGGCTGAGTGTCGTGGGCTGCATCATGGACAAAACGACTGCCGAGAGCTAAACAATGTAAGCATCGAGCTCTCGGCCTTAGTGCTACGCATACCCTGTCGGATGATCTTCGTTGTCTTCTCCTATCGTGCTCGATAAGTCGCAGGTCGCGGAATGAAGATGCTAGCAGCACTACATACCTGCGTCTGCGCGAGCCTGGGAGTCATGTAGTCGGTTCCGCAAGGAGTAACAAAGACTTTGACCCAGTTGTTGTTCACCACGTCGTGTCCAAAGTTATAGGTTGTGTTGCTATTGCTATTCAGGACACGCTGTGCAGAGGCTAAGCATTACGCCGCAGGTCGCGCCGGATACATACCAGTGCATATTTTCCGTCGGCGAGGGCCTGCGTGATTATATTAGCGGATACAAGTGGTAGGAGTTCGTGACCGCTTACTCGGTGGATTGTACCGAGCCTCTCGTTGACTGCCACGTCGTCCTCAAACTGGAACAAATTGTTACCCCCTCGAGAAAATCAAACAGAAAACTCGCTACCTGATAGACCCCGAGAAATCCTTGTAGAATCTCCAGCAAATTCTCGACAATTTCGATCTGCTGAGCAATGGGTTGGCCTTGTCGATCCAGAGCAGCGATGTCCCCGATGGAGCTCAAAAGCTTCTGCACAATCCTGAGATACAAATGAGCGATTTTCGACTGATGCTATCGGTAGGACCGACTCCGTCACTGCGCGACTATGGTCCTGAAATCTGTCGTATTCTTTTCCGTGACCAGCCGTTGGCACACTGCTTATGATCTCAACCGCTTTGATCGTTGCTTTGAGCCCACCAAGCTCAAGCTCGACATTGGCAACTCCCTGTGCAGCCAGATCATCAGAATACAGTATATGTTATTTTGCATGCTTGATATACCTTTGCGATTTCGACCACCCTCATGAGAGCAACAAGGATCTTCTTGAGCGAAGAAAGCACACCGACATCTTTGTTTGTCAGTTTCATGTGCATTTCATTGATAGCTGTTTGAGCATATTCGATGGCCGTCGATAGTGAAATAGCTGGTAGATCTTCGATCTCGTCTGAGGACGATTCCGCACCGAGGATCTGAGTGACGCTCTGAGGGCGTCGTATTTCATGGTTCCCCACATTCGTCGCGTCCATTGGTGAGTCAGTGGATGTACAGGAGATATCGGTGTGGAGAGGTGGTAGGCAAGGAACGCGTGGGTGTCAAAAGATCCGATCAGCCACTGAATCTGCATCCGAAACATTGTAAACGCCGGATGAAACCATTTCAAATGAAACACGTCCACCTCGAGCATGCTCATAATGCTGAGAATAAACTCAAGAAACGAAAATTGTAGGTACCAAGTAGTCAGGTAGATCGGGATCTGAAGTGCAGCATCTACAAAGACACCTCACCTGTGCGACATAATTGTGACACTTCTCACCCCTGGCTCGATTCCGGACACGTACGTACAAATCTCACCAGCCGGCGCAGCACATCAACACTTCGTTTTTATCCATTCATTTATCTTTACTTTCGGTACATTTCATCTTCAAGAGCTCTCGGGAATTTACATTGGGCCTTCAGCCGGAGTTTCGCGGCATAGGCGCTGGCACCTGCTCTTGCCCTTCCGCCGTACTGACGGTCTTTGCATGCGCATGTCTGCTACATTACACCCATCTTCCCTACCAGACCTTTGATCGTACGTGCTCGCGTGCCCGCGCGCCAAGAGTAGTCTTCTAATTAGCTCGTTCGTGTGGCGCATAGCACGCGGGATCATCTCAGCTCGCAGATGAAATCTCATGCCAGTGCACCCGGCAGCGCATGACGCACCTCTCAGCCTGACGATAGTGGCGACATGAGCGCATACCGTCACGGCTCTGCACCACAACGACCAACACCAAATTGAGGCTTCGCGGCTTCGAACAGTCGCTCGCGAAGGATGGTCACGGGCTCGCGCATAACCCGATCACCAATGCGACCCATCTGCGACACTCCTTAGCATGTGCTTGGATATACGCGCGTGATCATTGTCCGAAATATCCCGACAGTTCGGGTTTGTGCGCAAGTCTGAAGATGGTCTGAGGACGGGTAGCGCGAAACGGCGTGCAAGACCAAACGCGTGGCCACGACGCGTTTGGTTTCACGGACAACTACTCGCTTCAGCACACCTACACTTTCAAGAATAGCATCCGCCATCAGTTCTGACCGAAGCCCGATTGGTGGATGTCCACTCGGGAGCGGAGGATCGCGTGTTCGGGGTTCTTTTATGCTCGGCAACCCACCGACCCTCGCCGCCTCTCCTCCTCCTCCTGCTCTTCCTTTACCGCCACTTCAACAATCTACTCTAATCGCAAGAAACGACTAGCAAGAATATCATGAGCACTATCGAAGTCGCGATTCCAGGCCACACGACCGGCGCCGACCCTCGGCCACACATTGTGTATGAGGTCCTCGTCATTCAGAACGACGTCGAGCGTACCATCAACAAGCGCTACTCGGACGTGCGTAATCATTTCATTCCGTCTGACTGCTCGCATGTTGCTAATGATCTTTGTTTCTGTGTTGCTTGTTCCGCACTTCCTTCTTCGTCGTGGTCCCGGTTGTGGGACTTGTCGTCGCCCCTCGCACTGTGGCTGGTCCGGACCAACTCATACTTCATTTCCATGCTCTCGCGACGTTCCAGCACCTCATCGCTTTGACTGGTCGTTGTACCTGCTCGCGTACCTGCGTGGCTGCGCTCTCTTGACGCCGGCACTTGACCCGCCCGTTCCCTCAAACCCTTGTCTTTCCCAACGTCTACCCTTACCCAACGACCTGGACCCATTTTCTTGGATTGAACCCTCGTTTTGCCGACGCCACCCTGACATTCATTCATTTCACTGGATGTCGTCGGCACTGAACACCGACGTCATGTGGCTGCACCCGTCTGGTCTGTCACGCCACTTCTCGCTTCACTTGACTTCGCCCAACGCCGCCCCTTTGCTGCCTATTTCGTCCTTCTTCTTCATCTTGTGATTATGTCCCGCATTGCTTCGAACCGTTGCGGTTCTATTCCTGCGGTCACCGGGTGCTGGGTGATGCTTCTCGAACCCCGTCCGCGGTTTCCCCATCACATCGCACACTCGTCCTCGACTCGCGCTTCGATCCTCGGTTTGTGGTGCCACTGCTTTCGAACGACGAGTACCGCTGCTGGTTCTGTTTGCTTGACTGGCACGGCTCGTTGTGGCTGCCTGTGCTTGATGCTCTCATATGTCTGATGCAGCCGCTCATATGCGCGATCTTCGATCTAATTTTGCTGCATCATGTGGCGCCGTGGTGTTCATTTCAATTCACGGGGATATCCACGATCGCTCCATTGTTGTGCACATCCCCTGTCTCCCCCGCTCATCCATATGGCACTACATCTATCACATCTGATCTTCTCGCTATCTGCCTTTCTCCTTCCTCTCTCACATTGCTCCCTTCGCACACTCGCCGCTCCTCGCACTAACACCAACAGTTTACGGCCCTCCAAGCGCTCATCCACG
>Ga0247815_10002577_pt1 | contig 13370 bp, 7 predicted proteins | sample UWRJL194509B1_FD_181014 | JGI IMG/M metagenome (GOLD analysis project Ga0247815, IMG submission 181014) | Plant litter microbial communities from Arlington Agricultural Research Station in Wisconsin, United States - UWRJ-L194-509B-1 | ecosystem: Environmental > Terrestrial > Plant litter >... | reverse complement strand
AACGGTTTTCCTCGATGAATGTCCGGGTACTTCTTCCACCTTTTGCATGGTTTTTGACCTGGATCCCGCTCCCGAAATAATCGGCAAATGGAGTGCCCCAACCTGTAACAGGAAAGCGTTTAATATCCTGGTCGCACACTGTTGAATCACCAATAAGGTAGATAGTTGTAACCTTGTTTTTGGCGGCCACTAGCATCGTTAATGCAAGTGCTATACCTGCCATGTATCTTATGTTTTTTAATTGTTTCGTCATCGTCTATCTGATTGTATAAGTTCTAAAGCTTCCCTGTTTGTCGCGTATTTTATTTGCCCCAGCTTGACTTTACAACACGGTTATTCAGGTCAGGGAAAAGTTTCCTTAAGTCAGCCAATACCAATTGAGCTACCTTTCTCGCTCCAAATTCATTTAAATGGATATCATCACTACTACCATTGGGATAGTTTGGATTTTGTCCGGGTTGCAAATAATTAAAAAGATACCTGGAGTCGTCCGGACCGAATTGCTCAAAAAGTTTCCGACTTTCGGTTGTGAGATCAATGATTTGAACATGGTGCTTCCTGGCCAGTGTTGTGATCATCTCTCTATACTTTATACGTGTAGCAACACCTTTCCCAGATTGAACCCTACGGGATGCTACGGGGGTAACCAGCACAGGTATTGCTTGTTTTTTCTTTGCCTCAGCGATCATTTTTTGCATACGGAATTTAACTGTCTCGCCAATGCTATAGTTATCATCATTTAACCCATCCTCAAGATTAACGGCCTGGATAAGGACATAATCACCCTGCCTGATAGTATCAATAATGCTTTTCCACACCGTTTCCTGTTCTGATACCTTTGTACGTTTTAGATTTTGCGCCTTATTTACAATCACTACTGTTGAGTCAAAAAAATCGGTCATCCGCGTTCCCCAGCCCATTTCCGGGCGGGTTGTTTTAAAATGATCAGCCACCCTGGCGTCGCCGGTGAGGTATATATGTATTGGATCTGTTGTAGCCACATGCTGAGCCATTGGTATATGCTTACGACTGGAATAACTGGTGTCAGGGATGCCGGTGCGCGGCTGCGTATCCTGGCTAAAAGCTAATACGGGGCAGGAGAGGGCAATGATAAAGAATAAATGTTTGATCATGTTCATTATGTTTACTATAATGCACCCGGAAAGGCAATGATATTCATCCAGGCTGAAATATTTGGTTAGTTTTATACTGTTCAAACTTACACGATGGCTATCGTCATGATGGTACAATTTCAGTTCAAAAGGGGTTAGTATTCAACCAAAAATTTTCATAAAAGTATTCAATCCGCTATCAGCATGCTCAGAATAGCGAATGGAATTTACTGAATCTTTTTTCTGACCCTGATAGATTTCAGGTATTCTGAAGGGGTGTGACTATACCTTTTCTTGAAACACATTGTAAAGTATTTCGGGCTGTTAAAGCCTACAGAATATCCTACAACAGAAACATTATCCTCACCAGCATCCATCAGTTCCTTTGCCTTTTTGAGGCGCGTATCCCTCACAAAATCAATAGGGGCAGTTCCGGTAAGACTTTTAAATTTGCGATAAAAGGCAGATCTGCTCATGCCCAGTGATTCAGCAACATCATCGATATTGAAATCAGGTTCGTTTAAGCTGCTTTCCACAACAGCTAAAAGTTTGCTCAGGAAGATCCTGTCGTATTCTGTTAATACGTGTTCCTCTGGTGCAGGATCAGTTTTATCCTGTATTCCCTGGAATGCAGATTTTCTCCGTAGTACGATGTTATCTACTGCGGCTTTTAATAGGGTGAAGTTGAATGGTTTTGCCAGGTAGTAATCGGCGCCGTACCTCAGGCCCTCTATCTGGCTTTCGACAGAAAATTTAGCCGATAGCAATACCACAGGGATATGACTCGTAGCGGGGTTATTTTTGAGTTCATCCAATAACTGTATACCATCTTTCCTCGGCATCATTACGTCCGATAAAATCAGGTCCGGCAACAGTGTTTTTGCCTTATCCAATCCTTCCTCACCATCTGAAGCCGTTTCTACGGTATAGTATTCCGAAAATTTATCCCTAAGGAAGTTCTGCATGTCCTCATGATCCTCAACAATCAGCAGGATAGGCAACCCCTTGTTGGTTGTTGCGGTTTTTCTATCTGTCCCAATCGTTCCAGGCTCATCCTCTCTACGCTCCGCACCATTGTATTGATAGGTATGGATGAGATATGACTGCTCAAGTTCCAAATTGATTTTTAGGCCCTGAGGCTCATTGTGTTCTGCCCATATGCTACCTTTGTGCAAATCAACCAGTTCCTTGCACAATGCCAATCCTATCCCTGTTCCTCTTATCCCAGATTGTGGAAGATTACTTCCCTGAAAGTATAGCGTAAAAATTTTCAGCAGGTCTTGTTCCTTAACGCCAACCCCTTCATCACTTAGTGTTATTCGGAAATGTCCCGGACGTTCTGCCCGGCCGGTTGTGATCAGGATCCTGCCCCCATCATTAGAAAATTTGATGGCATTGCCCAGGATGTTATAAAAGATAACCTCAAATTTTTGACGGTCAACCCATCCGTTGAGCTGCTCAGTTTCAGCAAGTAGTTCTATTGATAAGCGCCTCCTGTCAATCGTCTCCTTGAATGTGAAAATCAATTCCTTAATTACTGAAATGATTTCCACTTCTCCTTTAGCCAACGACTCTTTACCACTTTGCACCTTCCGAAGGTTAAGGACCTGGTTCACCAGCTGAAGCATTCTCCTTGCATTGGAAAGAACAATCGCAATGTATTCTTTTCCCTTTACTGATAGCTCTTCGTGTTGCTGGATATCTTCACTGGGGCTGATAATCATCGTCAGGGGTGTCCGTAATTCATGGGAAATCTGATTAAAAAAGTCAACCTTAAGTTGGGCAACCTGCTGCTCCACCGCTATCCGCTGTCTAAGCCTTAACATGGTCAAAGCGTTTCTGCGCAACAATGCTATTGCAGCAGCAAATACAGTTAAATAAATACCATATGCCCACCAGGTTCTCCAGAACGGCGGATCAATTACAATATCTATCGTCCGAAATGGTATCATCTTATACAATTCGTCGTTGAGGCTCTTTACCTGAAAACTATATTTTCCTGGAGGAAGCTTGGTATAACTGATACTACGCTGACCTTGTGTATTGCGCCATACCTTATCGTATCCAATTAGCCTGCAGGCATAAGTCTGTTTATCTGTTGTATGGAAGTCCAGCACAGTAAAACTAAAACTTAGGGTATTCTGGTCGTGTTCAAGCCGGATTTTACGGAGGTAGTTTACCTGAATTTTCAATGGCGATCCCTCACCAGTTTCAACATCGGTACTATTGATCTGCAAATTAGTAATCACCATTGGCGCAGTCACTTTTGTAGTGCTGATGGCATCAGGATTAAAGGATAGCAGTCCGCTTGTTGTTCCGAAAACTAGTGTGCCATCCAGCAATCGTGCACAGGATGATTCAGAGAAACTAGACGAACCTAGTCCGTCGTTCCGTGTAAAATTCTGGAATCTTTTTCTGTCGGCAGAGAGCTTAGACAGCCCGTTCTGCGTTGCAATCCACAAGTTTTGGTGGCGGTCTTCTATGCAGCTCAACAGAAAGTCACTTGGCAGCCCATTTTTGGTAGAGTAATTTTGGAACGAAAGAGACTTCATCGGATTTGCGCCCAGGGCCAGGTTTAAACCCCCTGTTGTGGTCAATACCCAGACCTGTCCTTTTGAATCTGGGTAGATATATTGGATGTCATTGCCACCAAGGCTCTTAATATTTCCAGGTTCCTTTTTGTAGGTCTTAAATTTATAATTATCAGCTGGGGCCGATTTGGGATCAAAAATAAGTAGTCCATCAGTTGTAGCAATCCAGATCAGCCCGTTTTTGTCTACGGCCAGGTGCCTTATCTTCCTGAATTCGTTCTTTGGATAGTTTTTAAAACTGTTATGAACAGTTTTGAAAGTTGTTTCACCTGCCGCCTGATCCACGCGGATTAAGCCATCTTCAAAAGATGCAGCCCACATTTGACCGCTTTTATCCTCCAGCAGACATTAAATATCATTGTCTCCCATCGCATTCCGGTTATCGTAGTCGGCCATATAATGTGACGCTACCTTCATTTCTTTGCCAGATATATCCAGCTGCGTGCGGTACAATCCATTACCCTTCGTTGCAAGCCAGATATCACCTGAATGATCGGCCATTATCCAATAGATGCCCGCATTTTTATTGAAGCCCTTTCCGATGTTCAGAAGCGCTCCCTTACCATTTTGGCTTGCAAATAGTTCACCTCGTCTGGTTCCCAGCAAAAGCGTACCCTTAGCGTTACTAAAAACACCTCTGACTTCGTTATTTTCCCTTTCATTGTTCAAAGGTTGCGGCAGGGCGTACGAAAAAGGGTTCTCCTGAAACACCATTTTATCAACGCCGTCGTACCCTGAACCTGACCACAGCACTCCGGAAGGATCATAATAATAGCGTACAACATTCTTTGGCCTTGGTACATCCGGCAGTCGCTGTTTTAGCAGTTCCATCTTTCCAGAGCGCGCATTGTAATAACTAATTTGGCCTTCAAAGTTTATATGTACTGTTCCTGCCCGGTCTTCAAAGCCTATAAAATTTTTAACGCCATCACTAATTAGATAATCTTTCTGTGGGAAAAAATAATCAGGCCGCTTAGTGGAGGGATCAAACCTGATTACCCCATGGCGTTGCGATCCAATCCAGAGACAGCCTGTAGCATCCTCATAAATGTATCCCAGTGGGCTGGAGTCTTTGGTGGTAAAAAGTGTCTTCGCAACATTATTTTCATCCACAAGTATTAATTCGCCTGATGAACTGGTACAATAGGTAAGCCCTGATTTACGGGATTGGGCAATATAGCTGATGCTTTTTGTCGAGACCTGGCTGCGGCTAATGATTTGCAGGGTAGGACTATATTGCAGAAGGCTGCCCTCAGAAGTACCCACCATTATTCCTTTCTTAGCTTTACTAAAATTAGTCGTAGCCCGTCCATAAACTACATCTGCGACTTTCACTCTATACGTCCCGTTAGGCTGCAATTGGAGCATCTCAATCTTTTTTCCTGATGCAAGCCATACGTTTTTGCGACTGTCCAGGTGAAAAAAATCGATTTTGTTTGATGATAATTTATGCTGATTTTCAGCGTTTTCCGCGAACCATGTGGCCTGTGGCCTGCTGGCCGATGAATTTTTTATGAGCAGCAAGCCGGCGTCTTCAGATTTCAACCACACCTCATTTCCATTCACAGCCAGAATCCTGGTGACCGCCGTTTTTGCTAAAGAACTGTCTGCCAGCAATTGCGCAAGCGAGACAAAAATGCCAGTTCTTTTGTCAAATCTGTATATGCGTCTGTCATACGCGCCAATCCACAAAAACTGGCCAGCGCCATCTTCCACAATTTCGTCGAAGCGGTTACTTTTGAGCGGTGATTTATCTCCCGGATAGGATTTGAACGTTTTGAAATGATAGCCGTCAAAACGGGAGAGCCCGGCCCACGAACCAAACCACATAAACCCATCACGGTCTTTGGTAATTACAGTAATCCTGTTATCTGAAAGTCCGTCTGCCGTAGAATAATGTACGGTGTTCAGCGCAAGTTGTGCGTAGCTTTGAAAGCAAACGAGCTGAAGCAGCCAGAAGATGAGTGTCGTTAATTTTGAATACATTTGGTATTGTAATTTAGTCAAAAAACTGGGACTGCAACAAGTTATTACCATAAATGAATTCAAAAAAAATTGGTATTGATCAGATATATGCTAGTGGCGGTTGCGCTGTTAAAACACCATATATCAGGTTTATTGATCCTTCAAGCGTACTGCTGCATAAATATTATACCCTTTTGACCAAAATTTAGTCCTATTCGCCGCGGGCTCTGCTTACGTTAGCTAAATGATTTTGACATGCTTTTATAGCGGTCAATAATCTTTCTAACCAAGTAAACCTTATGTATATGAACGTTATCCAATTGTTTTACGACAGCAGTTATTGTCGGCAAAAACTTCGATTTTTCAGTCAGAACATCCTTCTGACTGTCGCTTTTATTTTAATAGTCTCCGCGCAACTAAATGCACAACAGGGTAACAAGTCTGTTAGTGGCGTAGTCCGTGACGAGGGCGGTCAGGCACTGCCGGGTGTAAGTGTAATGTTTAAAGGCAGCACAAACGGGACCGTAACAGATGCCCAGGGTCGGTATACCCTTAGGGTAACATCTTCAGACGGCATATTGGTATTTTCCCTCATAGGGTCTGTAGCACGTGAAATACAAGTTGACAACAGGACTGCCATTGATGTCATTTTAAAGGAAACGCAGAATAACCTCAATGAAGTGGTTGTTATTGGGTATGGCACAGTAAAACGGAGGGACCTGACCGGTTCGGTAGCATCTGTTAGTGGTAAAGACATTGCCGCCACGCCGGTTCCCAATGTTGCACAGGCCATGCAGGGCAAATTGCCTGGTGTAAAAATAGTTACCCAGGATGGTCGCCCCGGCGCCACAACCTCCATCCGTATCCGTGGGGGAGGTTCAATTTCTCAAAGTAATCAGCCTCTTATCCTTATTGACGGTATCCCAGGTACTTTAGGTGACGTATCTGGCGACCAGGTGGAGAGTATTGATGTATTGAAGGATGCTTCCTCAACTGCAATTTATGGTGCGAGAGGTGCAAATGGTGTTGTGCTTATTACAACAAAAGCTGCAAAAGCGGGTAAAACCAGCGTGAGCTACAATGGCTACGTAAAATTTAACAGGCCAACCAAGTACCTGGAATCCTTAAGTCCATATGATTATTTGAATTATGTGTGGGCAAATGCCGCGGCTAACGGAGTTGCATACCAAACCCCGTTTGAGAAATATTACGGCATTGGTGCCTTTCCTGGGACCAATGTTGGCGGGATAGAAAGTTATCGGAATTTAGCTTCAGATGATATCCAAAAGCAGGTATACAACGAATCTGTTTCATGGAACCATGCGCTGACATTGACGGGTGGAACGGATAAAACAAAAATACTGTTCTCTACCACCTATAGTGATGATCAGGGAATGAAAATCAATTCCTACCAGAAACGTGCAAATGCCACATTTAAGGTAAGTCAAAAGATATTTGACAATGTAAGTTTCGACCTGAACACCCGCTATGCACGTATTCCTAGTTTAGGCGACGAAGGTGTTACCACTGGAAGCGGATCAATGCTTTCCTCTGCTTATCGTTTCAGGCCTATTGCAACTCCCCATGTATTGGGCGACCTCAATGCATTACGATCGGGAAATATTGAACAATATGGAAAATCATCAATGTGGGATAATTACAGTCCGGTAGCGCGTATAACAGATTACGAACCATATTCCATCACGCAAAATCTGGTAGCCATTGCTTCCCTGAACTGGGTGTTAGTTAAAGGCCTTACCTATCATACCGATTTTAGTCTCACTAGCTTATGGGGAGAAAGAAAATATTGGTCGGGCGCTATCTATAACAACTATATCGAAGATGCAACCAACAAAAAACTATTTGCGGGCGCGGCTGATTACCGTAAGTCTGATAGCTGGGGCTCCCGCTGGATCAATACGTTAAGTTATGAATACAACATCAACGAAAAAAACAAATTCAACTTCTTAGCCGGTCAGGAAGTTGCCAATTCCGGAGGAACAAGCCTCGGCGTGCAGGCCAACCGTTTCCCTGCAAACTTTGATAAGGAAACCGCTTTCGCACAAATTAATCAGTATGACCAGGTTACCGGATCTGCCACTTTTGCCTCCAGCGTTGATATCCCCAACCGTATGCAATCTTTTTTTGGAAGGGCAAATTACTCCTACCTCGACAGGTATCTGGTGACCCTGACTTTTCGTAGTGATGGTTCTTCAAGGTTTGCACCCAGCAAACGATGGGGGTATTTCCCTGCCGCAGCTGCCGCGTGGAGATTATCGGATGAACCATTTTTGAAAGGTATTAAATGGATTAACGAACTAAAAATCAGGGGGTCTTATGGTGAAGTTGGAAATGACGCCATCAATTCAAGCTTATGGACGCAGGCATGGGGTTCCGTTACAGATCAAAGGCTTCAGTATGCTATCAACCACCAACGTCAGTCGGCCTATCAAACCAATTCTGCCCTCGCTAACGAGGACCTGAAGTGGGAAACTACCATTACACGGAATGTGGGCGCAGATTTCTCGTTGTTTGGCGACAGGGTCGCGGGTACTGTGGATCTGTATTCCAATACAACAAAGGATTTGCTTACCGAAACACCGATTCCCGGAATCACCGGATATACAACTACCTATGCAAACATAGGCCAAACCAGTAATAAGGGATTGGAACTTTCCTTATCAGGAACAATTTTTAAAAGTAAAGACTGGAAATTGAGCGCAAGCGGCAATATCAATTTCAACAAAAACAATATCGATCAGCTGGCCAGCAACGTCACTGGTTTATATGGTGCAAGCTGGGCAGGAAGTGCCTCTTATCCAAATGCCGACTACATATTGATGCAGGGCAGGCCAGTCGGCCTGGTGCGTGGTTTAACCTATGATGGTTTTTATACGCCTGCAGATTTTACCTATAACAATGGCTCATACACACTTAAAAGCGGTGTGCCGGATGTTGGTAGTTTTATTGGCGTGGTGCATGGACTCAGCTCAAATAACCGCCCCGCCAATCAGAATGCTTATCCGGGCCTACCAAAATACAAAGACCTGGACAATAACGGTAAAATTGATGAAAAAGACGTAGCCGTTATTGGTAACGTAAACCCTAAGCACACAGGGGGCGCAAATATTAATTTAGCGTACAAAAATTTTGATCTTGGACTATTTTTCAATTGGAGTTATGGTAATGATGTATACAATGTCACTAAACTGGCATCATTGTTTGGTCCCAAAGAAGCCGGTGTTTATGAGAATAAGCTTGCTATTTCAAACGAGTCCTATAGAATTTACAACGTTGTTAACGGACAGCTTGTTCGGTTGAGTACACCAGATGAATTAAATGCTGCAAACGTTAATGCTAAACTGCCGTTGGCGTATAATGAGGGAGGTGTAACTTCTACACTTGGAATTGAGGACGGTTCATTTCTTAGGTTAAATACACTTACGTTAGGTTATAGTTTACCAAAGTCGTTACTGGCAAAAGCCAGGCTAACCAACCTGTACATTTATGGCAGTATTTATAACGTGCTCACTTTATCTGGATACAGCGGGCTCGATCCTGAGGTGAACAGTAACGAAAACGCCAATCAGTCCAAATACCCAACGCTTGGGCTCGATTACGGCGCTTACCCACGTGCACGCTCTTTTGTTTTAGGCCTCACTCTTAATTTCTAAAGTAAACTACCAAAAAATGAATAGACTAAAAGTATATATAGCTGCCATTGCCTTGTGTATGACAACCGTGCAATGCAAAAAAAATTACCTTGATACCAAATCCCCGTCAAGTGTTGATGATGAATTTGTTACCTCTTCGCCTGCGGAAACATTTAAAACGCTTTCATGGTGTTACGCCAATTACCGGCAGAACTGCGTAATGGGAATTTACAGATGGAATGATCCGGTAGGCTCTGATGCAGAAACTTATCCGGAAGACAATTCCAGCAATAACCTCAATGCAATATTAAGGCCAGATCTGCTTCCTATTGATGCGGTTGTTGGAGGCTTTGACGGACTTTATGCTACACTGGCCAGGGCAGCAAAGGTGGCAGACCTGATTGCTGAAAAACCAGCCTACAAAGAAGATGTTGCTGCAAACAGAACATCAGATTGGACACATTTATATGGGGAGGCGACAACCATTAAAGCCTTTTGTTATTTTGAGCTGGTCAAACATTTCGGAGACGTACCTTATGGATATGAAAACAAAAATGCAGACGAATACTCATTAAGCTCGCGTTTTACCATTTTTGACAATTTGATCGCCGATCTTCAAAAAGTAGAGCCATTAATGTATAAACTAGGAGAAGGAGGGCTGAATGCCGAAAGATTTACCAAACCCTATGCCGATGCATTAATAGGACAGTTGGCACTCTATTCGGGAGCATACCAAACTATACGTACTGATGTGCCCGACCTGTACGGAAAAGTTGTATTCAGCAAAAAAGGAAACGAAGCTAACAAATGCGTATACGCCCGTCGTACTGACTACCTTGCGTATTACCAAACAGCTAAAACCTATTTTCAAAAAGCCCTCGATAACAAGGGCTCTGCACAATTGATCGTTGCTGATGGCAGAACTACATCCAACAATCCCTTTCAGCGCAATTTCCAGTATTTTGCTGATTTGCAGGTTAGTCCTGAATCCTTATTTGAAATCGGCAATATACAGGGTGGACAATTCACAACCACCAGCGAATATACTTATGCATTTGGGCGCCCATCCGATGGCGGAAGTGCCAATGCAGCGCCGACGAAGGTATTTGCAGCATTACGTATTATCCCTACGGTATATTATGGCGATTATGCAAATGCAGATAAACGCAGGGATGTGAGTGTGGCAGTTACAGGAAGTAATGGTGACGGGAATGAAAAGATGATATCATTCGTACCGGGAAATAAAATCACGGGTGGAATATCTACCAATAAATGGGATGATAACCGTATGAACCCGCCTTATGTTTCGGCACAAAGAAACGCTGGTATGAACTGGCCAATGCTGCGCATGGCTGATGTAATTTTGATGCTGGCTGAAGTTAAAGCAGAATTGGGCGAGGGTGATGCTATTGATCTGGTAAACCAGGTTCGGCAGAGGGCTTTCGGCAACTCACGGTACAATATTCCTTCCGTATCAGGCCAGGCATTGAAAGATGTGGTCCTTAAAGAACGTAAACTCGAACTATTGGGCGAAGGAACCCGCCGCTGGGACCTCATCCGTTCAGGTACATTTTCTGAGAGGGCTGTAGCTGTTCAACAGGAGGTTAGCACAATGATCAACAACCTTAAAACTCAGGGATATCATCGTTTTGCGAATGGTAATGAGATCTCCAGTTACGTTTGGATAAAAATGGTTAACCTGACCAATCCACTTACATACGATTGTGCCGATACTACAAATGCAGCACTTTATCCGGCATGGAGGGGACAATATAATTACAGTACGCTTGCCAGTGTAAGTAGTAAGGTAGTAGGCACAAACCATAATATTGCCATTCAGGGCCTGTTCCGCTATATCAATCCTACCGGTCCCGAGGCCGCTGCGTTGCAGAGTAATGGATATGTTAAAACCAACTGGGGAATAGATATTGTAAATTACGCTGCTACCTACCAAAGAAATATTCTGTCGGGAATAACTTCAGCGGGTGATCCGCCTAGATATTATTGGCCTATACCATTTCAGACAATCAGCAAGTCGAATGGAAAAGTAACCAACGGATACGGATTGGCGCAACAATAGAGGATAAAAGTGGAACGCTCAGATATACTATCTCAAAACACGTGATTTTGGCATTACCATTATAAATAGCAAGAGCTGCCCATTTCAGGCAGCTCTTGCTGTTTATAATCTTACAAGTACACCATATGAGCCAGGTAAGAAGGTAGTAATTTTGCCTGAAGATCTCCCAGCTGAATTAATAGTTAGGGTTTTGTATCAGGATGCCGCTACTTTTATCAATTTCAGTTTGCGGAAGTGGCCAACGGTAAAACTTGTCTTCAAAATGATAAGGAGAAAGGCCGTCTTTCACATTGTTTAATACCTGTCCTGCAGTGCGCCAACGAATCAGGTCGTAATACCGTAATCCACTTTCAAAAGCAAGTTCTACCCTACGTTCATGCCTGATGCGGTCACGCATTCCTTCTTTGCTTAATCCAGCAGGAAAAGCAGGCATACTTACCCGTGCACGAAGGTCGGTAATAGCTTTGTAAACGCTGGCATCCGGACCCTGGATCTCATTTTGTGCTTCTGCATACATCAGCATCACCTCGCCGAGGCGTAAAACTACAACGTCCTGCTGACTTTGCGTAGAGAAACCATATGGGATATTTGCAGGTTCCAATACTTTAAGTACACCATAGCCCGTAGGCCTGGGGTTAGAGGGGAAATGTACCTTGCCATCGCCGAAATCAGGGTGGTCTACATAGACAGTTTTGGCAAGCCGTGGATCCCGGTTAGTGAATGGGGCAGTGGTATTTGTTAATGGCGATACTCCAAATGGCAATCCATCGATGCATTCAAATGTGTTTACAAAGTTTTGAAGAGGCGCGGCCACATCCCAGTCGCCGAAATACATATCCATAGAATTTGCATTGTTCGGTGCCAGGTAATTCACTGAAAAGATGATTTCGGTATTGTTCTTTTGTGTAGCGTCCCTAAAGTTATCTTCAAAATTTTTGCTAAGTGTGTATTTGCTCATCACTTGTTGGCAAAGATCGCGCACCTGTGCCAGGACCGCTATATCTGGATTACCTGTGTTTCCAAATGCTGAAAATAGTAAAACACGTGCTTTCAAAGCTTGTGCAGAAGATGCAGCCGCATGTCCGCTGTTTTGACCATACGCATTTTGACTCAGGTTAGTTATACCGTAGTCAAGGTCAACAAGAATTTGTGCCAGTATTTTATCAGCTGCGTCCTTTGGCTTTTTTTGAGTATCCAATGTCAATGGTTCCAATACCAGAGGTACTTCCCCGTAAGTGGTATACAGCTGGAAATAATAGAAGGCACGAATAAAACGTACTTCACCTTCATACTGTTTACGCATTTCTGGAGTGATATCACTTCCCTGATAGCCTGCAAGTTGATTCAGCAGGATATTTATTCGGGCGATGCCAGTGTAACTGTCGTTATAAATAGCTTGCTGGTATCCTCCCAGAGAGGGTGTTAGGTTACCGCTGTTGATGCTGTTTACACTTCCGCTATTGAACTGACAGTATGCGTTGTCTGTAAGGCAGTCGCGTACTGGCGCTTCCACTGAAAATTCCGCGGACTGCATCGTGGCGTATACTGCAGCGAGTGCTTTGTCAAAATCGCCTTTCGACTGCCAAAAAGTTGCAGAAGAGATCTGGTCAAGCGGGTTAAGGTCGAGGGTCTTTTTGCAGGCAGCTAAACTGAATGCAGCAAAAAATAAAGTAATATATAGTTTCGTTTTCATAATAGGCAGTTTAAAAAGTAGCATTTAGACCGAAAGCGTAGATTTTATTTTGCGGGTACTGCAACAAATCGCCGCTTCCACCACGTTCTGGATCAAGTCCCCGGTAATTGGTGTGGGTGAAGAGGTTGTCACCTGAGAAGTAGAACCTCAGTCTGTCGATGCCGATTTTTTTTGTGACATTATTAGGAATGGTATAGCCCAGCACTATGTTTTTTAATCTCAGGTATGAACCGTCCTGAAGGAAATAAGTAGAGGCACGGGAAATTTTTTGAGGTG
>Ga0247815_10002576_pt1 | contig 13370 bp, 6 predicted proteins | sample UWRJL194509B1_FD_181014 | JGI IMG/M metagenome (GOLD analysis project Ga0247815, IMG submission 181014) | Plant litter microbial communities from Arlington Agricultural Research Station in Wisconsin, United States - UWRJ-L194-509B-1 | ecosystem: Environmental > Terrestrial > Plant litter >... | reverse complement strand
CCCACAAGAGAGTTGACCTGCTAAATACCAGCCAGTACTTACTGTATGAACGTGCATTAAATGGAAACGCGGGCATTGGTTTACCGCCAAGGTTACAGCCAGCCAGTTTTAACTTGCCGATATATACCGGGGCAACGCAAACCTTTGCGGAAACAAATACAGACTGGCAGGATGCGTACTTTAAAAGCGGTTTATTAACAAGGCAGAATATTTCCTTATCTGGCGGTAATGAATTCTCGAAGTTTTACAGCTCGGCAGGTTATTTTAAACAAAATGGTATTGTGCAGGGCCTGGGTTATCAACGCGGCAACTTTCGTATAAATTCAGAACACAGAATATCTAAGGGAGTTACCTTTGGTGAAAACCTGTACCTGGTTTACTCAAGGCAACGATCAGAAGGCTCTACCGGAACGCGCTCTAAGCTGGTCAACGTAGTAAGAAGCCTTCCTTATTTGCCGGTTTACGATCCAACTACCAACGGTGGTTACCGCGGTGCGGAAAACAGTGTAGATGGCTCAGATCCAACAAACCCCTTGGAAGATGCCGTATTATTAGGGGATAATAACAATAATACATCGAGACTTTTCGGATCAGCCTACCTTAATTTTCAGTTTACGTCATGGCTTTCGTTCCGCTCTACCTTTGGCCTTGACCATTCTGAAGTTACCATACATGGCTTCAGTCCGGTTTATGATGATAAAGGAAGAAGCGCAAGCGTTGCCACAATTAGCGATCAGAAGAATAACAATGATACCTTTTTGTATACCCAGCAGCTAAATCTCAACAAAACAATTGGCCTGCACCATATCAACTTTACTGCAGTATATGAAACACAAGACGGTAAAAGCTCAAATGTGGTATCCTCAGGCAATCAGGCCACTAACCTGATCCAAACATTTGCAGGCGCAACCAATATCAACCTGGTTTCAGCCAAAGAAAGAAGCTTTTTAGTATCTTATGTAGGGCGGCTAAATTATGAGTTGGCAGACAAATATCTTTTAAGTGCGGCAATCCGGAGGGACGGTTACTCGGCATGGGCACCGGGACATAAATTTGCCACCTTCCCATCAGCCTCTATTGGCTGGCGTATCAACGAGGAGAATTTCATGAAGCATATACAAGCTATCTCTGAATTGAAGTTGAGAGCAGGCTTCGGTATAACCGGACTTGCATCAGTTGGTAATTATGCTTGGCAGGCCCTGGTGAATGAAAATGCCTCTACTTATCCTTTTAATAATACTTTAACTGTTGGTAATGCCACATACTACAACCAGTTAGGGAACAAGGAACTGGAATGGGAAAAAACTAAACAGCTGAACATTGGTATCGACCTTGGCCTGCTGAGGAACAAGTTTACTTTATCGGCAGAATATTACAAGCGTCAAACCAATAACCTTATTCTGCAGGTGCCAACACCCATGTCATTTGGGCTGAATAAAGTGGGTGTATTTGCCAATGTAGGATCTATGTATAACAGCGGGTTCGACTTTCAACTTGGTTACCACGAACACGGGGGCAAATTCAAATACGACATTACCGGCATCATCAGCACGGTAAGAAATAAAGTGCTGGCCTTGAATTCAAACAATGCCATCTTAGATGCTGGTGCTGACGCTAATTTTGGAAGTGGTTTTGCCATTACCCGTACACAGGCAGGTCAGCCTATTCAGTCATTTTATGGTTTCGTAACTGATGGAATCTTTCAATCCCAGGAACAAGTCAACCAAAGCCCGGTGCAGGTGATAGGCAAAACAGCACCTGGAGATATCAAGTTCAAAGATTTAAATAATGATGGGGTAATCAACTCAGATGACCGCACATTTCTTGGTAGCAATCTTCCTAAATTTAACTACTCGCTTAACTTCTCGGCCAGTTATCAGAACTTTGATGCATCAATCTTTCTGCAAGGGGTTCAGGGCAACAAAATTTACAATGCAGCGCGGGTAATTGAAGAAGGAATGACGCGACTTTATAATGCCGGAACCGCGGTTTTAAATGCATGGACACCAACAAATACCAGTACGGATATTCCACGTGCGATAAGTGGCGATCCAAATCAAAATAGCCGCACATCTGACCGATGGCTGGAAAGCGGTTCATTTCTAAGGTTCAAAAACGTCACTTTAGGTTATAATATTCCAAAATCCAGCCTGAGTACGTTTTTACATGGATCAATTACTAATCTGCGTGTCTACGTTGCTTCACAAAATCTATTTACCATCACGAAGTATAAAGGCTGGGATCCGGAAATAGGGTATTCAAATGGCTCTTTAACCAGCGGTGTTGATTATGGTCAATACCCATCAGCCAGGTCATTTTCAATTGGACTTCAAGTAGGACTTTAATATATAAAACACATGTATTTCAAAAAAATTACGCTTTGTTTAGGTCTTTTCACTGGCCTTTTATTCTCTTGCAAGAAATTAGATCAGCTAAACCCAAGCTATCCAACGGTAGAAACTTACTATCAAACCAGTGCACAGTTGGTTGGTGGCACAAACTCCATATACGTATCCTTTCACGCCGGCTTTCTTGTGGGCAGGGAATGGTTTTATTTGAATGACTTGCGTAGCGACGAGTTTGCTGCAGGTGGGGGCCAACTGGAAGTTGTGCGCGCGCAGCTATTAAATGGCTCTGCATTGCCCAGCAACACCCAAATGTCTACGGTATGGAACGGTTTGTATATTCTCATCCACCGGGCCAATTCTATCATAAGCAATGCATCAAAGGTGCAGGATAATCCGGCACATAGAGACCGTTGTGTAGCCGAAGCAAAGTGCCTGCGTGCCTGGGCATATTACAATCTGGTTACTTTATGGGGCGGCGTTCCGATTAGGCTGAGTCCTGTTGATAATATTGCCGACTACCTGCCCCGTTCAAGTACTGATAAAGTTTATGCGCAGATCATTGCGGATCTGAGTGAAGCAGCAGCCGTATTACCGGCCTCTTATACAGGAGCCGATTTAGGCCGGGTAACTAAAGGTGCCGCTCAGGCTATATTGGGCAAGGCTTACATACAAAAGGGTGACTATGCTTTAGCAAAAGCCGAATTTGAAAAGCTTAGCAGTTCTGGATTATATTCACTTACTGATAATTACAGCGACAACTTTGATGAAGAGCACGAATTTAACAGAGAGTCGGTTATGGAGGCTATCTATTTTGACAGAGGTGATCGCAAATATGATGCTTCTTTTACCGGAGATGGCGCCGCTACGGCACAAACTACTTTGAGAAATCAGGAATACAATCCTTTGTCATGGCGAAACCTGATCCCTTCTGATAAGTACTTAAATGAGTTTGAAAACACAGCCACGGGTTTTTCCAAAACGGATCCGCGGTTGGCGGCAAGTGTTTACTTAACAGGCGACAAATATGATAGCGGAAACACGGCCATCACAGATGCGGACCAGAATGGGAGTGCTTCTATAATTAATGGCAAGACCATTAAGGCAGGCTGGAGAAAATATAACTTGATATACAAGCAAGCCAAGGCGGTAGCCACCAAAACTTATTATGGTGGTATTAACCAGAGAGTAATCCGATATGGGGATATAATATTGTTATTGGCCGAATGTGAAAATGAACTGGGAAATACTGCTGCTGCAGTAAGGTATTTAAATCAAATAAGAAGCCGCCCGAGCGTGAGCATGCCCATTTATCCTACCGCAAATTTCCCTGTGAATAATAAGTCGGACATTATTAAGGCGCTGGTTCACGAAAGGATGGTAGAACTGGGGGCGGAAGAAGTAAGAAACTTCGACCTTTTGAGATGGAGGAAAAAAGGCTATTTCAGCGCGGATCCTTTAACGTACTTCCGCGCAAATAGAGATGAACTATTACCTATTCCGCAAGATGAAATCGCAAACAATCCATCTATAGGTGCTGGAGATGTTCCTGCACAGAATCCGGGATATTAATATGAAAAAATAAATAAGATGAAACGTAAACTGATTGCAAGAATTGCGCTACTGTGGTTGCTAAGCCAGGGTACACTACAAGCTGCTAAAGCCCAGAAATTTACCCTTCCGGTATTGCCGGATACTCAAGTGGAGGTTGATGTAAAACCGGAGATGTTATACAGCCAGTTGCGCTGGATAGCAGCCAAAAAAACAGACCTGAAGATTCCAATTGTTCTGCACGTGGGCGATATTGTAAATTATGACAACTGGGAGCACTGGCAGCGCGCCAGTAAAATATTTGAGGTGTTAGACAGCGCAAAGATGCCCTATGCCTTAACATTAGGAAATCACGACACAGAAGCTGTTGGCGTTCATAACGGCGGCGCAGCGCCTGGCAATGTAAATGCAAACCTGAGGAAAACCACTAAGTTTAATACCAGCTTTCCGGTAAAGCGTTTCACCGCCCAAGCCGGTAGATATGAACCCAATAAAAGCGACAATGCGTTTTACACGTTCAAAGCCGGTGGTTTAAAATGGCTGGTACTAACCCTGGAGTTTTGTGCAAGACAAGGACCAGTCGACTGGGCAAATACAGTGATTGATAAATACCCGAAACACAATGTGATTATTTTGACCCATTATCATTTAACTCCCAAGGGAGAAATTAATCAGACCAATGCAGGTTACGGAGATTTAACGAATCAGGCCATTTATGACCAAATGATCAGGAAACACCAGAATGTGCTTTTCGTACTTAGCGGGCATGTGGTGACGTCAGCCCATCGTGCAGATGTTGGCGATAAGGGCAATACAGTTTATCAGTTGCTGCAAAATTATCAGTCATTTGACTTTGGCGGTGGATACATCCGCTTACTGGAGATTGATCCCCTGGCGGGAACATTATCTGCAAGTATGTATTCTCCATATTATAATATTACCAAGGACGATGAGTCAAAGTTTTCAATATCTGGAATTAAGTTTATCAAATAACACCTGTCTGCAAGGGAATTCTTTTTAATAAAGCATTCCTTACGTGTAGCAGAACCGGGCAAATTCACTTACCAGTTAACTAACAGCTTGTTAAATCAAAGGGGTTGTCTCATTGCATTTATGAGTAACCTCCTTTGATTTATCTAAACGCAGCTCAATGTTTTAGATGTAGCTTAAACAGCCACTATTGCCCTTTTACGATAATCTGTAGGACTCAAGCCAGTTTTCTCTTTAAAAATTCTGGAGAAATAGAAGTAGCTGTCAAACCTCAGGTCATAAGCGATTTCTTTAATAGGTATTTCTGAATTATTCAAGAGTTCTTTAGCACGTTCAATTTTTAATTGAATGTAATACTGGCCTGGCGAAAGCCCGGTATAGTTTTTAAATACCTTTCTAAACCAGGAGTATCCTACCTGTAGTTCTTCAGCCGCCTGCTCGGGCGAAAAGTCGTTAATAATGTTTGATCGGAAAAGCAATCTTGCTTTATTGATAATAACCTCTTTCTCTTCACACTTTATCGAGTTTTGTTTAAAGAGGAAGTGAAAATTACCCATTAAATGCAATGCTGCTCCAGATATAAGGGGCTGATACCCGGTGTTCTCGAGTTTAGTTGTTTCAATTATATTATTGAATAGACTAAATATTCCTTCGTGGAAGCCAATATAAATACTTGGATTTTCAGGCCTCAGGAAATTTTTCTTTACCAGGTTATCAATAATATCTCCTTTAAGACCTATCCAGTATTCGTCCCAGCCGGTATCGCTATCTGGTTTGTAACGGTGTCTTTCTCCGGGAAACAGGATGATGATCGTTCCGGCTTCTATTTCTTTGCATTTGCAGCTGTCAGATTCAAATAAACCTCTTCCTCTTGTGATGTAAATAATCTGATATTCATTTAAGATCCTGCCTATAGACCAGTTAAAGTAATGATGCGCCGGATGAGTTTTAAAAGGATACAAACCGGTGGCCTCAATATGTGTGCAACCTGTATTCAAGACACATAAGCCCCAGTTTTCATCCTCACGGCTGACTGGTAAATATTTATAATAATTTATCATATGATAGTTGTACTAAAATACAATAGAAAAAAGTCTTTACACTTAACTTTCATGGAAGATGAATTTTGTGAGGGGGGAACCTCAGGTTTATAATTGGTTAGTCTAGCTAATATCTGTAAGAAATCAAATTCCTGTTTGCATTTTTTGATAAATAATTTGTGATTTATGACATCTTTTCAAAATTATTTAATCCCATTTATCGGTTCGGTAAAATTATCAAAACGTTTAAGCCAAATATCAAAAGCTGTATTTAGGGCATGATGCATTGAAATACTTTTGAGAACCAAATCAATTGTAATACCCTTGCCATTATCGCTACTATAACCTTACTAGTATTTTAAGAGTCTGATAAATAAATAATTAAACGCCTATGGTATAAGAAATATTTTATGTGGTCAATTTAAAACCGATAAGCAATCAACAATAACTAACCAAATATTATGAAAAAAATACTTTTACTTTTTGTAACCGGCAGGCCGCTGATTATACTGGCAATCTCGCTTCTGTGTTATCTGCAGGTTACCGCACAAACAACATCAACAGTTTCGGGTACTGTAACCGATGCATCTTCTTCAGAACCACTTGTGGGTGTTTCCGTTTCTGTACAGGGAGCTGTCAATAGCGTTCAAACAGATGGAAACGGACGTTTTAAACTCAGTGCAAACAAAGGTGCGACACTTATCTTTCGCTATGTAGGTTATACAGAAAGTCGCATCGTTGTAGCTGACAATTTCAATATTTCTGTAAGAATGTCTCCATCATCACAAGGATTAAAAGAGGTTGTGGTGCTCGCCTACGGATCACAGCGTAAAGCTGATATCACCGGGGCGGTTTCACAAGTAGATTTGTCCAAATCGCAGGGCGTACCAGCCTCAAATGTCGGCCGACTTTTACAGGGACAAGCACCTGGGGTAGTAGCCAAGCAAACATCTGGGCAACCCGGGCAGGAACTGCAGGTAGAAATTAGGGGCAACAGCTCGCTGGGAGCAAATAGCGACCCTTTATATGTTGTTGATGGATTCCCTGTTGGAACAAATGTTGGAAATTCATTGAATTCGAACGACATTGAGAGCATCACTGTCTTAAAAGATGCAGCTTCCACGTCTGTTTATGGTTCAAGAGGAGCGAACGGGGTAGTGCTCATCACAACCAAAAGTGGTAAGAAGGATGGTTCGAAACTTACTGTTACTACTAATACTGGTATCGCAAATGTACCCGATTCCAGAAGGATCCATGTACTGAACGGTCAACAGTTCGCACAGTTCCAGAAGGATGTATTTTCGGACAAAATACGGTATTTTGAAAACAGGGAGCCACTTGAAAGTGAGATACCGGCTGATTTCAGGTTTCCGCAACAAACGACTGGATCAACTGATTGGTATAAAGAAATTCTGCGTCAAAACGCACCATTCAGCGACTATAACGTGTCGCTAACCAACGGATCTGAAAAATCAAGCTCCTATATTTCATTGGGATATCTTAAGCAGGATGGTTCTTTGATCAATACTGGTTTTAACAGACTAAGTGCAAGAGCGAACCTGGACGGCAGGCCAAATAAGTTTTTAAACTTTGGGCTGCATTTGTCAGGAGCTTATTCGTGGGCTAAGAATGCAGATGCGATAGCAGGTGGATTTGGTAGCAACATTGTTGACCAGGCGCTGCTGATGGATCCCCGCGAACCGGTATATAATGACGACGGCTCTTATAATAATTATATAGGAGGGCATGATAACATTTTTGGTTTTCCCAATCCGGTACAGCGATTAATGGAGGAGCAGCACAAACAATACAAGAGTAACATAACAGCCAACGCCTATATAGACATCAAACCGTTTAAAGATTTTAATTTCCGTACCAGCGTCAATGGGATTATAGATGATATGCGGAATCATGATTTCACGCCATCCGGCGTAGCGGGTTTTAACAGTGCGCCACCGCGGCAAGCATCAGGTGGAGAGTATTTCTATAACAACCTGAACTATGGAATGGATAACCTGCTTACCTATTCGCCTAAATTTAAAGACCATAAGCTTGAAGTTACGGTGGGGCATATCTTCCAAAAAAATACCCTGAATACAGGCAGTGCAACAGGAACGAGATATCCGGATGACCTGGTCGAATACGTATCGGCGGCAAATCAGCGTGACGGCACTTCAGGAATGGCAGCTTTCACCATTGAAAGCTTTTTATCTCGGGTGAACTATTCTTTTAAAGACAAATACCTATTCACTGCAGCTTTTAACAGAGAGGCCAGTTCAAGATTCGGAAGCAACAATCGCTGGGGCAGTTTCCCTTCGGCCTCTATTGGCTGGCGTATTTCTAATGAGGGTTTTTTTCCAAAACTAAATTGGCTGGATGATTTGAAACTTAGGGCTAGTTACGGTATTACAGGTAATAACAATATAGGTAATTACACCTCCCAGGCTAATATCAACACTAGTAATTATGTTTTTGGCAGTGCAGTTGTCCCTGGTGCCTCGATAGGTTCATTTCCAAATACAAATTTGGGATGGGAGCAATCAAGGCAAACGGACATTGGTATGGACTTGAGCATGCTGGGCGGAAAAATAAACCTTGCTGCGGAATACTATCGTAAGTTAACTACCAACATGTTGCTTGGTGTAGAGATACCTGCTGTTGCCGGATTCAGTAACATCATCACTAACATTGGTAAACTGCAGAATAAAGGGCTGGAACTGGGAATTAACTATCGTGATAAATACGGCGCGGTTACTGTCAATACAGGGTTTAACATCAGCTTTAACAGGAACAAGGTGCTGCAGATTGACGGCGACAGAAATTCACTGCTCACCGGTGCATTCTATGATGGATATAATATTAGTAAAGTAGGTGAGCCTATTGGTATGTTCTATGGATTTAAGGTTCTTGGAATTTACCAGAATCAGGCCCAAATTGATGCGACACCTCATAATCCAAATAATATTCCTGGTACGTATCAATATTTTGATGGGAACGGGGATGGGGTAATCTCTTACGATACGCAGGACATGGTTGTGATAGGGAATCCTAATCCGAAATTTACCTGGGGATGGAACTGGAATATTGGTTATAAACGTTTTGACCTGAGTATGTTACTTAACGGGTCGTCAGGCGGACAAATTTATAGGGCTGTAGATATGAACCTGGCCAATATTGATGGAGTTTTTAATGTGCTGTCTTCAGTTCAGGACCGCTGGCGATCTGAACAAAACCCTGGGGCCGGTAAATGGCCGGGTTCCAATACATATTATTTTACGCGGGAAGCAAACTCTGTTTATGTATACAGTGGCAACTACATGTGGGTAAAAAACCTCACTTTAGGTTACACAATTCCGAAAATAAAGAATGCATTTGACGCCAAGATATTTATTAGCGTTGATAATGCGTTCCTGTTTACCAATTACCCGGGAAATAATCCTGAGGTGAATGCGGCCAGGACCAACAATGGAAACGATGTCATCAGTCCCGGAAGAGATGGCGAGTCCTATCCGGTCCCACGGACCATTTCAATTGGTACAAGATTCAATTTTTAAATCAGAACCCGACACAATGAAAAAGATTTATAAAATATCATTCTTATTAGGTTTCCTGGCACTTTCTTCTGCCTGCAAAAAATCATTCCTGGATCTTACAGATCCAACAAAGAAGACTGCAGAAAAATTTTACCAGACTGAAGATCAGGTTCAGCAGGCGGTTAACGGAGCCTATAGTTCTCTACAGGATCATGTTAACAGTCAGTATATTTTTGCTGAAATGTCATCTGATAATACAACAATACAACTGGATCCATCCGATCGTGGTCAGACGGACCGTGCGGAAGCATTTGAGTTCTGGAATGTGACGGCAACGAATGTTAATATTGCTGATATGTATAATCAATCGTACAATGCACTTTACAATATTAATTTCGCACTGTCCAGGATTGATGGTGTTGCTGGAATGAGCGATGCGAAAAAAGCGCAATATAAAGGTGAACTTGAGTTTATCAGGGCATATTACTATTTTAATCTGGTTCGTTACTTTGGTCCGGTTGTTTTGATCACCCAGCCGCTTGCCAGTTCATCTAACGCCTTTGCTACTGCCCGCAGTCAGGAAGATGCTGTTTACGCCCAGATTATTGCCGATCTTACAGATGCCGCAGCAAATCTCCCTTTGAAAACAGCATACGCCGCAGCCGATGCTGGCAGAGCATCAAAAGGAGCGGCATTTGGCTTGCTTGGTAAAGTTTACCTGACTATAAAAGATTACGCTAAAGCAGAAGCTGCATTAAAGCAGGTTTTACCGCTTGGTTATACACTGCTCAATAATTATGCTGATGTTTTTGCCACCACTAACAAGAATAATAAAGAGTCGTTATTTGAGGTGCAGTACCAGGGCGGTAATAATCTTGGCGAATGGAGTAGTTTTCTTTATTCATTTGCGCCAAGAAATTCGGAAGGTGCAGTAACAGGATTCCCGACAAGCCGGCCGCAAGGATGGAATATCCCGACTAAAAATATTATCAGCGAGTTTGAAGTGGGCGACCAGCGTAAAGCTGTAGCACTAAAAGAAGGCTATACAAATGCTGCTGGTGTATTTGTTGCTATCCCGTTTGTAAATAAATACAATCATGCGCATACAATAGAAGGGAGAACAGATGACAACTGGCCGGTGCTGAGGTACTCGGATGTTTTACTGATGCTTGCAGAAGCGGTGAATGAACAGCGGGGTCCGGGCGAGGCTTACCAATACATGGACCAGGTTAGGTTGAGAGCGGGGCTTACTGGCTTATCAGGATTAGGCCAGGAAAGTTTCCGCACAGCGATTAGGCACGAGCGCCGTGTAGAACTTGCATTTGAAAACGACCGGTGGTTCGATTTGAAACGGGCTTTTACAAATGCGCAAATGACTACCCTTTTAAATACCCACGGGCAGGCAGAAAAGGCATTGCCCACAGTGAGCAGGGGAGGTGTGCCATTTACCGGAAATGATTATAGATTTGATGGTTACGAAGCTTTATACCCAATTCCGGACAGGCAATTGTTTTTGGACAAGAATCTTACACAGAATCCTGGATATTAATAAAGGGGTGTTATGGGAAGTTTCCGGCACAGGCGGTGCTTCCCTTTACTATTGCTGTCATTGATACTCATACTAAGCAAAAAAAAATCATTATGTACCTGGTTACTTGTAACTATTTTCGATGCCGAACAAGCTGTTAATCACGGTTCAGCAGATAGATGAAGATTTTAACCCCACGTTCAACAGAAATGAATTGAGGATGAAAAGGTGGGATTAAATGGCTGATTTTTTTGGTGGTCAAAACAGAATGGAAAGTAAATAGTATTTATGTATATAAAACGAACGAAATAATATAAAAAATGATCGATAGTAAATTAACAATTGGTGTATTCGGAATAGGGTTGGATGTTTATTGGGAACAATTCGACGGTTTAAAGGCCAGTTTGGAAAAAAATCTGGAAATATTGTGTTTAAAGTTCTCTGATAAGCCTGTGCAGATTGTTAATGCCGGCATTGTTGATAATGTTGATGGCGCCTTTGCGGCAGGTAAAAAATTCAGGCAGGAAGATGTGGACATCGTTTTTTTATATGTAGGGACCTATGCGTTGTCTTCAACGGTATTGCCTGTCGTGCAAAAACTGAATGTACCGGTTGTGGTTCTTAACCTCTCACCGGAGGCGAGTATCAACTATGAAACTTTTAATAGTTTGAACAACCGTACGGAAATGACCGGAACCTGGTTAAAATACTGTTCGGCATGTCCGGTACCTGAAATAGCCAATGTGTTTAAACGAACCGGGATTAACTTTTATCAGATTACCGGTATGCTGGAAAATGATGAAGAAAGCAATCAGGAGATTTTGGAATGGGTGGAAGCTGCCAACGTTGCACATATCATGCAAAATAACAGAATGGGTTGCATGGGGAACTACTACTCTGGCATGTTGGATATTTATACAGATCTGACGCTGCAGATAAAGTATTTTGGGGGGCACTTTGAGCATCTTGAAGTGGAGGAATTATCAGCATTACGAAAAGAGGTTAGTCTGGACGAGGCCAATATGCGCATAAGCGACTTTCTTGAACAATTCGACATACAGGAAGACTGCGCAGAAGAAGAACTTTTAAGGGCCGCCAGGACGTCTGTAGCAATGGATAAGCTTATTGCAAAATATAAGCTGGGTTCTTTTGCCTATTACCATAAAGGAACAGGAAGCGCTGATAATGAGGATACGATGAGTTCGATTATTTTAGGGAATTCATTGCTGACAGCAAGGGGGGTGCCCGTAGCAGGAGAGTTTGAGATCAAGAATGCCCAGGCGATGAAGATCATAGATAGTTTTGGTGCAGGAGGATCATTTACAGAATATTATGCGATGGATTATACCGATGATGTGGTATTAATGGGGCATGATGGTCCTGGACATATTGCCATCGCTGAAGGCCGTACCAAAGTTAAACCTTTGCAGGTTTATCATGGTAAGGTTGGACGGGGGCTTTCAGTTGAAATGGCCGTGAAAAGTGGTCCCATAACCTGCCTCTCTATTGTCGAAAAGGGAAATGGCGAATTAATGATGCTGGTTGCTGAAGGGCAATCGGAAAGCGGACCTATTCTTGAAATTGGAAATACCAACAGCCGCTACAGATTTCCTTTAGGCGCCCGTAAGTTTGTTGGCGAATGGAACAGCCATGGCCCGGCACATCATTGTGCTGTAGGAATAGGCCACATCAGTAGCAAACTGAATAAATTAGCCAGGATATTGGGCATGGAAATGATCAAAGTATGTTAATCTAGGAATCTTTAAATTGATAATCGATGGTAAAAGCATATACGTTTACGTTTTTGTTAACCGGGCTTTTAGCTGTGTTTAATATAACCATGGCCGACGCCCAGTTAAAGACGATTAAGGCTAACTTCTTGCATCCGCCTGATCAATACAAGCCAGGTGTATACTGGTACTTCATGGACGGTAACATGTCTGCCCAAACCATAACCAAAGATCTGGAGTCTATGAAGAACGCAGGCATTGGCAACCTGATATTTTTGGAAGTGAATGTCGGGGTCCCCAGCGGTCCTGTTGAGTTTTTGAGTGATGAATGGACAAAATTATTTGTACATGCTGAAAATGAAGCACGCAGACTAGGGATCGAAATCACCTTAGGCATCGGACCTGGATGGACGGGCAGCGGCGGTCCCTGGGTTAGGGCAAGCCAATCAATGCAGCATCTGGTGTCAAGCAGCGTAAAGGTTATCGCTGGTGATAAAAGAAAAATTGTATTGCCTGTACCTGCGCCGAAGAAACCATTTTTTGGTGAAGGAGGCCTATCGCCTGAAGTTAAGGCGGAATGGCTAAAATACTACAAAGACGTTGCGGTCTTAGCTTATCCAGTGCCTCTTGAGGATGAATTGATAGCAGATTAC
>Ga0247815_10002574_pt1 | contig 13373 bp, 18 predicted proteins | sample UWRJL194509B1_FD_181014 | JGI IMG/M metagenome (GOLD analysis project Ga0247815, IMG submission 181014) | Plant litter microbial communities from Arlington Agricultural Research Station in Wisconsin, United States - UWRJ-L194-509B-1 | ecosystem: Environmental > Terrestrial > Plant litter >... | reverse complement strand
ACTGACAGTCGCAGCGAACTTTTCTTTACTTTGATTTAAGGCAACGATCTGGTCGTTCGCAATAGCCAGTTTGCTATGTGCACTATATAAAGAGAATACACTAACTACCAGCAGTACTGCGCAGGCGGCCAATGCAAATCTTAAAGTTTTTACGGTACCGGTATGATCCGGGTAAAGTGGTACAATCAGGGCTTCTTTTTCAGGGAGAGGCTCAGCTGCACCAGTAGTTCCGGACAAGGCAGATATTTGTGCAAAGATTCTTTGCTCTAAACCTGAGGTAGGTTGTATGGCATGTTCCATTGCATACTGCTCCAGAGCGATTTCAATAGCGTTGATCTCCTCTTTTACAGCAGGATATCTTTTCGCCATTTCCTCGACTTCTAACTGCTCTTCAGCAGTTAACTGTCCTAAAACATAAAGTTCGAGTTTGCCTGATTCTATATATGCTTTTGCTTCTTCCACTTAATTAAAATACTTTCTTAGTTCCAAAATAGCCATCCTGATCCTGGTTTTCACAGTACCTAATGGTAGATCTAACTCTTCTGCAGCTTCAACCTGTGTATATCCTTTAAAGTATACCAATTCTAAGACGTTAATAAAATCCGGTTTAAGGGAATTGACCATGTCTTTCAGACCCAGGGTGTCAGCATTAAAAGAAACCTTTCTTTGCGAGTCAATAAAATCTACGTTATTTTCTATGTCTTGGTTTTTGCTGGCATTTCTAAAATCTTTAGATCTTAGTTTGTCAATGGCTAAATTGCGGGCAACATTCATCATCCATGTGAATAAACGGCCTTTGGAGCTATCATAACTCTCTCCTGAGTTCCATATTTTTATAAAAGTTTCCTGTAACAGATCTTCGGATACTTCCGGATGTTGTACGATTCTTGTAATTACACCCAGTAAAGCTGCAGAATACATATCGTATAATGCTTGAATAGCAATGGTTTCCTGCGCCTTTAGAGCGCGGACGAGATCTTCTTCCGTGAGGGATATTTTATTTGTTGCTGCCAAGTTTGCTAATATAAAAAAAATATAACAAGTCCAACATTATATTTGTTTGCACTCGTGAGGCTTAATCTAGAAATCAAATAAGTGTTTTTCTGCGTGGTAAGAAGACCTTACCAATGGTCCGCTTTCTACATATTTAAGCCCTTTAGCTAAGCCTATTTCTTTATATTTTGCAAATTGATCGGGGTGGATCCAGTCTACTACCGGGTGATGGTTACGTGTTGGCTGGAGGTATTGTCCCAAAGTAAGGATATGAACTCCGTTGGCCACCAGGTCATCCATTGATTCCAGTACATCATCTTCAGTTTCTCCTAAACCCAGCATAATACCTGTTTTAGTTCTAAGGCCGAATTCAGAAATTCTTTTCAGGCATTCCAGACTCCTGTCATATTTCGCCTGTACACGTACCTGTTTTGTTAAGCGGCGCACGGTTTCAATGTTATGAGACATTACTTCGGGGCGTTCTTCCAGTACGCGGTATAGATTATCCCATATTCCCCTGAAATCGGGAATTAGTGTTTCAAGCGTTGTTTCCGGGCTTTCTCTTCTGATGGCCTGAAGTGTTTCCGCCCAAATAATTGAACCACCATCTTTCAGGTCATCACGATCCACAGAGGTAATTACACAATGTTTAACCTGCATTAACTTCACAGAGTTGGCGATACGGTTTGGCTCATCCGTGTCCACTGCCTTTGGTCTGCCGGTAGCTACTGCACAGAATGAGCAGGAACGGGTGCAGATATTACCAAGAATCATGAAGGTGGCCGTACCAGATCCCCAGCATTCGCCCATATTAGGACAATTACCACTTTCGCAAATGGTATGTAACTTATGCGTGTCTACAAGACTGCGTACTTGTGCATATTCTTTACCTACAGGAAGCTTAACTCTAAGCCAGTCTGGTTTACGTTGTACTGTGTTCGCTGAAACAACTGGAAGTTCGATCATGTAGCAAAGTTAAGCAATAGGTTTGAATTGTTATAAACCTGAAATGTTTGTACGTTGTAATGTTATTCATCCTTTCCTGTATTTTATGGGTATGGACTGACAGATATTGTTATCGGGAAAAATAAATGTTAATCTTGTGCTAAATAAATAGCAATATGGCAACTTCAAAAATAACTTATAACGGCGGTTTAAGAACCACTTCTGTGCATGAACGCTCGGGTAATGAAATTATCACCGATGCGCCAATTGATAATAAAGGTAAAGGCGAGGCATTTTCACCGACAGATTTGCTGGCTACCTCCCTGGGAAACTGTATGCTCACCATCGTAGGGATTGCTGCTGCAGAGCATGGCTTCAACATTGATGGCACGACCTGCGAAATCACTAAAATTATGGCTGAAGGCCCAAGAAGGGTGTCAGAAATCATTGCGAATTTTCAGTTTCCTGAAAACAGCTATTCAGATAAAAACAAATTGATTATTGAGCGATCAGCAAATACCTGTCCGGTGTTTTACAGTTTGCATCCGGACATCAAAAAAACGATTACGTTTAATTACTAATCACTTCTGCAACTTCTTCTGCTGAGATGTCGCTATGTGAGGCATCCAGCACGCAGTTGCCGTTTTTAATCAGTAAAATCTGTGGGGACTCATGATGGACACTGAATGTTTCGGCTATCTGTGCAGAAATTGCACGGTAACTGATCAGGTCCAGAAAGTACAGGTTTGTTTCTGGCGGAATACTTTCCCAGTCCATCTCAAATCTTCTCTTCGCCATCATACTTACAGAACAGCGGGTGCTATGTTTAAAAATTAAACTATATCCTTCTGCTTCCTTTATCTCACTGATCTGATTCAGGTCAGTTATTTTCTTCCACTCCATTGTTCTTTTCTAATTTTGTTGCGCTTACTTTCTTCGGCTGCCTTTTGGATACGAACTATACGCAGGGCAAATTCTATCCGAACAGGCTTCTAAAAGTGTTATTGCAAAAAATACGCCAATTAATATCATCGCTACTTTCTTCATCTCGTTGTTTTTTCTCTGCTAATCTACGTTATTTCAGAAAAAAAACAAAGCTGATATTACACAGTATGAAGTAAATGCGCCATTTTGATAGCAGTTATTGCAGCCTCATCTCCTTTATTTCCATGTTTGCCGCCAGATCTGTCTAAGGCCTGCTGCAAATCATTGGTAGTCAGTACGCCAAAGATTACTGGTTTGCTATATTTGACACCTACCTGTGTTACGCCATTCGCTACCGCATCACAAATAAAATCAAAATGTTTGGTATCACCCTGAATAACACAACCCAGGCAAATTACAGCATCAAGATCGTTATGTTTTTTCAACAGTATCTCTGCTGCACCTGTAAGCTCGAAGCTGCCGGGAACTGCTATAGAAAGAATATTCTCCTCTTTAACGCCGTGTTTTAATAAGGTTTCAAGCGCGCCTTTGTAAAGGCTGCCAGTTACATCAGCGTTCCATTCTGCCACTGCGATTGCAATTTTATAAGCACTGCCCTCAGGTACAGTAGTGTGTGAGAAATCCGAAAGATTCTTTAATTGTGTTGCCATGGATGCAAAGATAAGTAATACAAACAAAAAAAGGCCCGCATTACATGCAGGCCTTTGTCAGATATTTTCAATGTTTTATTTACTTTACCTGTGCACTTGCACGGGCAATATACTCATCAATCATTGCAGCTTCCTGACTTGAAGGATATTGAGTTTTTATTTTTGTATAAGCTTCTTCAGCTGAAGCGAAATCTTTCTGGTTTTCATAAACTAACCCTAATTTCTTAAGGAACAATGGAGAAGTAAACTTGTTGCTTGATTTATCCGCTGCTTTTTTATAATAAGTGATCGCTTGTTTGTAATCTTTCAATTCGCTGTAAGCATCGCCCAACATACCTAATGCTAAAGGATCTGCCACCGGACTGCCGGTTTCTGCATATTTACCTAAAGCTTCAGTTGCCTTTTTGTACTCACCTTTACGTAAATAAATACCACCAAGATAAAGGTTAGCTAAGTTTGCTGATTTAGTATTGTTGTATTCATCTGCAATTTTCTCGAATCCAGGATAACCGGAATCTCCGTTAATTGCTTTATTCGCTAAAGAATCAACTCCAACATATTGCTCTGCTTTGTACATTTTTGCAGAAGCTTCTTCAGCTCTGCCTTTTAAATATACATTCTGGTACCAGAAGAATATGGCAATTAATACAACTACTGCACCGGCTATGAATAAAAGGCTTTTAGAGTTTTCTTCTAAAAATGAACCCTTTCTTACATTTTGATTTACTTCTTTTTCGGTTGTGGACATTTTGTTTTAAAAAATTAAGGATTGCAAAAATACATTTTTCGGTCAAAGTATCAATCTATTTTGAAGTATTTATGTAAAATTTATTATAGTTATCTGGTTTGGAAAGAGCTGAATCTGATATAAATAGGTTATTAGGGATAAACAAATCTTTATGGAGCGTTATTTTAACAAAGCTAAACGGTAACTTTGCCTCCTCATCTATGTGGTTAAAAAATATTACTCTGCTCAATTTCAAGAATTATGCTGATGCAGATCTGCGTTTCTCTAAAACAGTGAATGCATTTGTAGGAAATAACGGTGCCGGAAAGACAAATTTGCTGGACGCTATCCACTATTTATGCCTTTGCAAGAGCTATTTTAATCCTATCGACAGTCAGCAGATCAAAACGGCCGAAGAACTGTTCCTGATTCAGGGTGATTTTGACCGGCAGGAGAAAAATGAAAAGATCACCTGCGGGGTAAAGAAAAACCAGAAAAAGCAATTCAAGCGCAATAAAAAGGAATATGATAAACTAGCCAGTCATATCGGCCTGTTTCCATTGGTTATGATTTCCCCTTATGATGTAACGATTATCATGGATGGCAGCGAAGAGCGCCGGAGGTTCATGGACAATGTGATCTCGCAGACGGATGCAGGGTATCTGGATGAACTGATGATTTATAACCGGCATTTACTGAACAGGAATGCTTTGCTGAAACAGATTGCATTAACGCGTCGCTATGATCCGGCATTGCTTGAGATTTTTGACGAACAGCTGGTAAGTTCGGGACAAAAGATCTTTGCCAAGCGTAAACAGTTTATGCAGGATTTTATCACGCTGTTCAATAAATACTATCAGTATCTTACTGACGATGCCGAACCGGTGGATCTGACTTATCATTCTCAGTTGAATGATACCGCTTTTGAAACCTTGCTGGCAAACTCGATAGAAAAGGATAAGGTATTGGAGCGAACCACTACAGGTGTTCATAAAGATGACCTTATTTTTAGTTTGCGCGACATGCCATTGAAGAAATTTGGTTCTCAGGGACAACAGAAGTCATTTTTGATTGCTTTAAAACTCTCGCAGTATGCGTATGTTGAAAAGTACAAAGGCTTTAAACCGCTGCTGCTGCTGGATGACATCTTTGATAAACTGGATGATCAGCGGATGCATAAGTTAATGGAAATGGTTTCGCATCACGACTTCGGGCAGATATTTATTACTGATACCGGCAAAGAAAGAGTATTAAATATTTTTAATCAGATCAAAGTTCCGGTAACTTTGTTCGAAGTAACTAACGGAGCAATACATCATGCGTAAACCAAATGATATGACCCTGAAGGATGCCATTACAAAAATGTTATCCGTTTACAGATTGCGTGGAAAATATGATGAAACGGGGGTAGTGGCCATGTGGCCGGAGATTATGGGAACGGCGATAGGAAACCGGACTACCCAGATTTATATTGCACATAAAAAGCTCTTTGTGCGGATCGAATCCTCAGTCATCAAAAATGAGCTGCTGATGGTGAGAACCGGCATCATTCAAAGATTAAATGAACGTGCCGGTTCTGAAGTAATTACTGAAATTATATTTTTATAGCGACTAGCTTCTGCCGCCACCGAAAATTTTACTAACGACCCAAATAATCAACGCAAGTACTACAACTACGATGATTACGCCCGACCATACGCCGGCTTTGAATATACCTTCAATTGCAGAACAGCTGGCAAGAGTTGTCATTAATAAGGCAATTAGAGCGAGTGGAAAATATCTTTGAATGTTCATGTGAGTGTTTTTAGTGGTGAATTTATTTTATCACAACAAACTTTCAATCGAATGGTTTTCCAAAAGCGCTATTTTCCGTTTACCTTCAATAATTCGATCTCAAAAATTAAGGTGCTGTAGGGTGGAATGTCCTGTCCTGCTCCACGTTCGCCATAAGCAAGCTGATAAGGAATAAAGAACCGGTATTTTGAGCCAACTGGCATCAGTTGCATACCTTCTGTCCATCCTGGTATTACTCTGTCCAGCGATAATGAAAGGGGTTCATTTCTGTCATATGAGCTGTCAAACTGTTTGCCATTCAGTAATGTGCCTTTATAATTCACTAAAACTGTATCTGTAGCTTTTGGTTTGATGCCTGTACCTTGAGTAAGTACCAGATATTGTATACCACTTGCAGTAGTTTGTACACCTGGTTTTGTTTTATTGCTTTCCAAAAATGCTTTTCCTTCGGCGATGGCAGGACCAAATTTCTGCTGACTTAAGCTTTTAAAAAGATTACCGATTGCTTTCTGTGAAGCTTCTTGAGTCAATAACGGAGTTTGTCCGGCAAAAGCATCTTTAAGGCCTTTTACCAGCAAATCATAATTCAGGTTTTTAACGCCATCATTTTTAAGGCTGGAAGCCATTGATGTTCCAAAGGCATAACTTGCCGAGTCCAGCAAAGTTTTAGGTTTTACTGCAACAGCAGTTGTTACTGTTTTTTTTACTACTGCTTTGCGTTTAACCTGGGCAGTTACTGCATAGCCGCAAAAGGGGATCAGCAGGGTGATTAAGAATTTGTTCATTGTTTTAGATGGTTCAGAGAAATATTGGGTTAAAAAAATAAGCACCTTTCTGGGGTGCTTATGTATGAGCTTAAATTCAAAAGAATTAAAAACGTTCAGCAGCAGTGAAGAAGAAATCACCTTCAATTGCAGCATTTTCATCAGAGTCAGATCCGTGAACAGCATTTGCATCGATAGATTTTGCATATTTATTACGGATAGTACCTTCCGCAGCATCTGCAGGGTTGGTTGCACCGATCAGGTTTCTGAAGTCTTCAATTGCATTGTCTTTCTCAAGAATTGCAGCAACGATAGGTCCTGAAGACATGAAGCTTACTAAATCCTTGTAGAACGGACGTGCGCTGTGTACTTCGTAAAATTTACCAGCAGTTTCTTCTGTTAGTTTTGTGTATTTTAAGGCAACGATTTTAAAACCGGCAGCAGTAATGTCATTGATAATTGCTCCGATGTGTCCATTTGCTACAGCATCTGGCTTAATCATTGTAAATGTTCTGTTAGTACTCATCTTTTATGTGTTATTTTTTTGCAAAATTACATTTTCTACTGTTAATATTAAACATCAAAATATAAAGGAATCATTTCATCATTAATTTATTAGCTTTGCAGCGAAAAATATGCTATCCCTTTCAGAATTAAAAACATTGCTGGCAACGCCGCAGAAGATTGTAATTACAACACATCACAAACCAGATGGTGATGCAATGGGCTCATCCTTAGGTTTGTATGCTTATTTGATCCAGAAGGGTCATCATGTGAAGGTAATTACCCCAACCGACTATCCTTATTTTTTACATTGGCTGCCTAATAACTCCGATGTATTGATCTATACCGAAGCAAAAGAGCAGGCCGAACAGCTTGTAGCAGATGCCTCACTGGTATTTTGTCTCGACTTCAATACGTTAAGCCGTATCAATGAGCTGGGAGAGGTGATCCGTAATGCAAATGCTTATAAGATCATGATAGACCATCATCTTGATCCGGAAGATTTCGACGATTACAGACACTGGAGTATCAATGCCTGTGCGGCAGCACAACTGGTTTACGACTTTATTGTAAATGAACTTCAGGATGCTGCGGCAATGAATAAGGATATTGCTACCTGTTTATATACAGGTATCATGACCGATTCCGGATCTTTCCGTTTTGCGTCTGCAACATCCACTGTTTACAGAATTGGTGCAGACCTGATCGATGCGGGTGCAGAACACTGGAGAATTCATCAGCTGGTATACGACAATGCGACGGAAAATCGTTTACGGTTTTTAGGAAACTGCCTTACCAACAAGCTGCAGATTTTGAGAGAGTCCAATACGGCGATTATTTCAGTAACTGCTGAAGAGCTGAAGCGTTTTGAAATTGTAACGGGCGATACAGAGGGCATCGTAAACTATGCACTCTCCATCAACGGGATTAAACTTGCTGCGTTTATTATTGAAAGATCGGATAAGGTTAAAATGTCCTTAAGATCTACCGGAGATTTTCCTGCCAATGAAATCTGTAAGAAATATTTCAACGGTGGTGGTCACAGAAATGCAGCGGGCGGCTATTCAGACAGAAACCTGGAAGATACCATTGCTTATTTTAAGTCGATATTACCGGAATATAAAACACAGCTTTTGCAATAAAGAGATAAATTATAAATTTAGCCTGGAAATCGGCAGATGCTGATTGACCAGCAAAATATAAGAACAACGAAAAACAAACAATAGAAAAATGAACCTGCATCAGCTGACCGTTTATAAATCAGATGAATTAAGCGATGCAAGCTTCATAACCGTAAAAAAACAAATAATAGAAAAATGAAAAAAAGTTTAGTAATTCTTTTTGCAGCTACACTTGGTTTAGCAGCTTGTAACAACTTCAAAAAAGGTCCGGGTGGGTTAATGTATCAGATCCACAAGACTGAAGGAAAAGATAAAATAGTTGAAGGAGACATTATCAAAATCAATGCAGTTCAAAAAACTGAAAAAGATTCAGTAACCAGCAGTACTTATGATATTCAGCAGCCAGCTGTTTTCCCTGTATCTAAAAAACAATGGGCAGGAGATATCTCTGACGCTTTGATGTTATTAGCTGAAGGTGATAGTGCTACTTTTAAAATTGACCTGGATTCAATGGCTAAATATTCAAACCAGCCAAAACCAGCAACCCAGAAAGATAAATACATGGTTTTCACAGTGAAAATCGAAAAAGTAATGCACAAAGCTGCTGGTGAAGCAGATTCAACTTTCCAGAGAAAAGCAACTGAATTCTTCCAGAAAGATTTTCAGGCTACAGTAGCAAAACATAAAGCAGCTGAAGCAGGTAAAATCAAAAACTTTATCGCTGATAACAACCTTAAAGTTCAAACTACAGCTTCTGGTTTACAATATGTAATTACTGCACCTGGTGATAGCCAGAGAGCAACACTTACTGATACTTTAATGGTAAACTACACTGGAAAATTGCTGACTAAAAAATCTGACGGTAAAGAAAATATCTTTGATACAAGTGTAGAGAAAGTAGCAAAAGAATCTGGTAAATACAACCAAATGGCTCAATATGGTCCTCGTCCATTCTCTTTAGGCAGAGCAATCCCCGGATTTGATGAGGGTCTGAAACTAATTGGTAAAGGTGGAAAAATCACTTTGATTATTCCTTCAGCTTTAGCTTATGGCGAAGGCGGTATGCCACAGGGTGGTATTACTCCATTCTCTCCATTATCTTTTGATGTAGAGATCACTGATATCAAAAAAGCAACCAATGCACCGGCTGCAGCTCAAACGCCAACAATGGCACCTGCACCAACAAGATAATTTCGTTCAAAAACGAATGATGAACCCTGTCCGAATTTCGGACAGGGTTTTTTTGTTAACTTTGTTTTATGCTTTTAACAGATACACACACGCATTTGTATTATGAAACAGATGCGGAAAAACAGGCGTTGTTATTTCAGCGCTGCTTTGATAATGGTGTAAACCGCTTATTCCTCCCCAATGTAGATGTCTCCTCTATCGCTAAAATTGATGATCTGGTTAGGAAATATCCGGAAAATTGTTTTGCCATGTCTGGTCTGCACCCCTGCGATGTGAAGGAAGGTTATGAAAGTGTATTAAAAGAAATCCATGAAAGTATTGGCAGCCGTAAAATCTATGCCATAGGAGAGATCGGGATTGATTTATACTGGGATAAGAGTACACTCCAGCTACAGCAGGATGCTTTCCTTACACAAATTAAATGGGCAAAAGCATTGCAGCTACCTATAGTGATACATTGCCGTGATGCGTTTGATGAGGTGTTCGAAATCCTGGAGGAAGAGAAAGGGGCCGACTTAAGAGGGATCCTGCATTGTTTTACCGGGAATATTGATCAGGCACTCAGGACTATTGAGCTCGGATTTTATTTGGGGATAGGTGGTGTGGTTACTTATAAAAAGGCGGGTCTCGACGAGGTATTGTCACAGGTTTCGCTGGATCACCTGGTGCTGGAAACGGATTCTCCTTATCTGGCGCCTGTGCCTTACAGGGGTAAACCTAATGAGAGCAGTTACCTGGTACATATTGCGCAGAAGATAGCAGATATCTATCACATATCTATAGAGCAGGTGGCGGAAGTGACAACGGCCAATTCTATTAAAATATTTAACGTTTAAGCTTTACATGACTAAAATTTTAATCATCTATACTGGCGGTACCATTGGTATGGTCAACAATCCGCATACCGGCGCATTGATTCCTTTTGATTTCGAACAGATTCAGCAGAATGTACCCGAGCTGGCACGTTTAAATTATGACCTGGATGTATACTCTTTTAACCCCATCCTGGATTCCTCTAATATGGATCCGCAAATCTGGGCTAAAATAGCCGGACTGATCAATGAGCGATATGAAATATATGATGGCTTCGTTATTCTTCATGGCTCTGATACGATGGCATATACTGCTTCGGCATTGAGCTTCATGTTAAAGAACCTGGGGAAACCTGTAGTGCTGACAGGCTCACAATTACCTATCGGCGAGATCAGAACTGATGCCAAGGAAAACCTGATTACCGCACTGGAGATTGCGGCAACTAAAAATAACGGACAGGCAATGGTTCCTGAAGTCTGCATTTATTTTGATTATCAGCTGTTCCGCGGTAACCGCTCTATCAAATACAATTCAGAGAAGTTTGAGGCTTTCCGTTCACCAAATTACCCTAAACTGGCAGAAGCGGGTGTTAACCTTTCATTTTTCAATAATTATATCAGTCAGCAGCCTGTATCCGCATTGCGGCTTGAAACTAATTTCAATACGAACATCAGCGTATTGAAGCTGTATCCGGGAATTAGTGAAAATGCAGTTAAAGCAATCACCAGGTCTTCTGCTGAAGCGATTGTCATGGAAACTTTTGGTTCAGGCAATACCACTACCGCAACCTGGTTTACTGATAGCCTGCAGGAAGCAGTAGATGCAGGAAAGCTCATTGTAGATATCTCACAATGCCAGGGCGGATCAGTAGAACTTGGTAAGTACGAAACGAGTAAGAAGCTGCAGCAAATGGGAATAGTCAGTGGATTCGACATGACTTTTGAGGCTACAGTTACAAAAATGATGTACCTGCTTGGTCAGGGATTAACTTACAAAGAAGTCTCTTCGCTAATGGAACAATCGCTTCGGGGTGAGCTTACAGCATAAGTAAAACTTATGTAATATGGGCAGAGATACAGTTCCGGAAAATATAATTACCTTATTTTTGACTATCGACCCTTACGTTATCAAATACTCAGCACCGGTATGGATTAAATGTAAGGCGGGGATAGGAGAAAAAATACAGAAAACATGAAGATAGAACAGATTTATACCGGTTGTTTAGCTGAAGCAGCATACTATATTGAAAGTAACGGCGAAGCGGCAATTATTGATCCTTTACGCGAAGTACAGCCTTACCTGAAAAAGGCGAAACTGGCGGGGGCGACTATCAAATATATTTTTGAAACTCATTTTCATGCTGACTTCGTTTCGGGGCATGTCGATCTTGCTCAGCAATCGGGTGCCACAATCATCTATGGTCCCACTGCAACAACTAATTTTGAGGCACATATCGCGGCAGATGGCGAAGTTTTCAAAATTGGAGAGCTGACGATTAAGACATTACACACTCCCGGGCATACACCAGAATCCACAACTTACCTGCTGATGGATAAAAACGGTGAACCCTATTGTATTTTTACAGGAGATACCTTGTTTATCGGCGATGTTGGTCGCCCTGACCTGGTACAGAAAGGCAACCTGACCATGGAAGATATGGCGGGTACTTTATATGACTCTCTGCATAGTAAAATCCTTCCTCTGCCAGATCACGTGCTGGTATATCCTGCGCACGGTGCTGGTTCTTCCTGCGGAAAGAATATGAGTAAAGAAACCTTCGATACGCTTGGTCATCAGAAAGAAGTAAACTACGCGATTAAAGCAAAATCGCGCGAACAATTTATTACTGAAGTAACGGATGGTATTTTACCTCCACCACAATATTTTGCTAAGAATGCAGCCATTAATAAGAATGGCTATGAGAGTTTTGCTGATGTCCGCAAGAAAGGGTTGATGCCTATGGGAGCGGAAGAATTTGAAGCAACCGCAAACCATAGTGGGGCCTTGATTCTGGACACCAGGGATCCGCAGGATTTTGCAAAAGCTTTTATTCCTTCATCTATCAATATCGGCTTAGGCGGACAGTTTGCACCCTGGGTTGGTGCTTTAATTACTGATTTGCAGCAGCCGCTGTTATTAATTGTAGATGAAGGCAAAGCCGAAGAGGCGATCACCCGTTTAGCCAGGGTAGGGTATGACCAGGCAATTGGTTACCTTGAAGGGGGAATCGAAACCTGGAAAGCTGCCGGAAAAGATATTGACAGTATATCATCTCTTTCCGTCACCGATTTTGAGGAGAACCTGAACGCGCATCCGGATCTGAAGATTTTAGATGTACGTAAACCCGGAGAGTATGAGACGGGACATTTGGTTTCCGTTGAGAGTCACCCGCTTGATTATATCAACGAATGGATGAACGAAATTAAATCTGATGAAACCTATTACATTCATTGTGCAGGTGGATACAGATCCATGATCGCTGCTTCTATATTGAAAGCAAGGGGCGTGAATGAGGTGATCGATGTTGCAGGCGGTTATGCCGCTATCAAATCTACCGGTTTGAAGAGAACAGATGGTGCGCTGGCCGGAAATACAACACATTAGAGTAGCATGGAAGAATACGATGTATTGATTATTGGCGCCGGACCTATTGGAATGGCATGTGGAATAAATGCCAAGGCAGCCGGATTGAGTTATGTGATTGTGGAGAAAGGTGCGCTGGTCAACAGCCTGTACAATTATCCTGTATTCATGACTTTCTTTTCCACCTCTCAAAAACTGGAGATAGGTGGTGTACCCTTTGTGAGCATCAATCCTAAACCAAACAGGAATGAGGCAGTGGAATATTATCGCCGTGTAGCAGAAAAGTTTGAGCTCAATATCAACCTGTTTGAGCAGGTAAATGCGGTGCAAAAGCAAGCAGAGG
>Ga0247815_10002573_pt1 | contig 13379 bp, 15 predicted proteins | sample UWRJL194509B1_FD_181014 | JGI IMG/M metagenome (GOLD analysis project Ga0247815, IMG submission 181014) | Plant litter microbial communities from Arlington Agricultural Research Station in Wisconsin, United States - UWRJ-L194-509B-1 | ecosystem: Environmental > Terrestrial > Plant litter >... | reverse complement strand
TCCTGCAGTATGCTCAATTTATTCCCGACACACAACCATACATCGCATACATCGAGCGAGTCGCTCCGCATTCCGATCTCGATAAGCCGGTGCTCGGCTTCATCCTCACACGCACCCACTGGACGCCCCTCGTCAGTCAAGATACATTTGGCCGGGTTCATCCCCATGTGGTAGACGGTCTCACCGCTGCATGGGATGAGATATGGGGCAAATTCTACGAGCTTGCAAGCCGTGCCGAGCGCAAGGAGATGGTACCATTTGTGCAGGCGCGAGCCTGCGACAGCCTTATACCGCTGTTCCGAGGCTCGACATTCACGCTTTCACGTGCCGGTCTTCGCCTCGTCTGTATCCAGTACGCCTTCGCTATGCTCAGGGCGTTTGTTCGTTACCGCCATGTCGTATACCACAGTGCCACTTCGCCTCAACGCGCGGTAGTCGACGCTGTTGGAGGATTCAGCCGTCACATGCGAATGGTCGTCGACGGCTACTGCGCAGGCGTCGAGATGTGGTGGATCGTTGATAGCGTTCCACCTACGGCCCGCCACCTCGAACTCGACGAGTATCCAAGGGTCTGGGAGGGATACCAGATGGAGTGGAGCGAGCTCATCGACTCTGAGCTCCTTGCCACGCCGCTCATCAAGCTGCCCTTCGCGGGGACGATCGACGACCACTACCGTCGCACTCAACAGGGCGTTTCCAAGCGCACTTGCTCACGGTCCCCGCCACGCAGTGCGCATGCGCAGTATCGACACGCTGATATCAAAGCTCAAACCCCATCACCGCACCCTTCGCACCTCAGGCACGTCAAGGATCAATTCAGTAGCTGGGACCCGTCGCGCCAGCCTAAACTCAACAAGTGGCACGGCCCACTCACGCAGGCTCAAATGTCAGCCTATGAGCTGATCGATTTCACGCTAGGACGCCAGATCTCGCGCGCACAGGATATATACCACCCTGTCCCCCAGCATCTCTTCGCTTGTGCACCGATGTTCGACCTGCCACCCATCCATTGCCTTTCAGGTGGCGATGATAAGATGGGCATCCTTGTCATGAACTGGCTCGCAGCGTGCGAGTTCGTCTATGGGCGCATAGCAGAGCGGTTTGGCGGCATGGAGGTTGGGAAGTGGCGTGCTCTTTTGCAGGGCCAGCTGCATCGCAACACTGCGGCCCCGCTCCCACCACCAGAGTCAGCCCACCAGAATCGCAGGCCTTCCCGCACAGTAGCGATACCCACCTGGGTTGCTAGTGGAGCGCCGCCCGCGGACCACGACTCCCCCGACCTCGCACTTCACCTCTACCGTCTGGTAGAAGGTCTCGGGGAGAGCTGCGCGTCAGCCTCAGAGAGCCTGACGCTTGAGCAGCACCAAGAAGTTTGGACATTGCTTGCCACCTTTGCTCGCGGGGAATGTACGTTCTTGTCGCTCGAGAGAGCGCTTGCCGTGCTTCTTGGTGACACGTTCGACACTCAAGAACCTTGGGCTACCGCGCTCACTATCGTTGCCGACATGCCAGCAGGCGAGACTGCCACCGAACTCGCTCTTCGTCTAGACGTGCTCAAGCTACTGATGTCAGCATGTAAGTCTATATTGATTTGTTCTGCGCGATGCAGGTGCTGATATCTTGCAGCCTGTCCTGCTGAGGAGCCCGCGGCTGTCGATGAGAACATCATCTCTCAGGCTAGTGAATAGTATTGCATGTATCTACCCGCTGACAAGCTCTCGTGCAGGTCATACTGCATCAAACTCCGTATATCGCCTATGATGATATTGAGGCAAAGCACCGTCCCAAGGTCGCGTCGCAATCCGGCAGCACTGACGTCGATCATCCGCTCTGGGGACGCAGGCCTGAGCTCAGCAACGGGTTTCGTCTTCGCCAAGATTGCGCAACTGTCATCATCAGAGGAGTCGAGGTTGACTTTGCGCTCGTGTTTCCTCCGGACAGGTCCCTCACGTCGCGGGCCAAGCACTGGATCGTCTACGCCTGCTGGGAGGTCCGAGAAGCACGCTTTCGATCAGGGCTGCTGCAGCTCACCCACTACATCTCGGTCCTACAAGAGTCGCCCGAGGATGAGAGTGTCAACCGCCTCGCTCTGGCAGCCGAGATATGGGCCGGTGACTTTGAAGGGAACGACGTCGTTCCAGCAAGGGCAGCCCAGAACCCTTTGGTCTCGAATGATGGAGCAACCCGGCACGCCGCCATTCTTCGATTCGGTCGCTTCATGTGTGCGTGGCCGTTTTACGAGGAGAAGCTCCTCCCGCTCGTGAAGTTGGCTGAACAGGAGCGCTTGCCATTAACATTGCGCGAGCAAGATGAGGTTTCACTGGAGACCGGCACATGGCGTTTCTACATGCAAACCTATTACGACTACTTTCGCCACGCCCCGACCTTGCCCGTGCGGCTGATGCTGCGTGAAACGGAGTATCCCTGGGTCTAAGGTGCGTAAACCTTTCATCGCACACGCTTGTGCCTCCGCTCGCGCTCACATCACACTGGCAGATCTCCCGCTGAAATATCTGCTTCGTCTCTCATCATGCCTCTTTCCGTGCAACATTTCCTCATCGTCTGTATCATCCTTAGTCTCGGTGGCTGGCCCCGTCCCTTTCTCTGCTCGTGTTCCTGAGTCTCGGTCTGAACCCATTTCGAGCCGGCGCCCCGCTGTTCGTCGTTTAGAGGCCGCAATGAATATCTTTTTTTTTCGGCACCGGCTGTCCACGGCTCTGACCTTATCCTGGATCAGGGGTAAAGTGAGGTTCAACCACTGCCGAGTGATCAAGCTTACCTCGCTGAAATACTTTTTCACCAGTCCCTACTCGGATCAGTCTTCACAGATGATTCCAGCTGGCTCAAAAGCTTGGCCGCAACATCCCGTCCCAGTAGTGCGAACTCATCCACCCCGCTCGATCCACTACTTCCCGCTGCTGCTCGCTCCATCGTCATCCGCCATGTTGCCGTGGACCAAACCAAGGGTCGTTAACCGTTCTGTCATCGCGGTCATGCAGCGCTACCGTAAGGTCTCTCGCCATCCTCCCAGCCGTCCTCAGTGCGCGGTCTGCCACAAGGATATGCAGCGCACGACGCAGTACAACCCAACAAAGAATGATGGGTTCACTAAGTGTGGCTCCCAACACTGGATCGTGAGTTTTTCGTCACAGGATGCTCTGTCGGTACTTACAGTCTTTCACTGCGCAGTGCCCAGGGTGCAATCTATGGTCGAAGCAGGTCAAGGGCCCGCTCGATAAGAAATCGCTACAGGTCTACCGAGAGATTTACACTGAGTACATACATTTGAACACCTTCGCGAAAATGCCCACTCATTCGCTCACAGATATCATGGCTCGCCTGTTCCCCACGTGTATGCGGTCGCTGACGAGTCAGATGAGCCAGACGACTTAGATGGCTTCAACACAGACGACGAGTCCCCAGCGCAAGGATCAAGTCAAACACAAATGCATGCTTTTGGTCAGTTTGCAAACCTTAGCGGGACTAGCTCACTGACTATCAGGTCGGTTTCAGATGAAACTTTCTATGGCCATCCTGCTGATCTTCACACGCCCGACAAGCCGTCATGTGCCAACACTCAGTCACGCTCAGGCTCGCGCGACCGCAGCAGTCTGACACCCTCTCGTGCAACTCCCCGTGCAGCTGCGCGTGAGGTAGTGAGCACTGGCCATGTGGAAGGAACCGAGGCTCGCTCGTCCACGCCTGACGGCACCAGCACGCGTATCTCGAATGCCAGTGACGGGTGGCTGGACTTCATTGAGCCCAAGTCGCGCCGCCGTCGATTTCCCGATGCCTCGGCCTTTCCATCAGCCCCGGGCTCGTTTACATCGACTCCTGCCAGCTCACCAGTACGCGGTCAAGGTCGCCGTGCCATCACAGACTCGCCATCGAAACCGCACTCAGTCGCACCAAGTGCCGAAACCATCGCCGCGCAGTCGTTTGTGGACGAGATCAGACGGCTGGGCCGCAGCGCCGTTGACTCTATCCGACTCATGGATGAGTCGGGGAAGGCTCACAGCGAGTATATGGCCGCCGCTGCCGCGTACAAAGTCTCTAAGACCTCGGCCAACCGCGCGGCCAAGAATACGGCCAAGATGGTATACGATGTCATCAAGGAGGAGTATGCTGAGGCAATGACCGCCGTGCCTGGCCAGTGGACGGCGCTCAAGCAGGCCGAGGACGCTTGGGCGTGCGCGCGCCGTGGCATTACTCGCGCCGCTCTCGAGCAGGAGGGGGCTCCATCAGATGACGAAAGTGTCTCCGTCCCAATGGGTGAGCATCTCCTTTGTGGTCCGATGGCATACTTACCTTTGGTTTCAGGTACATCTACTTCAACTTCCCGCTCTGGTTCAGACTCAGGCTCGGGAGCGAAGCGCAAGGCTGCATTTAGCCACGCTGAAGGTATGTCTGTATCTGGTTTCATCTTGCTTTTTGCTGAACTGCGTACACAGATAGCAAGTCAGCTACAAAGAAGCCGCGACGGGAACTATCCCCGTCCAAGGAGGCCCGCACGCCTGCATCACCGCATCAAGGGGACGCTGGTCTCATCGACCTCACTCAGGACGACACGTCGCGTATTCCTGCAGCGGCCAAGGTCTCGGCACTCTCGTGGCCACTAGCCTCGCGCTCTGTGTTTGGATCGTCATCAACCTCGGGAAGCAAAGGCGAAACGACGCATATATCAACCTCCGATCCCATTGAGGCGCTTGAGATCTAGAGTTGACATCACCTACTCCAAGAGAATCCCCGTCCAGGCCAATGTCTGGCAAAATATATGCTGTTATATGACACCTTGTCTGATTCGTTTTAAAGCATCAGTGCGTGTTCTTTGTGCAAGCTGGCATTGTCGAGGCTGAGAAGCTTCTTCGTTAGATGTATATGCTCGCGATACACGAGACCCTCAACCGCGCAGGTGAGCTATTGTCTTCCAGATCTCCTCAGCTCAGCTCAGCTCAGCTCATTACATTATCCTTTCCAAACGAAAAGCCCTCTATGATTCCGTCGTGTAGTCGTCACTTTGCCTTCGCCGTCTGCTCTTAGCCGCGGTCGCACGTCATGCGCCGTTTCAGCCGGCTGCGCTCCCAGGGCAACAAGACCTTCGTCTCCTTCTCGTCTATGCCAGACACGCAAACTCTCACCCGCACATGGAACGTTTGCACAAAGGTTATCCAAGACCTCGAGCAGGTCAGTCCTCGCTCGTGCGGATTCTCAGACTTCAAGAAGCTGACGGTGTCTTGCTGCTGTCGGCCTCTTTCTTCACGTGCCGCGTCTTCGCAAATGCACCTGCACCGCCCGTCGAGCCTGGAATCTTTGAATGGCCATTTGGTGGTGTTTTGAGGTCGCATACATGTTCTGGGGTGACTCGGCGGACGCACGGGTCTGCTGCCTTCGCATCCGTTCATCGGTTACCTGTTGCCCTTTCATCCGTGCGGCTGCTTAGCTACGTTCCTTCCTGCACCACGTTTGCTGCCCATGCTCGTTCGCATCGTTCGCTTCATTTCCGCGTCTCGCCTCGTCTCGTCTTGCATTGCCGTCCGTACGGCTTGTACGTTTCCCGGTGCACGCTTGTGCCACACTTGCCTTTCGCCTGTGCGCTATCTCGGTGCCTTCTGCCGCTCATCCGCCCGTGGTGGCTCGTCCACGTTCTCCTAACCCTTCATCTCCCCGCACTCGCGGGAGGTCTCCTTCTCATTCCACTCCGCGGCCGGATGCGCAACGAACGTCGTCGGGTTTCCCTGGCACACGTTCTCTGCGGCGCCAGGTGATCCCGCGCTCTCTTCATATTTCGCGTCGTCTGTCTGTCCATCGTGCTCTGTGTCATAGATGGCGCCGTCATCCACAGCGACGATCCTCGGCGGCGTTGTTTTCGATCGCGTGGCGAGACGACTCGAATGTTTGTCTGTACGACGAGTGTCAAGCCTGGGGTTCGTTGCAGTGGTATCACTGCCCCTGGGACAGTGGCAGGTAGCATTAGGCAGGTCAGCAGGCCTGCGCCACATTGCAATCTCCTATCCCTACGTGGAATATCTGCTGGCGTTGTCGTGAGTTCCTGCGTCTCGATCGTCCTCTCTCCTGCCTATCTCAGTTCCTACTCACCCCTTTCACCTCACTTGTCGTTCCTCGTCAATAACGCCGCCATACCTGGCCCACATTAATCTACATCAGGCATCTGCGCATCCGTTGCGATGTGCCGTTCAGTCAGGTCCCATGCCTTCGGGCTGGTCACTCAGGTGCGTGCTCGTGGAATATCTCATCTATTCGACCCGCTAATTATGCTGCGGTTATACCTAGATGCGCGGTGTATTGGTCAGTGTATAACGGCATTATTCCGTCTATTCGCGCTGACGCACTTCAAACTCGGGTGCGTTATCCGCGATATCCTGGGTGCTCGGGCTAACCCCTCCCTCCAAACCTCGGTGACGAGTGTTCCTTTATCTAGCATTCGCAGACCTGATCAGATATTCTCGATATTCGGGTCTGGCATGCGCATGGTGAGTCCAATATATTCTTCTTATCTCGATTACCCACTGAACATCTTTGCGCGGGTTCTCTGGCACGCAGGTTATCGCAGATATCTGGACCAATGCTCTATGCGATGTATCGTCAGTATCTCTCGCTCTTGCTCAAGTATGCTTGTCCGAGATATCCCAGATACTCACACCCATCCTGCTGGCAGATTTCGCCGACATCTGCCTTATTTCTGCTGCACCATGTCTTGTGTGCATCCACGATACTCTGGATATGCCCCAACCTATGATGCGGCTGGTGCGCACTTCGGTATCTGTTCTGCTCGGTGTATCCTTTGTATCCCGAGTATCTCAGCTAGCTCTTGTGAGGATAGTGCAATGACAATCCTATGCTTGCTGGAATAATCTCTGTACTCCTTCTTTGTTCTGCTGTTCTTATATCTTCTCCTGTGTATTCTAGATACACTTGCTACATTTATGTACATCGTTTTGCTCCATCTTTGTCTCAGCACCTTATCCTCCTTATCTATTTGAATGATATCCTGATTATCCATGATGCCTCAGCTAGACGGCAGCCTGGCCCAGTGCAGCGAGAGTTGCTGGGAGAATATTCTACTGCACTGAGGTGGCCCCGAGTTCCGGGTTAAACCGTTGAGCTTGCAAACCGCTGTTTCCAGACGGGACCAAATAGCGCGCAATACTACTACTACTACTACTACTGGTTCCGCTCCGTTGAAGCCTCTTCCTGTCCCCGTCCTCACGAGTTCGCTTCCTCGTCGGTACCTTCTTCTTCTGTCTTTCCTCTTTACTCGAAATATTTGAAACGAGATAGAGCACATGAACGCTTCGGGCTACGATATCTGGGAGTACCCTGGGTCGATGCGCGAGCAGTATGCAGGCGCAGAAGTCTTGTGATGATCTGTCGCCACGATCTTCTGGCATCTGCGCAGCTCTTCTTTGCGTTGTGCGCCGTGATTTGATCGGCGGGCACCTGCTGACGTTCCCTCTTCTTTGTGCCTGTTCAGCGTTCACAGCGCTCCTATACCCTCCGCGTCTCTCCAACGTGGCTCGAGCCCCAGCCCACAGACATGATCGAGTATTTCGTAAAGCTCACCCACAAGGACCTCGAGCTCATACGGCATGGCATCCCGCTCCTGATATTCAGGTCGGTTCACCGCGGTTAATCCGGGCAGAGCGAGCTTCGCGTTACCTGTCGTGGCCTCAATAGACTTCTTACGTGACCGCAACGTGTGACGCTCCACGCCGATGCCGATGCTTTTGCCGATGCGTCATCGGCTACTACTTGCCTCTCACTCCCACTTCTCAGTCACTCGCCCATCCCTCCCCTCACTTCTGGGTGTATTTAGTGTATATTTAAGGTAATTATATATATGAGAGAGAGAAATGACCAAAAATTGCGCCAGGGAGCAAAAGGATCGGCATCGGCATCGGCCCCACCGCAACGTGGCGCGTCACACGTTGCGGTCACGCAAGAACTCTAATGCACGCTCAACCCGGCTCTCGCACCCTCAGAACTCGCATCCTCACTCGCATATCAACCAGTGTCATCGTCAAAGGCGCTACCGCGACACCGGAGTCACCTCCGCGCTCGCACTCGCCCGTGCCAATGTACCTCAGATCCTCGTCCGGCGGGACCGTTCCAACGCCACCCCTTAAGATGCACCCTTCTTCTTGCCCCCTGCCCCTCGCGCTGGTTTCATTAAGCAACTTTGACCATGTTCGCAAGATGGAACCCCGCGCGTTCGAACTTTCTACTGAGCCTCGCGTACTAGCCAACTACGCCCCACCTCAAGACGCTTCGTCTTCAGACCCCTACTCAAGATAAGGCATCAACCTAGAATAGGCAAATAAACAACGCTGGAACCTTGAGCGGGAGAATGTTTTCAATGGAGGGTCAGGTCCGAGCAGGTGCGTTCTCGTTCACTTATACGCGTCGTTCCTCCCGCCGCTCATCTTGGGTACAGTACTCTCCGCATTCCGCTCGTTTTCATTTGCCGCTCCTTGAACATCGCCCTTACGGCCTCTCGTAACCAGCCCACGTGTCAACTGTCCTCCAGCCGGTCACCAGCCACTCCGGGGAGCGGGTGCGTCCTCGTCAGATCGGGCCGCGTCGCTCTTGCCAGTGCTCATTCCCTGCGCTCTCATTTCTCTTACTGTCCTCCTCAACCATCACTCTCCCGTCATTGCTTCTACAGCTCCTCGTCCACTGCTCGCCCAACCCAACCCCGACCCACCTTATCATCAACCGTCCCGCCGCTACGCTTCTCCACCTCGTCATCGCCAATGGTCACACACCTGTTATCGGCGTGCCTCTCGGCCGGCGCGCTCAAGTTGACGAGATCGGCGAGCGGAGTGGGACACTGTCAAGTTGGCGACCGCGTTGGCGTGGGTCTTCACTCCCTTCCTACCGCGTTAGGCCGTGGCTGATGAAAGCGTCGCAGATGTTCGAGCAAGATCAGATCAACGCTAGCGCAGCAGCAGGTGCGCGCGCATCTCGAGACGACTGCATCTCTGGCTTGAGGTACGCTCTCCTGATGGCTTCACGGCAGATTATTGACGCTCAAGCTGGCAGAAACGAACCTTCGACGGTGCTTCTCGTCAAGGGCTCGCTTGTTACTATCCTGGGCATGTGCCTCAGCACTGGCGCGGAGGTGTCGGACCCGTTTCGCGAGCAGTGCGCCGCGGGTAAGCAGTGGGTGTGCGGACTGGAATAGACGAAATGTGCTTGTATCATTGCAACGATAAGCGTACGAAAATAGCTGGAATACGAGTCCTAGTCTACTGTTACCTGCAAAGATACATGTCATACCAGACGCACGAGTCCACTCATGCATGCAGCGTACCTGTGAGCAGAGGTGCTTGAGGGACTTCGAATCCTTGATTTGCAGGCATGGAGATGCAGGCCTTCTTGACGACAATGAGTGAGATAAGCGGCATCCGGGCTGCTAGAGGTACATGTCAATATGTGAACTCGCAGTTCGTCGTCCAGTAGTGACGCACCGGGCAACGCGGCCGCGGGAAATCGTGAGGTTGCGGTAACCGCAGAAACCTTTGTTGCAGCAACTGAGGTTGTAGAAGAGAAGCAAGGGACAGGGTCATGGAGGAAGGTACTAGGCCGCTTCATCGGAGAACCCTGCGACTAAAGAGTGTTCAGTCACGCGCTCGGCAGGGGACCTGTCTTCAGGGCGGGTTGACGCCAAGTTGCGGTCGGTACTCGACGCGTTCGGCAGGATAAGGTCGCAAGATCGTCACAGTCGCCGGCATATCAGTCCTGCCGTCGAGCCCGAGAACGCAGTGGCACAATCATTGCAAAGGTAAGTCGAACCGATCTTGTGGGTAAGCGATGTTGTAACTTCATGGTTTCTGAGAGGCAGAGGTTAGTGAAGGATATTTTGCGGGGAGGAGGTGATATGAATGAGGGTCCATACGCACAATACTAGGGTCAGAGGATCGGCATTGAGGAAGAAAGTGACGCGAGCAGACAAAGGGTCAGATGGTCTTGCAGTATCATACTGCCAGCAAATCGCTCGGAGACGAAACGTAATCGGCGCAGAATGAGAAGGAAGCGTGAAGGAGGCGGTTCGCATGGGAGGTGGTGGCCCGCTGAATCCTGATCGAGGTCCAAGTTCGACCTGACACATAGGCCGCCTGAGCGACCCGATTAGACAGCCATGGATACGCCAATACTAGAATTGCGATTGTGTGTACGTATTCATAGTTATCGAAAGGCAGATAGGCGATGAATGGGAGATGCAGGTCCAAAGAACAGTGCGCAACGAAGGGCGAGGACGACCCGGACTAAGAATAAGCCTGGAAAGAGCAAAGAGGTCACTTTAGATCAAGACTGAGGTGGGGAAAGGAAAGCCAGGTTGAGGTCGAGCAGCACGGCTTGACGCAGATACGCAGGGGTAGGTAGCAGAACGCACACGAACACCGCTAGCGCCGCGAGGGTATCGAGAACTAGTCGAGCTAGGCGTCATCCTGAAGCATAACGTAAAGGGGCAATCAACTACTTCAAAAGAACACAGGGTCTGTGCGTGGAAGTTGACAGTGTCCTTGGGCCGACTACGCGCGAGTGCGCGCGCGCTTCCTGGACCACAGGCAACAGCAAATTGAGCAGTCGAACATGTATTCGCAGATGAGTAAAGAGACATTGACAGTCACTATGTCACGGTGACTTCGGATGAAAGAAGAAGCATCAGATGTCGACCAGAGAGCAAGCGCAAGCCAGGTCGCCAGAAGGAGAAACGCGATTTCGTCGGCGCAGTCCGGTGCGATCTGACTTGGACTCTGCCCTTTTCGCTTTTGCGTTCTTGTTCTTCTTTGAGGAACCACCGTATCTCTGTCCCTTCCCCTTCGACTCGACTCGACACCAGATGGGGCGCGAGCACCTACTGAGCTAGGGGATATGTGAGTATCTCGGATTAATGTGTGAGGAGCGTTGCTAGCGTTGTCGTTAGATGGTGGCTGATCGCAGTGCGCGATCCTGTCGCTCGTCCACGCACCACCTGTTGCGTTTTGCGGCAAATCTTCTTGACCCTGGCTCTGGTTAGCTTCCTTGGATGCTGGCTGACTCTAGTTTGTGCTCGTCCAGGGTCCTCAATACTCCGCGCACAGCCGTCATGGTACATACTCAAACCCTACTAAAGGCGTCAAGGTCGTCACTTCCAGCCCCATCTCCGTCTACCTTTGGGGTCCCTTAGGTCCGCCCACGCCGATCTTCAATATCTTGACTTCACCGCTGATATTTGTCTGTTCAGGTTCCCTCCGCGATGAGCGACGAGGCCCGCCACATTCTCAAGTGCCGCTGTCTCATGCCTGGTATACCCAAGGGTCACTGGAACCTCTGTAGCACGATCCTCTCTGGTCGCAAACATTCTAATCTTGTGTTTATCAGGAAAGGTGAGTGCTGTGTTCATGCCCCAACTAGCTGCCGAGACCCTCTTCCTTTTGCCCTCGGGAGGAAGATCTGGACCCTCTGTCCCGACCTGACATCTGCTGAGTTGGGCGCGACAGGGCGCCCATGTCGTAGTCCGTTCGCCATGCCTAGAGCTGGTTCATTTCGTCGGAAGCTTCACATGCGGACCACCTTGCTCTTTGTTGCTTGTCTCGATATCGACAATATGTCAGGTTCCACCTCGTTCTGACCACATCGCATATCTACAATCTCGTCCGCCAATACAAGGTGAGTTGCTTCACGCCTGGCATGAGCCCGGGCATCCTGCCACCGTGTGTCCACTTGGTTCGAATCGTCTTTGAACGAGCCGCTGATGCTCGTCGTACACACAGACTACGCAGCAGATTTCGCCAACGTCCAAGTACCTTTCCGCGGTTGTCTGGACTCTTGTTTCGCACGAGCGCGACGCCAAGTGACGAGTATGGAGAGTGTTTATGCAGGATAGATCCCCATGCACAATACAATGCCCGAATGATTTCTTTGCTCTGCACGTGTCTGTGGTTGGCCACATCTCATACAAGTTTGCGCAGATCGATATCTAGATCCACCTTGTTGTCTCAGAGGTTTCAGAGTGTGTGGTGCTCACGAAGATGAATCGCCTCATGCGCAATGCCCCAGATTGGGAACCGCAGGTAACGACCGGCGAGGAAAGCAAGAAATGATATGTAGCCAACGAAACTGCCATGCGTGTTCATTACCTTCTCCTCTACAATGATGTTCGTGAAGATGACGGAGTGGGCCGTAGGCGATCTCTAGCGTACATCACGTCTGGGCCTCGGTGCCTCTTATCTCTTGTCAAAATTTGTGTTGAAGCTTGGAGCGTATCGGGATTGTCGATGCGGCATTGCGTTCCCAACACTTTTAGTCTTGACGCTCAGGAACCAAGTAAGGTGACAAAGGCTATTGAACTATTCAAACTACTGTACATTGAGAAAGTTCCGTACGACCTGGGAGCTCTGATCGACATTCAGTCTCGCCAGCACGAGCTCCAGTTCAAGCCGGCATGCAGTCCACCGTCTCCCACGCCAATGACAACGCTGCTTCGATCAATCCGAAGGATACAGGGAAACACTGCAAGGGACCCGCGATACTCGGCCGGCACCCACAAGATGAGCTCGCCAGATGATCCCACCAGCCATCCGTCTTTGAGGGTGGCAGACGCGAGTGCTGCGACGGGATCGTTGCGGGGTTCCGAGGCCAGCTGACAGGCCGCGCGAACATCCCACTTGCGGATCGTGTTATCTTCGGAGCCTGATACGACGAACTGTCCGTCGCGTGTAAACGCCACCGATCGAACGGCTTCGGTGTGTCCATGCAGGGTCGCAAGTGACGCTCCTGTCAACGCGTCCCATAGGCGTATTGTAGCGTCACCGGACCCTGTCGCGATAATGGATCCATCCAGGGACCACGCCACTCGAACCCAGTTGGTGTGACCCTGAAGAACGTGGCCGCACTGACCTGCGGCGATGTCCCAGATGCGTGCTGCATTGTCCTCCCCGCCGGAAACGATTCGTGCGCCATCCGGTGAGAATGCAAGGGACAAGACCCTTCTGTCATTTGCATGAAGTGGCTCGTGCGCCTGTTTCCCCGTATCTGTCCGCCAGATATAAATACGACCGCTGCCGCCTCCCGCAGCGACAAGGTCATCGTCAGGCGAAAATGCGACAGTGTTTGCGTCTTGTTGGCAGCACAGTGGGCCGACAGCTAATTCCTGTTGTGTCGCGACGTCCCAGATACGTACAGTCTTGTCCCGTGATGCTGATGCAAGCCAACGCCCATCATACGAGAATGTCACAGCCCAGACATATTTGGTGTGGCCGCGCATCGGCTCGCCGACTGCTGCTCCTGATTGTGTGTTCCACAGCCGTACGGTGGAATCATCTGACGCCGACGCCACTAGGAGTCCATTTGGTGAGATCGCCACAGACATTACC
>Ga0247815_10002572_pt1 | contig 13382 bp, 14 predicted proteins | sample UWRJL194509B1_FD_181014 | JGI IMG/M metagenome (GOLD analysis project Ga0247815, IMG submission 181014) | Plant litter microbial communities from Arlington Agricultural Research Station in Wisconsin, United States - UWRJ-L194-509B-1 | ecosystem: Environmental > Terrestrial > Plant litter >... | reverse complement strand
ATGTCGCGCTGAGCCGCCAAGCCAGTTGAACGCGAGCAGAAGAAGCTCCCGCCAAGTATGATCTCGGCGTCCGAGCTGGCCTGCTCGCAAACGGTTTTCGCGATCGAGGTCTTTCCCGTACCCGCCAGTCCGGTGATCCAGCAGATCTGCAGTGAATCGGGATCTTTGATCCAGGCTGAAGTCTCTTTTAGGATACGCACACGCGTTTGCTTCATGCAGCCGGAGTTCAACTGGGCGTCGTAGGTCGCCTGCGGGACGTGCCGTTCTTTCAGAGCTGAGAAAATGTCAGCTCCGTCCTCGTCTACCCAACTCAAGGTAACATCTCACCAGACGTAATCTTCTCGAGTGCCTTCTTCTGCACAACGAATGAGTACATTGCCAGCACGCTCGTATCGGGCCACTGACCTGTTCATCAGCGGTCTGGACGACATTCAAGTTGTGGACCGTGTTGATGTTATTGATGACCGCCCCGTTGCCGATGACTGAAGTGGTGTTGCTGTTCTGAGTGACCATTTTTTCTTGTGGGACGCGCTTCCTTTGGACGGCTGTGAGGTATAAGCTATTCTCGTTCAAGACCAAAGTCAGAGAAGTGACTAACCAGTGGCTATCGCCTTCTCGGGCTTCTTCAGTTCCTCCGCTTCAACCGCTTGCCGCCCCTCTCCTTGTGGCTTCACATTGGGCTGTGAATAAGTTGCTCCAGAGCCTGCCGCATCTTCTAGCCGCGGTGATGGTCCAGTCTCGAGCGCAGGAATGACCGCGGTCGGCGTCGCATTCGCTGTAGGTGCGATCGCCGCCTGGCTCGCGAACACCATCGCACTGTGATTAGTATATATGACCTTTCCGTCCGTAGCCGCTGGCTCCTGACTGGTACTGCGAGGTGACCGTGCTGGGGTTGTGAGCGCGCTCTGGTGTGAGGGTAATCGCGGCGGGTCTTTGGCCTTGCCTCTTGCTTTTTTGTAGAATCTCTTTATCGTATCCATGTGGTAGACTGGGGTTGGAAAAGAGCTATGAGTGTACGGGCGACGGCAAGTGATGAGGACGGCGTGCGAGACGACAAGAGGCAAGGACCACCTTGCACACGCGTTACAGCCGTTTCCAAACGAGCTTGCGGCGGGCGATCCCGTGAGCGCCCGCCGCACCCCAAAGTATCTCGCTATAGGCGGGCTCATTCCTTGACCGCTTCCCTCGAAAACTATACCGTTGGAATGGGGCAACATGGGGCAGTAGCACCATGTATAAATTGTGATGAAAATTTGAGTTTGAAAATCCACTTTCCCCCCTGCAGTATCTCGCTATGCGCGCCGGCACGGTAGCACCCACAGACTTGAAAACGGCACAAAATAGTACTTTCTAGCTATTCCGAGTGCATAGGGGGGTTTTTATTGTCAAAAATTATGAGAATGTGATGGCCCACTGTTCGACGTTGCTACGACTATCTCGCTATGCGCGGTCGCACGGCAGCACTTACGCACTCAAAGGCAACATGAGCAGGTACTAAGCATCTATTCCGAGTGCATAGGAGGGTCTGAATTGTCAAAAATCGTCAGAATTTGACGGTCCACCTTTCGGCGTTACATCTGACCTCTTGTGGCCGTTGCTACCAGTTAAAGAGCTCAACAACCACTTTTAACCACTCAGTGCACTCTCACCAAGCGAGAGCAGGTGGCATCCGACATTCGTAACAGCGGCAACGAAGAGAACAAATGATCCTTTGCCGAGCAAGAGCAAAATTATCTTGAAGGCAACATATTACAGGGCTGTGTCTCGAGACATGGAATCTATATCGGCTCATTGAGCACGAAATCAGATCTGTTGCCGTATTCAATGTTCGTGCATGTGAAATTTCGTGAGGCCAAGAACGACGTGATTGCGGCCCTTGCCGGCATTGCTCCTCTTCTGCAAGTGCAGCCAGTGCCCGCTGGTAAAATGACCTCCTTCCTTCCTCCCTCCTCCCCCTCCTCCTCTTCACGCTCGTTCTCGTTGTCGCTGCGCTCTTTGGAGCACAGGGGGCCGCGCGCGGCTTGCCGTTCTTGGGAAGGCACTCGAGCTGAGGAGGGCCTGGACCCCTTTCAGCGTACCCAGGATCTCCGAGACGGCTGCGCCGCGCGAGTCCTCCGGGAGGAGGTGGTCGTCGCCGTCGTATTGTGCGCAGTGCTGGAGCATGTGTTCCCGTTTCTGGAACGGTGTTCCACACGTACAGGGAGCGCTCTTGTCAGGCGTGAAAGTGGTGTAGCGCGCCCCAAGATATCCGTCACCTGTGTGACACTAGGCTATGCAGCCAAAGATTTCGCATTTGCGATCATGTGACTTGAAGCGCGGTGTGGGGTTGAGTGCGCGCGGGATGTGGCGCAGCGTTCGGTTCGTGGACCGGCTCGTCACTCCTTGTTCCATGCGTTCAGGGTCTCCTTTTGGATGCGCGCCGTGCGTGCGCGTACGTCCGTGACGGGCTGATGGTGCCGCGGATGGCTGTGACTTTCTTGGCGAGAGCGTCAGGCGTCTCGTTTCCTGCGATGCAATGGTGGCTGGGGCATCACCGACACCGCTCCTCGTACTCGTCTCCGTCCCAGTCTCTTTTTCTGAATGTACGCCGCCGGCATGACACTACGACACCCAAATCCCTCCGTTCTAGTTCTTCTCCTTGCACTTCTGTGTGCGCGCGTTAGGCATGCAGTCAAATTCGCGTTGGCCTCGTCACGATACCCGGCCGCGCAATGTTTCTGGCACACGGCGCAAAATCACCAGTTGGTCACCGTCACGGCAAACGTGGTCCAGTCGGGCCACCACAAGAGCAGCGAGTCGATTTGGAAATTGTGGACGAGCGACGAGAGGCGTGTCTACAGGTACGTGTGCGCATGGGCGTTCTTCAAGCCCATTAATTGGTTATGTTGGATTGTGCCACGTTGCCTCTGCTGCTACTAGTGGTGCAGGCTGGTTGATTGCGTTAGGGTGCTTGGTACTGCAGGCAGAACGAGGTTGGCGTGGCCGGCCGTGGCTTCGACGCGCGCCCAACCTGGCTCTCGCACTCGCATAACTCGTATTCCACCCGCATATAAACCCGCCCGATTGAGCAAATTGCTCATAGTGAAAAGCCATAGCGCGATTAATCTCTTGTACAAGCCGTGAATTCTGCCTCCTGCACCTTAGCCCTCGTCCCCTCGTAAATTTGGACATGTTGCTGACGCTCGCTCTCGCAGTACAAACGCAACTTGACTTGATAAACTCGCTTCGCAACTACAACTCACTCGGATAACGATGATGGCGTCTGTTTCAAGAACTACCTCGACTACTCGGTCCCCAGCTCTCTTGCCAGTACAAAAACGAGCCTTTGACCTCGACGTCGACTTTGGTGCCGATTTAGTAGATTTAAAGTGAGTTTGCCAACTCGCGAGGTGACGAGAACATGGTGGCTGATGACGACCCCGCACAGTGCCGTTGCCAACAAGGAGTCATTCTCTGTCCCAGAGGGCGAGATGCGCAAGATCGAAGGGATTGTTACGGATATCAACGAAGAGCTGGAGTATCTTCGTCGTCGCGAGAGCAGATTTGCCGGCCCAACGGCTCGTCTGGGTGACATCCGTGTCATTTGTATCGCTTTCGGTGAAGGAAATAATATCTTGGCTCCTTGTCTGCGTTCTTTGCTCTGTGCATTATCGTTTTCTACCTTGGTTACTCTGTGCTGTCTGTGCCATCCTTCTCCGTGCCCTGCTTACCCTGTCTATAATCATCGCGTCGCTGGCCCCGCACTAGCTTCCTCGCCACGCCCTGCTGGACGATGAACCTCGGCGGCGTTTTTCTCTCCGCGTGCACCTCAGGCGTCCCCGTCTGTAATGCGTCCTGCTCGTCTTCATCTTATCTCTGACTTACTCGTCTTTCTTCCCACACAGCCTGCATGTCTTCACTTACCTCCCGAAGAAACTACCCGGTCTCGTGTCGCCTACTTAGTCTGGTTCACCATCATCGCTCTCGTCGGCCTCGGTGCGTGGCAACTCGCCCATCTCCGCGCTTCCTTCAAGCGCAAGTGTCTCATCGACTAGTTCTGCAATGGAACCCGCTACGGCGTTTTTTGGAGATTATTATCACTATTTGTGCGAGATGCGAAGCCTCCCTGGTTCGTCGTCCGGTGTTCACCTTGTTGATACTGCTATCTGCGGTTACGTCGCCCCATTTGTCAGCACCCTGTGCTCGGCTACTGACTCGCCGCTTAAGAGGACGCGAGCATATGCGCATGTTCTCGCTCGCCGGTCACACCGTCGTCATCACAGGTACGACCCGCGCCGCCGGTACACATCACATCCTCCTCGTCCAGCGCGACTGTTCCAACGCCAGCCCTTCTGATGCGCTCCTAGCTTTATTCCTGCTCCTCACGTCGACACCATTGAAGCCGACTTGAACAACTTGGACGACTTTCGTAAAATCTGACCACACGCGTTCGACCTCGCGAATGAGCTTCGCGTACCCTTCAACTGCGCCGCTTCTCAACACGCTCCGCCTTCAGACTACTACTCAAGAATATACACCAGCGTATATTAGGATGATGGCCAGCACTAGAATCTTGAACGGGAGTTCGTTGTCAATGGTGAGCCGAGGGCGAGCAGGTGAGTTTTTGTTCGTTTGTACCGGGTCGTTCCTGCTGACGCTCATCTTCGGTGGATCCCTCTCCACGTTCTTTTCTTCTTCTGTTGCCGCTCCTTGAACATCTATCCTACGGCCTCCCGCAATCCACGTACGTACCGAATTCCATCTAGCCGACATCAACTACGCCGGAGAGCAGGTGCATCCGCGTCGTTCTTTCCGGTGCTCATCACCTGCCCTCTCACTCTCTAGCCCACCTTTCGTTCTCTCGTCGTCCCACCTACAGCTTCTAGTCTCCGGCTCGTCCAGCTCAACCCCAACCCACTTCATCATCGATCGATTGCTTCGCCGCAACGCCTCCCCATCTTGCCACAGCCAATGGTCACTCGCACTTCATCGGAATGCTTCTCATCCGGCGTGTCCTAGCTGAAAACATCGGCAAGCTGTGACACCGTCAAGGTGGCGAGTTCGTCGACGTGGGTCTTCATTTTCTTCCTGGTGCGTTTGGTCTGGCTGATGAGAGTACCGTAGATGTTGAGAGAGTAAGATCGAGTTCAGACTGGCACAGTAGCAAGTGCGTGCGCATTTCGACGGGACGATTTTTGGGCTTAACCTGGCAGGAACGAACCTGCGGCGGTGCTTCTCTCGTCAAATGCACACTTATGCATTTGCCCCAGTACTGGTGAAGAGGCGCCTAGGTCATATTAGGGAGGTGTCGGACCCGTTTCGCGAGCAGTCGGCCTGTGAACGAAGACGAACGCGGACGGAACTTTAGTTAGAGGTGTGCACTTTCCCTGCTATCCTGTGAAACGTTAGCTAACAATTATGCGATCATCTTGAAGCCAGAAGGTTTAGTAGCGTGAATGTCTAGCACCGCGTTCCTTCTCGAAGAGCAAGCTGTTCGAACAGCATGGTGACGAAGACACCCGCGACTAGGGCTGGATTTTTGGTCATACTGTATGAGCTAGTTCATGCACCGAGTGAGGTTCTGTTGCTGAGAGTTTCTTAGTAGCGGTTCGACCCGCTTCTCCGCCGCCCCTCTGGGGCGAGCAACAGTAGCTAGTATCAGACGACAGCATGAGTCCAACCTCTACCACCTTCGCATCTTCTCTGAACGACCTGAAGAAGCCCCTCTACGTCTATTACAGTCATCATACTCCGCCCACATTCAAGTTTGACGCCGAAGTTGCATCGGGCATGGTAGTAGAGGTGACTGTTGGTGAGGAGCAAGTCACGGTCACGGTGGACACGATGGAATCGGACGTCCCGCTGCATCAAATAATACCAGGAGCAACAAGTGGTTAGCGATAAGCTTTGAGAAATGCATGAAAAGATGAGACATCAAAGGATCTTGCCAGTCATAGTAGCCACAGGCGAACTCCGACGTACAACGTCTGTCTCTCTCCCCAAACGCCACTATCATACCACAACTAATTTACCCGGCTCTTTTGTCTCCATACGGCCTTATTGAGGTATTTGAGTGTCGTGCAAAAGGTAGTAGGGGTGCCGGGCGTCATCATCGAGTGACTCGAGTTCGCCGGAAGCGGAGTGTACGATGCCAACTATCATCAATTGGAAATCGCAGTCAAGGTACTGCTCGTCGAGAGCCTGCAGGCCAGGGTAGAGTAGACCGGAGAGCAGCGCATTGTCGACCTGCTTGACGACCTCTGCACCTGCCTTCTTTGCGTCGTGTTCGGTGACCATAGAGCAGAGTTTGTACTGGTCGAGGTTGTAGTCGCGCGAAAGTTGGTAGCTGGAGCCGATCACGAACTTGAGCTTGTCAACGGGAATGCCCAGAGACGTAAACACTGCGCTAAGAAGCAACTCGTAATACTTGCAGCGGTGGTTGACAAGCTCTATCGGAGCCTTGAGGTTGTCCAAGAACGCATGCACATCTGCGCGGATGAGAAGCCTGCCAGCAACCTATGCGTGGAGTCATACCTGCTAACAGAATAGTAACCTGCACGGAAATTGTGAATCGCTGATTTGAACAAGAGAGTATGTTGCATACCTCGACCCCAGCCTGGAGGAAGTCCGCGATCTTGATGAGCGGCACGAAATATCCGACATGAGCTGCAACGAGTTCTTCAACATCGCTAGTCAGAAACGTCGGTTGTGACTCAACTTACGCCTCCCGGTTGTCGCAGTGCCTATGAAAGCAAGTTATCCTGGTGGATCTGACTATATGTACAACGATACCCACCCCAGTAGCACTTTGGTAACTTGCCCTCGGCGAGGATTTTCTGCACGATGTCGCCATCGAGGACCTCTTGCAGGTCGCGCGTGATCAGCGTGTACTTCTCCTCTGCGGTCGTCATGGTCTGCAGCACGACGGTGTGCGAGAGGGAGAGGGAAGAGACGAAGTGAGTCAGTTGATTACACGCGAACTGCCGAACTTTTGAACGCACTGGCAAATGACTCCAAGATCGGCCAACTTCCAATACGGTTACACAGAATAACATACACAAGATACAAGTCTAAATCGAGAAACAAGCTGAATAAGGGATGGGATGCAGTCGGATTGTCACGAGTCGTTGGGTCGAGATTTATTGAGTGCTTTCTGTAGAAGTAAGGACGAATGTAAGTTGTCAGCGAGGGAACTTGGTTCGTCAAGTGCGAGTAAGACGAGGACGCCAGCTTGTCACACTTGTCAACCTGCCGTCGCTGGCGGCAATACCGAGGATATATCAAATCACGTGTCGCCAAAGGGGCTTTCAAAGGTTTCCTCGGAAATGTCAAGTTTTGCAGGAGATGCGGTAACGATGCCACCAGTTTGTGTCGAGGCAGCTGCCGTGTGCCTGCCGTGGGGCGGGGCGGGCGATGCCAAATGTCGTGTCTTCTACGAGGCAAAGTTTAGGGAAGTGCACTAGAGGACCGGATGGCAAGTAATGGACGCAGATGAAAGGTAGCAAGCGCAGGAAGGGTTGATGGCATGGTAGCGCGAGCAGACGAGGAACTCAAGTAGTGCTGGACGAGTTTATAACACTAGCTTGCCGTTAGAAGTTACAACAGCACAAAATATCTGTAAAGTAGCGTACGTGATACGTAGAGGGAGCGGAGAACTACGGGTGGATGGGTGAATGAGTGGAAGAGGACGCGCTACGCCAGGTCGCCTCCGAACGACCTGGCGCAAGGACCGCGAGAGAACAACTCTTGAAAGAGCAGATGAAAAACTTGGTGCATCATGGATGTTGCGATTAGAAGCAAGAGCATAGGATGGCGGATTGACACGCAGGCGGAACGGGTACAGAGGGTACTCAGGACATCGACTGATGAAGAACACGAACTCTGGCGATCATTGGCACCGAACTGGATAGTTTGCATGAGCTTTAGGCGATAAGAGGGTGAAGCTGAGGTACGGTGAATTTGAGCCGGGTAGGTCGCATAGACGAAGACACGCCTCATACGCTCAGAACGCCGACTGTGCAGAAAATTGAGCGCATAGCCAAGTCGGCTACTAGAACCACTTGAAGCAGGACTTGGAGGGTTGAAGAAAGAGCGCAAATGTATGTTGGGTATTCGGCGGGCGGCTGACATTGACTTGCACCGATTTCACGTAAAGGGTAGTGTCTCCTCGGCCACGAAGTAAGCAGACTGGCAGACAGTTACAAGTAGATAGAGAGAGGTAGCTCAACACCCGCAGAGAGGAAGCACGAGTAGGGGACGACGAAGACGACGGAGGTCAGGCAACGAGCAAGTCAAGGACGGTCCATTTACCGGATGTTGCCAGATCGCGGTTCGGCACGGTCCGGTGTGTCCAGTTTCGATCTGGTTCCGCGCAGCTCTGAGCTTTGCTCGCTCTTCCCGTCCTCGCGCCTCGTTCCCTCCTCAGCATCCACTTTTTCTTTCTTATTTCTTTCCTCGATTAAAATGAAACAAGATAGATGGTGCACACATTAAGCTCAGACATCTGTGAGTGGCTTGGGTTGATGTGGCTGGTCGCAACGCGCCATTCTCTGGCATCTGCGCCAACTCACCTTTGTATCGCGCCCATACCCCTTCGTTACCCGTCTGCGATCTGTTCCTCGCACACTTGCTGATATTGTGATTCCCCGCACTTGTATCTGCTCAGCGGCCCCTGACAAACGTGGCACCGCTCCTGGCAAGTTCACCGCAAGAGCTAAGAATCGACTTGAAGATTGTGGACGTGAGCCGCCCGAGGTGGATGTACCAGGTACGTGTGCGGGGACTCGCTGCAAGTCTATCCCTGGCTGCTCTGCGCCACTCTGCTTCTATCTGCGCGGGCCCGTTACTTGTGGTGCGGTGATTAGAACATGGCGCGAATGGTTGGCTGGTTTGAGCGTCGTCGTTTAGCGTTGTTGCCCAGGCTGTCTCTTTCCTTCCCCGTAGTAAGCCTTTCGCCAGGTCTCATGCGCATCGATCCTTGACTCGATACTCTCATCTTCCTCGCTCTTGGTCCTTGCTAACGCTACGATTTCATACCCATTCCCGCTCGCCGGTCAAACGCCCTCGTTGCATGCGGCCCGTGGCATCGGAGTCCTCACCCTCGCCTGCGCCGGTGCACCACTTATTCCTCTCATCCAGCGCGACAGACCCAACGCCACCTCTGACGATGCGCTTCTTTCTTTGTCCCTGCTTCTCACGTCGACATCATCCAAACCGACTTGGACGACATTCGCAGGATCGTGCCACACGCGTTCGCCCTCGCGAATGAGCTTCACGTTCTTGTCAACTGCACCTCTTCTCAATACCCTCCGCTCTCAGACCACTAGTCAAGAGTATGCATCAGCATAGGCTCGGCTGATAGCCAGCATTGGGGTCTTGAACGGGAGATCCTTGTCAATGACGGGCCGAGCAGGTGCGTTCTCGCTCATTTGTACCACGTAGTTCCCGCCGACGCTCATCTTCGATCACTCCGTCTCCTCATTCCGTCCGTCTTCATTTGCTGCTCCTTGGGCAGTGCCTATACGGTACACCGTAACCAGCCCGCCCCACCAAACACCGTCTGGCCAATCGTCAGCCATGCCGGAGAGCAGGTGCGTCCTCGTCCAATCTGGCCGCGTCAATCTTGCTGGTTCTCATAGCTTGCGCTCCCGCCTCTCAGTCCGCCCTCCGCTCTTTCGTCATCGCTCCTACAGCTTCTCGTCCCCAGCTCGTCCAGCCCAGTCCAAACCCATCCCACCTCATCAACCTCTCCGCCGCAACACCTCTCCACCTTGCCACCGTCGATAGTCACTTGTCCGGCATCGGCATGCTTCTTACTCGCTATGCCTACCGGCGTTCTCATTATTATAGAGTCAAGGCGTCAAGAAGCGTTGGCTGAGATAGGGTAGCGAGGCAGAGGCGTATGATTTGTGCCTTGTACGTATGGCTCGGGTGCGACCAGGAACTGTGCTGAACTGGCTACCCGCGTTCGCTCGCTGTGCAGGTCTGGTCGTACCGGAACGATTTTCTCATGGTTTGAGCAAGTCCGGCGGTAATGACAAGCTACAGAGCTCGTTGCGGGCGCCGAGCGGATATATAATGAGATTGTATGATAGTGGGTGTGCGGGCTGGAATAGACGAAACATGCTTGTATCATTACAACGATAAGTGCGCGACAACAGGTGGGGCATGCGTCGTAGCCTACTAGTACTTGCGAGCATACATTTCCTTCAGGCCGCACCAGTCCACGCAGGCAAGGTCAACGTACTTGTGAGCAGCGACGTCTGAGGAACGGATCCTTGATCAGACAAGGGGATGGGGATGCTGTCATTCGTAACAACGATGAGCAAGTTGAGTGCGACGTCCGGGCGCGTGCCAGCATCGGAACTCACGGTCTGTCTTTGTAAGATACGCGCAAAGCGATGTCATGGTGAGCAATCCTAAGCTTGCGGTAACCGCCAATGCCGTAGAATCTGTGAGCACCTGAGGTTGTCCAAGAGGAGGAAGACACGCCGCTTCATCGGAGAACCATGCGATGAAAGAGGATTCACAAGCACACTCGGCAGGGTAACCGTCTTCAACATTGGCGGAGGCCAAGTTGCGGTCGGTACTGGAGAGGGTACTGGGCGCGTTGGGCAGGACAAGGCAGCAAGCTGGTCATAGTCGCCGGCTTATCGTTCTTGCCGTCGAGCCCGGGAACGTAGTGGCACATTCATCACAAAGGTATCACAAACGGACCTCGCGAGGTTCCTCCGTTACTTTCCAGTGCGGTAGCGGCAGTTGACGGTCGTCGTCGAGCAGCCTTCGACCGCTGGTTGCGGGTTCGGCGACATCAAAGCTTGATGGTTTCTGAGAAGCAAAGGTTAGTGAAGGATACTGGACGTGAGGGAGGTGACCTGGAAGAGGATTGATATACACAAGAATAGGGTAAGATGCTTCGCGTTGAGGAGGAAAACTACATGAGTAGCCGCAGGGCCAGATGGTCGCGCAGTACATACACATCCGGAATAGGGAAGTCGTCTGGTCCAGAAAACCGGACGAAGATAGCGTGTCCCGCAGAGAAGAAGGCCGAGGCTCAAGCCTCCTCCCTTGCCGCCCTGCCCCGCGTTCATAACATACCTTTGCCTGCCCGCTCTTATCTGCTTCTTGCTTTCCCTTCCCTCCTGGCACAACGCTGGATTTCCCCCTTTTCGTACATATTGACTTTTGACTCTCTGTGTGCCCAGTGTTCAACAACATCTGTTGTGCAGCAAAGTGTACTGTATGTACGTGGCATGAGAGTCATTCGCATATATACTGCGCCTCCTGTACCCCTGCTCTTCCCTGTGTACTTGGCCAAACTCGACAAGAATTATCAAAACGTCTTGCTTCATGTATATCGATCGTTTTCTTGGGCCATGCGCTCGGCTTGTGTTTGGTTTGTGAGTTTGGATGAGAAGCGGCATGTTTGAATTTGATAGTACCCATGCGGTTGGCGGCCTCGATCAAAACGACTTTAGCTTCCTGCATGACCGGATGGGTTTGGGAAACATTGGGTACTGTACCGTTTCGACCGTAGGCAACGTGACGCCTGACGCTGCCCTCTCGCGTTAATAGGCCAGATAAGGTTTGTACTATCGGAAACAGCCGTAATCACCGGCGCGTACAGCCTTAGCGCGCGCTTATTGTTGCCTACGGTCGAAACGGTACAGTATCTTGGTTGGAGAAGTCGCGACGCTGGCTTAATTCAAGCCATTGTCACGGCAGTCAGAAGCGAATGTTGATGTTGAAGCGTTAGCACTTCCTTGGTCAGCGTGCGGTGGCTAAAGCTCTGACAGCGACCTCAGACCAGTTGCTTCAGCTGCCACCGGTCAGACTGCTGCAGTGATGAGAGGCAGCGCTTCAATTCAGTGGCCGGTATTGAGGCCCGCTCGTAGCTATAGGTGGTGTCGGTTTGAACAGAGCGCGAGTGCTTCAAAGCTTCAACGTTAATGTGTAATTGCCCTCTTTATGCTCCAATGATCACTCCCAGAGCGCTTCAAGCGCAATGACCAACGCGGCAGAATCGAATATAAGCCCTCGCAGGAGCGCCCAGGGAGTGCAGCCAACACCCAGTCCCATCCCCCGAAACATGTTGATCAACGCTTCAGTAAATTATCTTGGGTAGATGCGCGATGAGCGTTGCTGGCATCGGGTTCCGGCAGCGGCTAGTCGCTGGCGCGATGCTCTTGCTCCTGCACGCACCACCATTTGCTTTGTATCCCCGTTCTTGTCACCCCTATTCTTGATCATTTTCTTTTAATGCTGGCTGACCATTGCTCATGTCTTTTCAGGAAATTCTGCATACTGATACCGCCACGCACGGCTGGCATGGCACGAAACTCAACCCAAGAAGCAAGAAAAATGCTATACACTGTGTAGATACTTCATAATGACAAGATTGGCTTCACACACACTGTAAATCATCACTATAGTGAGCTGAAGCTTGCGATTCAAAGGCAGGAGTGGTAGTGACTGGGCGGCAGGGTTCATCTCCCGGTGATAGGAAGGGTACTCCAGTCCAGGATCATCTGGACTTGACCCTAAGTCTCAATTACAAAAATGCACCTAATGGGTTCTCAAGACTAGGCAAAAAGAACTGAGGAAAGGGAACAAGTCCCCTGTTGTAAATCAGCCAAATACTCACCAGCTACACCAATTAGCTTATACAGACATAACAAAACACTTTGCGCGCACATCATCCACCATATAGATGCTTCAAATAGGTTCAGATATGTAGATAAATACATAAATGTTTGTGACAGGAAAAAGATTAGCCTATATATATGGCTTGTCTGGTGTTGCTGCTCCACAGTCTAATTGTGCCGTCGTAAGAACTGGATGCCAGAATCTTCCCATTGGGAAAGAATGCAACTCTTGTGACGCCTTTGGTATGACCGCTGAGAACTGCAAGCTGCTCGCCCGTCTCGGGGCTCCAGAGCCTCAAGGTCTTGTCGTCTGATGCCGAGGCAAGGTGGAAGCCGTCTGGGCTGAACTTGACACAGTTTACTGGGCCAGAATGGCCGTTCAGTCGCCGGTGACTCGTCTGACCTGGCGCGGCATTCCAAACACATACGACACCTGATTGAGTGCCAGATGCAACCAGCTGGCTGTTCGGAGCAAAGTCCACTGTCAAAACTGAACCGGTGTCACTCAGAAGTGGTGACTGGGTTTCTTGTCCTATTCGAGTGTTCCAAATGCGGACTGAGCCATCTTCGGAGCCAGAGGCAAGGAGTCGACCATTGGAAGAGTAAGATACAGAATTCACGGCGCCATCGTGACCCGTGAGAGTCATGACAGTGCGTCCTCCATGTTGGCCAATGCCGAATATATCAACAGTGATCAGGCCGGTGTAGCGCTGGGCAAACTCTTGATAAACAAGAGAGTGCTTGTCTGCAAATGGGAGG
>Ga0247815_10002571_pt1 | contig 13383 bp, 6 predicted proteins | sample UWRJL194509B1_FD_181014 | JGI IMG/M metagenome (GOLD analysis project Ga0247815, IMG submission 181014) | Plant litter microbial communities from Arlington Agricultural Research Station in Wisconsin, United States - UWRJ-L194-509B-1 | ecosystem: Environmental > Terrestrial > Plant litter >... | reverse complement strand
TCTGTAATAGGTTTACCATCATAATTAATACCGTAGCTTGTTAGTGGCCAGCCATAATTAGTGCCTGGTGTAATAATGTTTATCTCGTCGCCACCGCGGGGACCGTGCTCGTTTTCCCAAAGCGCACCGCTAAAAGGGTTAATAGCAAGCCCCTGTGGGTTGCGGTTGCCATAACAATATAGCGACGTAGCTTTACCTGCCTTGTCTTTAAAAGGATTATCTGCCGGGATAGTCCCGTCATCTTTAATACGATGCACTTTGCCCAACTGGTTATCGTCAAGGCTTTGCGGATTTTGTCTTTCATTACCACGCTCGCCTACAGATATGTATAAGTATCCTTTATCAAACACCATTCGCCCACCGTAATGATGTCGGGTAGAGGCATAGGGCAGGGCTTCAAAAATTATCGACTGGTCTGTTAATGTATTGCCGTTAAGTTTGGCGCGCATAATAGCTGTAGTTGCTAATAGTTTGCCGTTAACTTTTTTAGGTTTTGAATAGGTAAAATAAATAAGGTTGTTCTTAGCAAAGTCAGGATGCAATAAAATATCAAACAATCCGCCCTGGCCTTCGGCTAAAACCTCCGGCACACCGCTAATCAGCTGCTTCTTTTTGTCTTTAACGCGGTATAATTCGCCATTCCTGTTGGTTATAAGTATTGCGCCATCGGGTAAAAAAGCCATGCCCCATGGCACTTCTATCCCTGTGGCAACAGTATCGAGCTTTACGGTAAGCTTATCGCTTTTAAATATGTTGCTTACAGGAGCATCGTCAAAATTATAAGCTTCTACATTTTTTATGCCTTTAAGAATATATTCAGATAATTCTTTTATTTCTTTATCGCTAAAGGTTTTGGCAAAGGCAGGCATTCCCTCATCGGCATAACCGTTTTTAATAGCCTTCATAAGGTCGGTAAGTTTGTTACCGTGTTTCCACTGCCTGTCGGTAAAGGCATCCATTTTTTCGCCGTGGCATCCGCTGCAATAAGTAGCATAATTTTCGGCAGGTGTGGCAATAATATTATACTTTATCGCTGTAACAGCAGTGTAATTAGGTTTATTTTTAAAGGCCATAGTAGTGGCTATAGTGCCGGATAGCAATAAGGCAATACGTAGATATTTTTGCATAATAAGGGAGGTTATAGCTACCAAATCTACTTAAATTTTGTGATTTATAAAATTAAGTCCCATTATTATTACAGATACTTTTTATTAAGGTGCTGCTTGGCTATTTTTATCTATATTTGGCAGCATTATTGTATAATTTACACCTACTATTTAGATATTTAAATTAATGAAATCAATTTTTACAACTTTGTTGCTTGTCATTTCTTTAGCACTCAGCGCACAACAGGACGAGTGCAAAAGTACCGTTACTACAAAAGAAGATGGCGTTGAGGTAAAATCAACCCGGGAATATCTTATGTATGAAAAGGTATTTGCGGGGACATCTCAATTTATGTTCTTTTCGTTAACTAATAGTGACGGCGTACCTATGCTTAATTTCCAGTTCCTGGCAAAAGGAAAAGATTTTCCTAAGGTATATTGCATAGATAAAGCCTCTAAAATATATCTGCAGCTTGCTAACGGAAAAATTGTAACACTTATAAGCGCAAGCGAAGACCAGTGCAGCGGACTGGTATATGACAGCAATGAACAAAATAACATAAGGATACTCACGGCAACATTTCTTTTTGCTAAAGGAACTATTGAAGATCTTGAAAAATCGCCAATATCTTTTATAAGGGTTAAATATTCTACAGAGATAGTTGATTATAATATCAAAAAAGAATTGGACAGCGAAAGTATGAAGCAAAAGTATTATCCGGAGAATTATTTCATCAATACGCTAAAATGTATAAAATAAATTAGCAATGCATGAGCCTGACTGTTAATTACTTTAGTATAAAGGCTGAAAAAAAAGAAAAAAATCTTTAAAAATACTTGCAAAGAATTAAATAAATATGCTACATTTGCAACCGCAAAAAGGGGTAACTTTTTTAGCAAAAGCAGGAGAGGTGCCGGAGTGGTAACGGAGCAGATTGCTAATCTGTCATCAAGTAATTGGTGCCAGGGTTCGAATCCCTGTCTCTCCGCTTGTTTTCGGGGTGTAGCGTAGCCCGGTCATCGCGCCTGGTTTGGGACCAGGAGGTCGCAGGTTCGAATCCTGCCACCCCGACGAAAAGCAGTACAGAAATGTGCTGCTTTTTTTGTGCTTTTAAATCTTAATATGTTTTCAGTATATTCTTTACAGTAATTCAAGATTAAAATATTATGTTGGGCAGACTAATATTTGCCTGAAGGACTATATAAACATAATTCAGGACAATCAATTTCTACCAAAAGTGGAACTTTATTCAGGCAGCCTTAATAACAACGTCAGATTCGGGCCGGCGGAAGTGTCTTTCATTTAATCCGGGAATCAAGTTACTTATAGATTGTTCGGCGAGATTAAAAATAGTTGCCTTTATGTTTATTTATAAGGAAGCCGTCTCAAAACTGAGGCGGTTTTTTTATTGAATTTTTTGGTAATAATTTTTATTTTTCTTATATTTAAGTATTGATTGTCAATATTTTAAACCATGAAATTCAAGCCTAATAACCAAAACCAGTCCACTCTTTTCCCTCATTCCTTTGATGAATTAATTCCTGATTATCATCCTGTCCGGGTCATTAACTCCGTTGTAGATAAAATAAATATCCAGCCATTGCTGAAAGCCTACAGTAAGGAAGGGAATCCGGGTTACCACCCCAAGATGCTTTTGAAGGTTATGGTTTATAGTTACATGACCAATGTTTATTCCTCGCGCAGGATAGAATTGGCACTCCGTGAAAACATTAACTTTATGTGGCTTACCGCAACCACTTTTGTAGACCACAATACCGTAAACCGCTTTAGGAGCGATAAGCTTAAAAGCAGTTTTAAAGATATCTTTAAACAGGTAGTGCTGATGCTGGCCGATGAAAAATTAATCAGTTTAAAGCAGATCAATACCGATGGTACTAAGATAGAAGCCCAGGCCGGGCGCTATACTTTTGTCTGGGGTAAGGCCATACAGACTAATAAAACCAAAATGCTCACCCAGCTGGAAGAGTTATGGAATTATGCCCAAAGTATCGAAAATGAAGACGGCCCTGATACTGACCCGCCTGAATTTAAAGAGATCAGCAAAGAGATAATAGAAAAGACGGTCTCTAAAATCGACCAGAAGTTATCAGGTAATAGTAAGGCCAGTAAGAAATCAAAGGCTAAACTGAATTACATCAAAAAGAACTTCGTCAGTAATCTGGAAAAATATGATCAGCAACAGGCTATTTTAGGTCCCCGCAACAGTTACTCCAAAACAGATACCGATGCCACTTTCATGCGCATGAAGGAAGACCATATGAAAAATGGGCAGTTAAAACCGGCTTACAATCCGCAGATATCTACAGAAAACCAAATCATTGTTCACTATACCATCCATCAAAACCCAACAGATACAAAAACGCTAAAACCACACCTGCAAAGCTGAAAGAGCTTTACGGAAAGCGTATTTACCTAAAAATAAAGGAAATAACTGCCGATGCCGGATATGGGTGTGAAGAGAATTATGACTTTTTGAAAAGAGAGAAGAAGACAGCTTTTGTCAAGTACAACACTTTTGATAAAGAACAGGACAAAAATTACCAGAAAAAGCACAAGCCCTTCAGTAAAGACAAGATTATTATGTATGCCCGATGGGGCAGAAAATGAACAAAACCCACCAAAGCAAGCGGATAACTGAAGCAGGATATGAGCAAAGCTTATCCCATTACCAAGCCCAAAATTGCCAGGGATGCCCCATCCGAGGCGTGTGTTACCAGACAAAAGGAAACAGGAGCATCGTGCGCAACCACAATCTGGAAAGGCATAAAGAAAAAGTAAGGGAACTGCTTTTAAGCGAAAAAGGAATACAAAAAAGAAAACAACGCTCTGCCGATGTAGAACCTGTGTTTGCTCAGCTCAAACATAACAATAATTTTAGGAGGTTTACTTTAAAGGGACTTGAAAAAGTAGAATTAGAGTTCGGATTAATGGCTTTAGCACACAATCTGAGAAAGAAAATAGCGGCGTAAAGCCACGTGAAAAATATCCCAACCTGAAAAAATATAATATCCTAAGATTTAATACTAAAAATCAAAAAACCGCCTCAATGGGTATTGAGACGGCTTCTTTTGTGTGTAGATAATTTATTAATAATGCATATAAATGTTGATGCTTAACTGCCACTCATGCGTTTATGTGCTAAAAAAATTATGGTTTTAAGAGTAACTTTGAAAGATCACTTTCATTAATTTCATTTACAGGGTTAAATTTGCTTGTTCCTGCATAGTGCAGCAGGCTGTTTTTTAACTGTGCCGCTGCTGGGCGTTTGTCTAAATTTGTATGGATGTCCATGGTGCAAAGTAGTAACTTGCCTTTACCTAACTTATATTCCATAAGCACACCCAGATTCCTGTTTTTAAAGAAATTGTCTATAACCCTTACTATCGGTGTTCCTTTAAATTGAATATTATCCAGCACAATAGAACGCGATTGTGTAACTAAATCCCACCATTGCCAGTCGCTGTAGGTATTGGTAGGGAAATCAGCCAATGCAGGGTGTGTGTTATCAATCAGTAATCCCATACTGCCGGGCTGGTCCGGGAAATGTACCGGGCTCCAGAATACCGGTGCAAACCGCCCGTCAATACCTTTTATATTTGAAACTTCAGGGTTAAAAATAACTTTATTGCCTTTTATTAACTGTGCAATAGCTTCTTTATAGGATGTTGTGAAGATAGTTCCTTCTGTTGTGAGCGGTGCCTCTTGTGGATATACCCATATTTTCCAGTGGTTACTGTAACCTGCCTTTACAAGCGACAGGGTAACAGTTAACTCCTGTGCTTGTTTTAAAGAAGCTAAAGGGATAGATATAGTGCCCAAATTTTCAGCGTTGCCAATGGGTATATGTTTAATTCCAAAGCTTCCTTTAAACACGGTCTTTCCATCTTTTGTTGTCACTGACCATACCGGTTCATCATCAAGAGCCTTGTTAAAATAATTGGCGACTTCGGCTACAGCCTCAAATATTTCTGTATTTTTATACTCCGCCTTTTCAAATCGCAGCAGCGGTACCACCGGCCCGCAAAACTTGCGGAACTCTTCGGGAGTTATAACGCCTTTACTGTCCCAAAACGCGTTGAGCAAGCCCACGAGTGCAGTACCCTGGCCGGGAAAGTCGTGCAGATCCAGTAATTGGAAACCACCTACGCCATGTGTTTTAAGTGCACGCTCTATTTCTTCTTTATACAGATTGGCCGACAGGGTTCCGCTTGCTTTAAGATAAGGAGCTGCTAAATCAAGCATGCCTTTTTTACGCAGGTCATTTCGTACGGCTTTAAAGTTTGAAGGCACGAGTACCCCGGTGTATTTTGATATTTCAGATAAATCAGGATAAACAGAATATTGCCCCACTTCGTGGATTACCAGTGGCACCGAAAGCCCTTCTATGGCGGCACTGTAATCGGTTTTAAAATCGGGTGGGTTAGTGTTAAAAATGCCCTGCCCGCGTACCCAACCATTGTCAGTATATTGTGTAATAAAAAAGTCATCTCGTGGCTCCGGCGCTTTACCGTGTCCCTGCTGAAAACTGAAGGTAGTAGTAGTGTACAGGTGGCGGCTATCCTGAGTTTTTAATGTTTTAACCAGGTTTTGCAACCAGTCAAAATCGCCTTCCAGTTCATTACCCATACTCCAGAAACAAAATGAAGGGTGGTTACCGTAATAATTAACCATGCGCTGTGCCTCGTCCTGCAAATACTTGGTAGTCTCTTTGTCTTTTCCTACAGTAAGGCTCCACAGTGGGAGTTCTACATGCAGATAGAAGCCCAATGAATCTGCCACGCGGAATGCTGCTTCCGGAGGGCACCATGAATGGAAACGCAGGTGGTTAAGCCCGTATGCTTTAGCAGCAGTAAATACTTTTATCCAACCGGCTTCATCCATTGGCGGATGCCCTTCTATAGGGAAAATATTACATTCCAGCGTCCCTCTTAAAAAGAGTGGCCTGCCGTTTATTTTCAATATATTTTTATCTGAAACCAGTTCTCGAAAACCAAACGTCTCTTCGCGTTTGTATACCACATTGCCATTTTTGTCTGTCAGGAACAAAGTCCATGTATATACATTAGGATTAAATTCATCCCAGTTTTTTACCTCCGGCAAGGTAATTTTTACCTGTTGCAACGTGTCACCTTTTAAAAGATTTTTGGGACTTTCGGCTATTGTTTTACCATTCAGGGAAATAATACTGTGCAGGTACACCTTTGCTTTTTTTTCGGGCAAAAGGTTTATGGTAGCTACTGCCTGCTTATTGGCTGTTGATGCAGTAATTTTTACAGTGCCAATAGAAGTATGTGATCTATCCTTTAATTCAATTTTGCCGATGACACCGTTCCAGATGATCTGTGTTCCATCGGTATATGCATGGGCAAAATCATTAAAACTGATGTCGCGCAGTTTGCTGTTGTCAATGCGCAGTGTAAACATGTGTTTACCCGTAGCCAGTTTGCCCAGGTTAAAAGTCTGTGGTGCTATAAGGCTTTCCTGAGATCCTACGGGCTTACCGTCTATCCAGCAATCTGTTTTCCAGAGCACGCGCTCCAATAACAGTTCTGCTGCTTCCATATCCTTATCAGTTTTAATCTCTTTTTGGTACCAAACGGCTCCGGTATAAGTTACCTTACGGCTCAGGTGCAACATTACCTCCTTAGCAAGCTGGGTAGTATCGGTAACAACAGTGTTGCCAATGCCGGTATCGTCAAGCGTACCGGGCAGGTGTATGTTGCCATCTAAACGCAGATTGAACCACGAATTTTTCACTCCCTCATTTTTAGGGTCAAGCCTGTAGTGCCATTCACCAGCAAGTGAAGTTACAGGCTGCTGCCCATACATACTTAATGCGGTTAACAGCAAACAGGTATATAAAAATATTTTTTTCATGTAGTTACTACAGTTACAATTCACTTAGCAATGGCTGATTAATCATGTTCAGGTGGATAATTACGCCAGCGTGCCCTTTCTCATTACCTATCACCCCTTCAAATAATGCTACTGCTTCTTCTTTTTGTTCAAGCCCCATAAGGCCAAGCCCTTTCATGTAGCTGCAATGTATCTGGTTGCGCCTGTTCAGGTCGTCTTCCCAAATTTGCAGGTCGGGCAGCGATACTGCGAAATAATCAATGGTAACATTGTCATTAATATGTGTATCGCCATAGGCCGCCAATTTATTAAAACGGGAGGTAGCTTCGTTAGCCCTGCCCAGTTTTATAAGGGCAAGCCCCTGGTAGAAAATTTTGTCTGGTTGCTGGTCGTTATAGAAAATGGCCGCTGCCGGTTCGCTGCTGCCTTCACTGGCAAGTTGCCACCATTGCTGTGCCTGTTCAGCGGCTCCTTTTTTGTCATAGGCCACACCAAGCCAGTAGTGTATATCGTTTTCCTGAGCGCCGGGCAGTTTACCTTCGCCCAGGTTGTGTGGGTATACTTGTGCCTGTACAAGCAATTCTATAGCAACATCATAATCGCCGTTTTGTATGTTTTGCTTAGCCATCTCGGTAAGGCTCAAAACATATTGCCCGGTAACTTTACCTTCGCCACCTTCCCACGGATGAAAAATACGGTTTTGAAGTAGCGTGTAAGCCTTATCGTGCTTGCCTAACAAGTTATATATGGCAATGCGCTCCAGATAAATATCATCACGCTGAATAACTAATTCTAAGTGTTTTTCTAAAAATGCCAGCCTGTAAACTAATTCTTTATTAAAGCGTTTGTAAAGCTGATCCAGTTCCATAAGGATGCGTGCATCTGTGGTATCAAGTGCAAAAGCTTTTTCAAGGCTTGCCAATGCTGTATCGGGATTTTTAAGTTTGTTATAATAGGCAAGCGAAAGGTTGCGGTGCACGGTAGGGAAGGTGTCACTTAAATTAACCGACTTTTCCCAGCATGCAATCGCATCATCATACTGTCTTGCCGCATACCAAAAATTACCCAGGTAATAATACGCTTTCGCATCTGTAGGATGTAGCATGGTTGCAGCTTTTAATGCAATCACGGCTTCAGGCTGATTAGGGAAACAGTATTCCGGGTTGGCAGCAGCAGCAGTTTTGTAACTTTCAAGGGCCAGGGTAGTATTACCCTGCTTTTCATAAAAGTAGCCTAAATAATACCAGGCCATTGGGTATTGATTCCCAATTGCAAGGCCTTCGCCCAATAATGAAATAGCCTCAGTATAAAAACCGGCTCCGGCATAATCAAGCGCATACTCTATATAGGTATGTATGTTGCCACGCATCAGCTGGTTCAGCTCCTTCAGTTTCTCTTCGCTTTGCGTAATAAGGTATTCTTCATACAGCAGCCCAAAGTTAAAACGGTCGTTAGCCATATATTGCTCTATAAGTTGCAATGCTTTATTTGTGTTGCCAAGTTGTCTTAACAGCGTAACCTGTAGGTGCAGTGCCTTTTGGTCGGCTGTATTTTTAGAGATTGACTTTTCAGCGTGAATCAGTGCCTGGGTGTAATCGCCTTTTATAGCATCAAGCTGTGCCACGTTAAAATACGCCTGGTTTTGCCATGCAGCATTCCAAGCCGATTTGTAAAAATGGTCATATGCCTCACTATTTTTACCCTGAAATTTTAAGCTAAGGCCAAGGTTGTAGAAAGCTTCACCCTCATATGGGTTAGGGTTGCGCTGCGTAAGAGTTTTAACCGCCGCCCTAAAATACGGCTCCGCTTCGTTAAATTTAGCTTTGCGCATCAGCCACAGGCCAAGGGCATTATTACTGCGAATGTCGCCTGCATCGCGCCTTAGTGCTTCCTCATAATAGGGTATAGGGCTATACGTAGCATGGCGGTATTGCTCCAGGTGCTGGGCGGTGAGAAAAAGCTGTTCGTTATTTTCCACGTCTTCCGGAGCAAGGGCCGGCTTAGCCGGTTCGGGTATTTCGCTGGTGTTTTCTCCTTCCCAGTGCCAGTCTACAAGTACATTTCCTTTTTCATCAATTACGGCTACAGACAGGCCTTCGAGTGTATCTTTATCAAAATTTACACCGGCCTCAAAAGAGTTTTCAGGCGAGGAATTATACTGCCCCTGATAAAGCACTGTTGTGCCGTCTTTAACCACCACACTTGTGTTAGGGTATACGCCAGTTGTATAGGCTTTTATTATTAATTTGTTACCTTCTTTTTCAAGGTTGACCATAGCATTTTGGGTAGCATTTTTTACAATACCAAGATCGCGGTAGGGCATAAAGTACTGTACAAAATCTTTTTGTTCGCCCGGCATCAGCCATGAAAAATCAGGCTGGTTATCGGTATACACACCGCACATAAGTTCAATGTAAGGTCCGTCTTCATCGGTAAGGTTACGGTCCCATGCCTGCCCAAAATCGCCATGACCCCAAGTCCATTGCTTTTTACCGGGCGATACATGGTGGTTAGCTACGTGCAGCAAGCCGCCTTTAGTATCGTTCTCATAGCCGCCTACAAAGTTATACTTAGAGGTAATAGCCATGTATGATGTAGGTACAGGGATATTTTTGTATTTAGATATATCGGTACCCGGGGAATAATCTACTTTGTAATAGGTACCTTTAGCAATGGGGAACGATGATACGTCGCGTTTACCGTGGTCAAACACTGCGTTTACATCGGGCGGAAAAACCGACTGGTAATCGTCGTTTACTTTAACAGCCGGGTTAGCCCACCATAAAAAAGTTTGCGGGAAAGGTGTACGGTTGTACAGTTTAGCTTTTATTTCCAAATATGATTTATCAGGATGTAATGTAAAGCCCGCCATACCTTTGGTGCGGAACATACGCTCTACTTCACTGCACCATATTGTGGCACTACCATCAGGAAATTCTTCAATAGTATAATCAACCGGGTCAAACGTACTGGGGCGGTGGTGTTGCGGCCAGTTAAATTCGATACCCCCACTAATCCATGGGCCGGTAAGCCCCACGAGGGCAGGCTTAACTACCTGGTTATAATATACAAAATGGCGTTGCTTGGTTTTATCGTATGCCATGTGTACACGGCCGCCAAGCTCTGGCAGGATCATTATTTTTACAAAATCATTTTCAAGGTATACAGCGTGGTATTCTTTGTCAACTTTTTCGTCGGCTATTTTCTCTATTACCGGATGCGGATATACCGATCCGCTGCTACCCTGGTACACTCTCTTTTCAATAAATACCGGGTTTTTTTCAGGTTTGCCCAGCTCGTAAGTGGGCAAAAGTATTTTCTCTTCCCAAACGTTTACTTTTTTCATCGTAATTTATATGGATGTTATTTTTTATTCTTGTTTTCGCTAAGCATCAGCTGCTCAATTTCTTCGAGACTTTTGTTTTTAGTTTCGGGTAGTTTCTTCAACACAAATACAAACCCAAGGGCGCATATTACACCGTATATCCAAAAAGTACCCGAAGTGCCAAGACCTTCATTAAGCATGGGGAACGTTTGTACCAACAGGGCAGAGGCTATCCAGAGCGCGAACGTAGAAATAGACATGGCTACCCCACGTATGCGGTTGGGGAAAATTTCTGAAAGAATAACCCACACAATAGGTGCGAGCGACATGGCGTAGATGGCAATAGCCAGCAATACCAATAGCATTAAAGGTAAACCGGTAATATGGCTGTAGTAGAAATAACCTAAGACTGCATAAATTATGGCAAGCCCGCCTGAGCCCAGAAGCATGAGTTTTTTACGCCCAAACTTATCAACGGTCCCCATTGCCACAATGGTAAACACAAGATTAATGCTTCCGGTTATAACAATGTTCATAAACAGGTCGTTAATGCTATAGCCGGCAGATACAAATACTTCCTGCGCATAATTAAAAATGATATTTATGCCACACCACTGCTGGAATGTTGCTAATACTATACCTATTATAAGGATAGACATATACTTTTTGTTGAGCAGTATTTTAAGATCTGTAGTGCCGGAATCTTCGGTTGTAAAACTGTCTTTTATCTGGGTCAACTCTTTAGAGGCATAATCTACACCGCCAATTTTTGCCAGTGTTTTTTCTGCCGGGCCATATTTTCCTTTCTTAGACATATACCTTGGGCTTTCCGGTATTATAAACATCAGGGCAAAAAATAACACAGCCGGTAAAAGCCCTGCCCAAAACATCCAGCGCCAGCCCGTTTGCCCATTCCATGAAGCTAAGATCTGTTCTGGTGCATAGCCTTCCGGTATTACATCGGTTATCAGCATGTTGGTTATTTGTGCAGCCAGTATACCTATTACAAGGGTAAGCTGGTTGATGGATACAAATAACCCACGGGTTTGCTGTGGTGCTATCTCAGCAATATATAAAGGAGAGATTGTTGAGGCAATGCCAATACCCACCCCGCCTATAATGCGCCAGATTATAAATGCAGTAAAGGCATCGGCAAATCCCGTTCCTAATGCCGATAGCGAAAATAGTATGGCCGATAGTATGAGTACGGGTTTGCGGCCATAGGTATCTGCAAGTTTTCCTGCCACCGCTGCACCTCCCATACAGCCTACGAGTGCGCTGCTCATTGCCCAGCCCTGCATGGCAGGAGAATTTGATATGCCAAAGTATAATTCATAAAATGGCTTAGCCCCGCCGATGACTACCCAGTCATAGCCAAAGAGCAGCCCGCCAAGCGCAGCTACCAAGCTAATGGATAATAAAAATGTGTAATTATATTGTTTCATAAATGGTAATTATAACGTTGTAAATATAGCGGTACTAATGCCGGCCAATATGGATGATGTTTTTGAATGAATGGACTATTGTCTGATTTTAAGTTAACCGTTATAATGGTGTGTTATCGGTATTCTTTTCGGTATTGTAATGGCGAAGAGCTCATGAGCTTTTTGAAAAGCCGGGAGAAATAAAGCGGGTCATTGAAACCCAGGGCAAAGCTTATCTCTTTTACGCTCATAGTAGTGAAACTTAGATACTGACAGGCTTTTTGTATTTTTAAATGATTAAAGTAGTTTATAGGAGAATAGCCGGTGTGGCTTTTAAATATGGCAAAAAAGTGCGATGGCGAATAATTAAAATGTGCTGCCACGTCATTGATTTTCAAGGCGTTTTCAAGGTGTAGTTTCATGTATTTTATGGTGTCCTCAACTGGATTTTTCTCTACATTTTTTTTACCTTCTTCAGAAAAGAAGCTTTCGTAAAGAAAGGAGTTCAGCAATTGCCACAAAGAGATGTTTACATATTCCAGGTTAGTAGAGCTGTAGCCATCTTCCATAACGTTAATAAGGTTATCAAAAAGCGACAGGCGACGTTCTTCAAGCCTTAAAGTTGGAATGCCCTCACGAAAAAGGGAAGTAAACTTATCATTAAAATACTGGGCATGGCTCCCTGTAAAGTGTACCCAGTAAATGCTCCAGGGGTTTTTAGGGTGAGAACAATAATGATGTGCAACACCGGGAGGTATAATATAAAAAGTATTTGCTTTTAGGTTAATAGTCAGGGCGTCGGTTTCTATAGTTCCCTGGCCCTTGTAACAATAAAACAGTATGTATTGCTTGCTGCCATTTTTCCTTTTAACCGAGTGGTTTGCAGCATTTGGGAAAAACCCTATGTCGGTAAAATATAAGGTATTGGTAAGTGGGTTTTGCTTTACACCAGATAGTATTTTTTTAGGTATAACAATCATTCGTTGCCCTACAAAGCCATGTTTTAATAATGGTAACAATTCCGTATTCATAATTTTATACTGGTTCTTTTACGAAGTATTGAAGATACACATTTACATGATGCGTTCAATTGGTATAAAAACCAAAATTTTTTGCCTGCTTACGGTATAATGTAAACAGGTAAAAACATTTGCAGCTATCCTTATTTTTCAATCTATGTTTAGATTGCTGTCTGCTTCAGACTGTATTATGGGAACAAACCTATATATAAGGAGCGGTAATGGCAAGCGTCTATTTGCGATGGCCGGTCCCGCTCTCGCCTATAGCTCTGCGCTGCGCCAGCCTACCGGCAGGCAGGCTCCGAGGCTGCCGGCTTGATCGGGGCTAAAAGCATGTTAATTTTTAATTTGCCATCTTAGATTAACAGGAGTGAGTACAAATACGCCGCAGGCGTAAAACCTCTGCGTTCTATTACTACTCCTATATATTAGGGTAACTTGAGTAAGCCTTTGTGCATCTTTGTGTCTTCTTTGCGTAACTTTGTGATATAACCTTTTTGAAACCAAAAAAACTTTCGTTCCCAAACTTCACGTTAACAAAGAGTTAAGAAAAAGAACAAAAAAACATTTGCAAAGGGCTTTGAAAAGTAAAAAGAAGTGTTACTTTTGCACCCGCATTCAGGCACAAGTT
>Ga0247815_10002570_pt1 | contig 13386 bp, 17 predicted proteins | sample UWRJL194509B1_FD_181014 | JGI IMG/M metagenome (GOLD analysis project Ga0247815, IMG submission 181014) | Plant litter microbial communities from Arlington Agricultural Research Station in Wisconsin, United States - UWRJ-L194-509B-1 | ecosystem: Environmental > Terrestrial > Plant litter >... | reverse complement strand
TTGGTCGGGCGACAGCATTCCATGACATGAACATCCAGAGCACACGGCGCTTGGTACCTCGCCGAAGGTGACGCAGGATCTGCTGCGCCAACTTTCGCTACGACTGACGTGCAGGCAAACTGCAAACCTAACACTGGAAATACGCGCGATACCGAAACCTTACATGATGGCTCTCCTCAAACTCTTTCGCACCTGATCGCAGAGCTCGCCTCAATCGAACATGGATTGAGCGTCTACAGTCCGGAGCTAGTTAACGTCACCTGAGATATCGGTAGTGGTTTCGTTGCCGGAAGGTGGCATCCGTTTCTATTCCTGTCTCGCGACGAGTCTCGGCACCCTATTCTCGCACATCCAAAGTGACTCCCACACCCTAAATAGCGATAATCAGGCTCGGAATTAGTGTGATTTTGGTTGGAGACATGATACAGTGGAAGGGTGGGTTCGTGAACTGTGGGTTTCGCTCCCTGTAGTGACCGAGTGGTGCTGCCGTGGCAAGTGGACCTAACTAAGGCACTCGGGCACTCATTTTGCTTTATTGGCCGTCAGAACGATGCAATATGGGTTTTAGGAACCAAGTAAACCGTTTATGAGATATCAAACGCGCTTTACAACTCCGCTCTTCCCTAAAAAGCTCCTTCAACTCCGATCCCCCTCCTTCTCTGATCCCTGAAATCATTTAGAGTTTCTGAAAGAAGCAGATTTTCACCTATAACAACGGCTCGTGGGTTCGAATTGATCAGAACGCCCCTACGGCGGTGTCAACGCATCATTCCAGTTGACTCTCATTCACCCCTCTGGCGCATCTCACCCATCTCGCGCGCTACTTAACTCTTATGTTTGAATAAGCTCGGTACGTCTACCGTGTGGTAGGGCCAACGAAGCCTTGCCCCCCTTCGGCGAGCAGGCACAACAAAAGACCGTGAACCCAGATGCTACAGGGCTCCATATAGATATTTTGGCCAAGTTAGACAACTAGCCTCCGCAGCATTCTTGTTAGTTTCGATAACTGCCTGCCACGGGATCCTGCTACCTAACTTCGACTCCCACGCATGATGTCGAATTCTCAGCCTCGCAATGACGATGAGAGCAGCAGACCGTATCTGAAGCATGTTCAGCCCTACATGTATGCAGGGTGAAACCAAGGCTCGAGTGCACCGCGCCCAAACTTGTCCGCGTCTTGGTCGATTTATGGCATCTCAGAGAGTTGGTAACCGGTTGCGCGCAGATGCTCGGATAATCCCGCCTCCCCTCTCTTTCCTCTTCCCAAAGATGGCCGACGACGAAATCGCTTCGACAAGCGGAGTTAGACCCCCGCGCTATCGTCCAGAACTCGTCGCTGCTCCACATACTACAGGCAGCCGTTCAGGCGACTACGTGGAAGCCATCAAACTCATCGACCCCGTCGCAGACCTGCGCGACCTCAAAGAGATTCCATGCGCGCGCAAGAGTCTCATGGCAGGCATCGGCAGCGGCGCAGGGATCGGTCTGCTACGAATGATGACGGGTGGTGCGTCTTTTTCCAGTGGGTTATGTTTTGGCGGCTGAATTTGGGGGGACGACGTACAGGCCCGTTCGCAGCGTTCAATTGGACCATGTTTACATTTCTTACTGTGAGCGGGTTTAGCTTCTATATATGTGGGGAGAAGTATAGGGAGGATAGGGCGAAGGCGGGGGCGATTCAGAAGGCGATGGAGGAGCGCGCGGCAGCGAAGGCGTTGCAGGCTGGGTTGAATAGGCAGAGGAGCGCGCAGGCAGCCAGGGCGCAGCAGCAGCAGGATGCACCTGTCGAGCAGAAAGCACAAGGGACGAGGTGGTGGGCGCCGTGGAGATAAACGCGTCGCAACCATTTGTAAAGTTCAGGTGGGTCATGTCAAGGATACGAGGCGCGACGCTAATGTTGTTTTACTATTGCAGTACAGACACGGATGTGTATTCGTTATACAATGCTCAGCTCGCTCATCCGCGACCGGCAGCGGCACCGGTGCGCTCGGTGCCGACCCACTCGTCTGCGGCGTCCTCGCCGTCTTCAGCATCCAGCGCGTCAATATCCCAGAACTCGGCCTTCCAGCCTTCTACAAGCTTGCGATCCTTCTGCAAAAGCGTACAGCAGTCAGTTGGACGTTGGACGGGAGACGACATCGAGACGCACCCTGTAGACAGCCTGGAAGTCAGTAAAGCCCCCACGAAGGACTGCGACCTCTTGTTTCGAGTCTGGATAACGCTCTTGCAGCGTCTCGGAGTATATCTGCATGAATGTGAGCATGAGGCGGATGTGGCGCATTGAATCAGGACGCACTCTCGCCGCCTTGGGTCCTCTACAACACTCATCAGCATCTCCAAGTATTATAAAGTGCGTGCACGGACCTCTGCTGGCTGAGTGCGCAATGGAACACGACGGTCTTTGCGTCCTTGTTGGCCTCGACCAGCTCGTCCACTGCGCCATGGAACTGCTCGCTCGGCGAATGAACGCTATTGGTAATATGACCGCCAACACGATCTGAGTCGCGCACGTCGACTACGACGTAGTCTTTGCGGGCAGTGTGCGCCGGATTGACTATCATCTCGCGCATGTCGTTCGCGGTGATCCAAGTGTATAGTCGGGGTTTAGGCAGTTCTTCTTGGTTTACTTGGTCTGAGGATGACATGGTGACTGTGCGAGAGCTGAGATGAACGTGTGAGAGGGGTACAGGAGTGGCTCGAAGTGATGTGCGGAGGGAGCGGAGACCAAGACGCATTCCTTCTCTTCCTTTTCATCCTCCCGACGAACGATGACGTCCCACATCTTGTCGGGACACGTCTCACACTCAGCCGCAGCCTCTGTAGCATGGAATCCCTTTCCCACTGACCCAGACGCATGTGTATTCTGTCGCATTGTGCGCGGCGAGCTACCTGCACACCGCGTCTACTCGTCACCAGACGACCGCGCACACGCCTTCCTCGATATTCTACCCATCCGACCCGGGCATACACTCGTCATTCCAACGTCGCATGTGCAACGGTTGACAGATTTAGAGGAAGAGGATGCAGCGGCGCTTGGGAGGGCCGTAACCCGCGTTGGAAAGGCTGTTACACTTGGTGCGTTGTGCTCTAGCACAAGTCTGGTGTGGGAGCTGACGCGCATGTAGCATTGGATAATACAGGACTCAACGTTGTGTGTAACCAAGAGTACGCTCAAGCCGTCCCGCATGTCAGTCCCATTAATTAGTGCGTCTCTCGGTTTTTGGCTGTCTTGTAACACTCGTTTCGTGCGCAGGTCCACTTCCACATCGTACCCGCACCACTACTCAACACGCCCATTGACACAACAACACCATCTACAACACCACTAGACGTCTCGAAGGACCTCGCGCAACTTTCTCTTGACGTCAAGCAAGCGCCGCTAGACCACCAAACCATGCACAGGCTTGAACGGGACGCGCGCGACGAGCTCGACGATGACGACGGCGAAGTGATAGCCGCCAAGATTCGGAGCAAGCTCTAATCACCAACGCTTACTGTCCATTCGGATTCTACTCGCGCCTTTCTGTCGTTTGCGCACCTGCACTCGGGCACGCGACTTTAGATTTTGTGTGTGCTTCGTATTTCGAAGGGCTATGGAACTGTACATTTAAGCTTGCTTCTCTTTGACGCCAACGCCACATCAAATTACCTTTCGCGCTTGTGGAAATATTGCAGTTCCGTTCGATACACAAGCCCAACACCTCCTCAATTTCGACTCAAGTCACAAGTGTTGCCCTGGTTTGAGCGTGGAACAAAGTTGACACAACCTTTCCCCGTCATCATCCCGGGCAATGACATTACCCCTCCATAATGTAAAGACTCTATGAGTTGCTTCAGAAGACGCTGTCCAGCCACGCTTCATAATCATAAACCGCCTCTGGTTTCCCATCTACGTCAACCCCATCGCCTTCGCCGCGTGGCATGACCTGACGCAAATAGTCGATGGTTTGCGCGGGTAGGACGGCCATGCGCAGGTCCAGTTCTGTGACAAAGTTCTGTGATACAGTGAGTGAAAGACGTGGATGATGATGAGAAGAAGACGTACCTTATCGGCTGCGATTCCACGGAAGGCTTCACGGAGCTGCTCGGGTGTCGTCTGATCCTCTGTAATGTCAACCTTGAAAGGAATACGTCAGCTCGAGCGCATGGAGGAGACAAGTAGACGCACGAGGAGGTTGATGAATGCTTCATAAGTTACCGCGCCGTAGTCGCCAATCAACTGGTCGTAGATGATGTCCATATCCGAATCCTGCGACACCAGTTTAGCTCCCCATGCTCCCAGTCACTTCTGCTGTGCTAACCGAATACACAATCCCAAGCGCTGCTAATGCACCTGCGAGCTCTTCTATCCTCAACGTGTTCGTCTCGTCTCGATCGAAGTATCTGAACGTGCTCTCGAACTGCTCCAATTGCGCCGGCGTCAGATTCGTCATGTTGCGGCTCACGATCTGGTTCTCGATGAACGTGATCTTCTTTGCCACGTTTGCGCTGAGAAGCCCGAGCTCGAACTGCAGGTCCGCGTGAGAAAACACTGTGTAGTCGTTTTCCTCGACGTTGGCAGCATCGCAGGCGGATTCGGCTGCTGATACGGAGGCGAGAAGGCTTGTGAGTGGCGGAAGTCGGGACTGGATGGACTGGACAGCAGTTTGTTGACCCTGAGGCGAGAAAGTGATTAGAGAGGGATCAAGAGGAAATAGGAGGAAATGGACCTCTAGTGTTCCAGCGAGCGAGGCGAGCTCCTGTGAGAGCTTTCGTAATCGTCGTTCAAGGTCGTTCGCGAGCTCCGCAAACGCCTTCCGCAGCGTCTCTTTGATCCTGTCATGCACTTATCAGTACTCGCGCGTCTATATCGAGCCGAACTCACTGTCGTATTTGCGCGTTGACCGCCTTTGATCTGGTTGCTTCCGCCTCCTCCAGTATCCTCCACTGCGCATCGATATCCTAATCACGAAATACACCAACATCAGTAATCATCTCGCATTGCTTGCTCACCACACACCTGCGGCAACAACCCCGGCGGCGGCACCCATTCGCGCAGCCCATACGTTCGCAGCCTCGTCTGGATATTCCCGTAAAGCGTCCCGAGCTCCTGTCTCTCCGTCGCCCACTGCCTCTTCGGCCCACTTGTACCCTTGTACTCCGCAAATCCCGCCTTGATTTCCCTCGCCTCGGCATATGTCATTCCCGCAATATCGTCCTGCCTCCATTTGTCCCGCACTGCAGCGATGGACGAGAGGAGGATGCGAACGCGGCGCTCGTAGTCGTTACGGCTGAGCCATACGCTCTGCATGAGCTCGGCGAACTTCTCGACGCGACGCGCGACAGTCTCGGCCTGGTCCATGGACGAAAAGGCGTGGAAGAAGGATGCGATATATGTCATGACGGAACGTTCGTCCGGCTTGTTGTCGCAAAGATCTTCCACTTCGAGCAGTTGCGGAATGCCTAGGTGTTCAGCCGCAACGCGGAACGCAAGCTGCGTGTTTCCGTGGCGATCGGTCTGCGGGGTTCATTGGTAAGTAAAGGGAGCGAGGTCTGAAGCTTGCCATATTGCCAGCCAGAGCAGCTTTTGGACGCCGGCTAGCCCGCATACGATGCCACATACCTTGTCAAGCGAATTGTAGTCCAAGAGATCTGGTCGATGGCAGTGAATGAGTGCGCATCTGCAGCGTGCAAAGTTATGTCAGTATGCTGCGATCTGACAAGGCGACGAGCTTGTGTAGCATGTAGGAATGGCCAGAGCAAGCCATAAATGAACACGAAACGCGACGCACAATGCCAATCCATCCTGCCACGAGTATGTAAAGTCTTGAACGCTGACATCATCGTATGGCGCGGTCTTGCGTTGACACCAGAGTAGAAGGCCCTCCTTTGCCGACACACCCTCCTCGCTAGAGGATATCAGCGTTGTTGAAACATCTACCCACGCTACTCCTAGACTGACCTGATGTCTGCAATCGTGAACCGCAGAATCAGGGTCCAGATCATGCCGAGTATAAGCTTGAGGTTGCCATCGATGATGTCTACACTCGGTGAATGAGCAGACCACGAGTTGGCGCGAACATGGACACACACCTTCTGGACCAATATTGGTGAGTTTGACACCGCGCGAAGTGATAAATTCGAGCGCAAGATTGACGTTCTCGGCCTTCTGAACGCGCATTCGCGGGTTGCGGTTGTATCTGCCCAGCGTGGTGTCGCCTGCAGCCACAGGTTGAGCGCGCTTATTCACTCAGCCGATCCCACTGCGCACCCATGATTTCCTATAAGGCGACAACATGCTTCAGTAAACGCATCAGTTGAAAGAAGTCAATAACAAGGCGTACCATAAGTTGGATGAGTCGAACGCCGTCACTCAAGTCTTTCACAAGCGAGCTCATCGGCGGATAGTCTCCCTCTTGCAGCTTCGTGTTCAGCCTGCGCACGTTCGCTGTAAGCCCCGGGGCGCGTTCGCCAAGCATGAACCGACAGACCACTTGCAGAAAGTACGTTCTTGCATGTCGCGCGAGCGAGCTTCAAGAGAATCCATCGTAGCGTCGATCTGGACTGAACGAGGAAGAGATGCGCCACACGCGGAAACTCCGACCTGCTTCGTCATACCTCCGGTAATTTGCGATTGTCAACCAGTGTATGGAGCGCGGTGAGGCACGCGCAAAGCCACAAAGAGACTCAGGATGTGAAGATCAAGCACAGAGACTACAGCTTCAGTCACTGCCATGAGACATACCTCAAATGTCCGGATGTTCAGAAGTCCACTGTTCCCGTAAAGCCGACAATTTTATATGATGCATCACACTATGTTTTCTACTGCCAACTACAGGGTATGGCCTTCTGTAGATCCCATGGGCGAGAGTAGGTCTTGGTCTACCAGGGTCAAGTTCCAACGGGTTCACCCGGCCAGCTAGCATACACACTAACCCACATCTCGACTATTCACAAAAGACCCACTAAAAGAGCAGTCAATGAAGTTTTTCATCCACCAAACATTTCACCAATTCCATTCAGGGCCACCCTCGACGGAAACACAGCCAAAAAGACAACAGAGCGGCGAGAAACAGCCCACGGGCGCAGACAGACGCATATAACCCTCACAGCCAGTACGACGAGTATTAGCTAACAGTGTAAAACGAAGCGAGAGAAGACAGAGTCCGGGTCAGGGTGACAGGGTAGGAGGAGAGAGGCGGAGGCTTTGTACAAGGGGCGGAGGGCATGGGCGTTCGAGTGCGTGCGGGTAGAGAAGAGAGAAAGATGGGAGGGGGAGAGACAACAAGGAGGAGTGCAACATTGGGTGCACGGGAAGATGAATACAAAGTGAGTGAAGCTTAGAAGACAAAATGATAATGTAGCGCAAGAGAGGGCGTTTGTGGAAACGATGGTGTGGCAGCGTGTGCGCGTTGGGTACGAGTCCGTCCAGCCTGCGGGACTATGGGCATCCAGATGCAGGGAGAGAGGCAGAGAGAGAGAGAGAGAGAGAGAGGGATACTGAGTAAGACAAGCCGAGAGATGAGATGAGATCGAGACAGACATATGGCGGAGGCAGGCGCTTGTCGAAAGCAGCGAGACAGAGACAGGAAATCAAGAGCACGCGAAGTCGAAGCTAGATGCTGTATATACAGACCCTGGCATGTGTGAGATCACAAGCCTCGGGCGACAGGGCAGGGTGTGAGATCAGGTAGCAGCAGAACGCGCGCGAGCGGGCGTCACCCAATCTATAGACCGGCTTCTCGCTCCTTCTGTAACGCCAAGTTCTCCTGCACCAGTCTCGAGACCTCGCCACTGAGATGCAATATTGTTTGCTGGCTGCGATCCCGCGCCTCGCGCAGCCTTGCGATCTCCTCCTTCGCTTCTGCTAGCTCTCGTTGCAGCGCTGCTACCTGTGTTGCATCCGACGTCACCGCTGAAACTGGAGCTTTCCCGTTAAAACGCGGTGGCAGGGTGTTAGTGGCAGCAGCAGCGCCTGCAGCTGACGTCGTAGCAATAGGCGAGACAGGCGCAATGGGCGGTAACGACGGCGCGATACTCGCGGTCGCGCTCAACGGGCTCGGCGATCCCATGCGGCTCGGCGGCAGCGTTGTGACAATGATCGGCGGTTGCGGCGGAAACTGCGTTGGTACGGGCGGCAATGGCGTAGACGGCGGATTCGGTAGCGGGATGGGCGGCGGCGACCGTACAGGCGGCGTCGCTCGTACCGGCACTGGTGGATGCGGCGCGACATTCGAAGGGAACGCAGGCACAGGTGGAACGGTAGGCAGCGGCGCAGTCATGAACTGAGGTTGCACGAGCGGCATCTTCTGTGTGTGTGCGCCGTGAGATGGCGACATTCCAAGCGGATAGGCAGGTGGCGGGTCGAATCCGATACTTTTCGCGGAACCCACGATACTGACGCGTACGGCTCGTCGCATTGCGAATGCCGACCCGTTTGTACTCTGCCCCGGTGGAGGCGACGCTACCCTTGGTACTTCGGCAGCAGGCGCAGGTGGTCGTGTCGTCGCTGTCACGGCCTCGCCCTGCTGCGCCAATGAGACGATGCGAATCTTGTTCACGTCGTGTTTCGCGAATGCCACGAATATCTGCCACGATTCGGCCGTGTTGATTACCGTCGAGCCATGGTCCGCATCGACGTATGAGAGCGTGTATGGCTCCAGCGCTGGTACGTGGAAAAGTTCGCGCACATGCGCCTGTGCCCGCGTCCACTCTCCCGCAGGTGTTTCGTTCGGCCGGGACGTCCATACTGCAATGTGGAGAGCCTGTCGATGAACAAAGCACAGTACTGGTACATCGAGGCCAACTGCGCGGATCTGGAAGCGCGAGCCCTTCTGTCCAGCTGCGGGAGGTGCTGTCGGAGGCGCGATGGCAGAGGCGCCGGCCGGTTTGATGTGCATCTCGATCTTGTTGAATGGTTTCTCATACGTGTTGAGGATACTGGCGTATGTCTTCCAACAGACTGCGGTTGTGAGTGTAACCAGTCGTCCGCGGTGATCAAACGTGAACATCTCGGGTACGGCTGCAGCACTGCCGCCTGTCGGGCGGCCGAGCATCGTCGAGGCACGCGCCCAGAGGACCTTCCAGTTGACGAGCCATGCATCTGGATCACCTGAAATAACGACGAGCACATGTGTCAGTGTTGGGCCGGGCACGCGTGGGTGCCTGCCTCGATCACGGCACGCGCGTGGGTGGCTCAATGCGACTTACTATGCACGTTGCGGAACCAGAAATTTGCGCGCGTCTGACCAACGAAGAACCTAACTTTGGTTGCGCCGAGATAGGGTAGAGGGATGAGAGTGCGGGGGTCGCCTATCGGGGTGGGCGGGCCGCCGGTAGTGCTGTCGGACTCGAGAGGCGACGCGGCCGAGCCGTTGACGGACGTGATGTATATTCTGACTGGCTTGGGTGACTGAGGGGCAATGGCAAGAATGCTGAGAAGCAGCTTCCATGAAAATGAGTCGCATCTGGGGAGAAGGTCAGCACAACACAGGGAAACAATCGACCAGCACAAGCCACACATTGTAATCTCATCGTCCTCGTCGTCGATGACCGAGAATACGACTCGAGAGCCCTTTGCGAGACCAAATGCTTGGGATACGCCGAGCTGAATATCATCCCATGCACCATCGTCGAGGGAACACCAGAACAGACGTGTGCGCGAGCCGAGTGCGATCTGGCACATGGCCGGTTCTGCGCGCTCCACTTCGACCCGGCGCACGTCGAGTCTGCCATGCTTTCCTGTAGACTGATGCTGGCTTGTGCGCGGCAGAGAATCCCAAAATTGTAGGTAGGGTGTGTCCCGGGCAAGCTGAGCCTGCTGGCCGTCCCTGTCTGTGTACGAAAGCACCAGCCTGGAGCCACGCGGAAGCGAGAATGCGTCCACGATAGACTCCTCGACAAAGTGAGCCCAAGAGGGCGGAGTAGTATTGCGGCCGGCGTTCATGTCAGCTGACCAGAGGATAGTGGTGTGTTCATCGCCAAACCACACTGTGAACGAGTAGCGCAAGCCATCGTCCATCGAAGTTGCCATACGAGTGCCTCCTACAGAGCCGGCTGTGCTAGGTCCGGGCCCTGCATCCAACGCCAGCACACCCACGGCTGCTGATGCTGAAGGGTTTGGAGACGAGACGAATGCACGAGGCGACGGGATAACCAGCCGCTTGTCGCTCTGAGGTGAGAGGGCAAGGGATCAAAATCACAACCCGCAACACTCCGCACCCTCACCGCCCGGCGTCTGCTTACCAGTTGGAACGATGCCCTCATGGCCTGCAGCTTGCTGGTCATCCTCTCCCTGCACTGCTGTCGCCGTTGCTGGCAGTCGTTGTCGTTGCAAGGCAGGAATCCAAGCTCCACACCCTACTCTAGCCCGTTCTTCTTTCGATGAGCCCAGCCACCCCTAGCCCAATCTTTGCTACCCCTCTGCTGATCCCTCAACTCCGGCCTCATCCAGCCGCGTGGGCTAATTCAAAACAAGCCTACAACACACACTCCATGCCTTGGCCTCGCCTTGCAGCACTCATTGCGGCGTACAAACCGTTCTGCTACATTAGGCGCCTGCAATTCCAGCCTCGCATCGCACAACGTGCTTGTCCGGCTTCGGGAGACGGAACTGTTCGTCTGACACCTCCGGCATCATGAGCAACAGACTTCGATCCGGGCAAACACCGCGAGGCTGCCACCCGCCAGCCTCATCCGTCACAGGCACTGTGCATTTGTATAATTGAAGGAGCTAAGATGGCCTCAATACTTGGGAGGTGCGAGGCTCGCGCTCACTCATGCGTGGAGAGCTAGAGGCTAGTCGGCAGGTCACGAGAACCTCTGCGGTCTAGTTCCTGCCAGCTCAAAATAATCTTGAGTCTTCGAATCTTCGAACCAACCGCCCTGATTGTCACAGTGGTACACAGCACTGATGCCTCCGCGCCAAGTCCACCAAGTAACTTACCCTCTTCAGTTCCAGATCTACGTCCGAGTACAAACCTTATCCAACATCCCCGCAAAGAAGCGGTTGTCTGGTCATGGATTGTGAGCCCTCGCCACGCGAGGCTTCTCAGGACCAAACCCCGCCCTCTCGCCGATGCTTCCTCCATTGCCGGTAGATCCGGGACCTGGCCAGGTCAAGTTCTCTTCTTCGCCATAGATGAAGGAAGCTGGGCTACAGGTCGTTCGCTGGGAGGATGTAGAACTACGTTCCTTCGATGGTACGATAGCCGTCCGTCGTCGTTGCTACGCTCTTCACTTCTTTGTGCTTACGAAGCGTATCGTATTTCCATGCCTCTATTGCTGTACCTTCTAATGGCTGTAGTGATATAACAGAGCCTTGATACAGTTTTGGCAGACGTGCAGCTCATTTCAAGATATCAATTATGATTGCATGTCCGCGGTCGATCTCTCCTTCATTCTGTCATGTTACAGAGCCACTTGTGTGCGTTGGGCGGCTGCTATGATTCACCAGCGCCTCGGCAACTGTATGTCAAGGTGCAAGCGGGCTGGATGCGCATTATACGTGGGTGGAGTTGCTCCGGTCGTTTCATGTAGAACTGGGATATCACCGGCTGATTGTTCGCGATCGTCACAACTTCAACCCCGAACCCCGACAAATCATAACGGCCCAGTACCAGTTACGAATGATGATACACACCGCTGATATCGTCCCAGAACTGATCCGCAGATGTCCGTCGAGGCAAACGCGTTCTGCCAGCAACATGAATGATTGGCATGGCGAGGTATACAATACAGGTGCAGGCAAGCAGTCAAAGCAAAGAGACGGACGAACAGATACAAAATGGGCCAGATCGCACAGTCCGAACCGCGTTCACTCCGTCCGCAGCTTTTTCTTCTTCGGCTCGTCCTCCTCGCCTGGCCGCACCTTGGCCTTCGGCTTGGGCTTGGGCTTGGCCGCCTTCTTGGGCGAGTCCTCATCCGCGTCTGAGTCGACCTGCATCGGCTCGTCCTTTGGTGCTGCCTTCTTCTTTTTCTTCTTGGGTGGACTGCTGCCGTCAGGCTCACCGTCAGTGTTCTTCTTCTTCTTCTTCTTGGCCTTTTGCGCCGCCTCTTTGACCATGTCGTCGCTACCAGTCGAGGCACCGTCGCTTCCAGAATCGGATTCTGAGGGTGAGCCTTCATCGGTCGATGATGCCTGGAAGTCCTCGTCTGCAGTGCAGGTATCAGCACAACGAACTTCATGAGCATGGGATACGCACCCTCTTCGCTATCCTCGTCGTCACCGCCGCCGCCACCGCCACCACCGCCACCGCCGGATGCACGCGGCCTCGCCGGTTCATCATCGCTACTCGCCACACTCTGCATGTCCTCGTCATCGTCGCCATCATCCATTACTTCCTTCACAATGTCGTCCGTCATCTCGCTCTTCGTGCGGACCTTCTGGTGCTTCAAATAGCTGTCCAGTCCATCGAGCTCTTCCTTGTTCACGTTGGTGAATACAACGTCCGGCCCGCTCTGCTGTACGACGCGCATATCAATCGTCTTGCTACTCGCCATGCCGCCGCCGAGTCGACTGAAGACGACCTGGTGGATATCGGCAAAGTCGATGAGAGTTGGCTGTTTGGTGACGAAGAAGAGAGACTTCTCGAGCAGGAACAGCTCGCCCTGTGCAGCCTTGAGGTTGCACTTGACACACGATTGGCCAGCGGTGGACGAGTAAGTACCGGTTGTGGTGGGCTTGATGCCAACGAGTCCGCGGAAGAGTGCGACGACGATTTGGTACTCGGCTGTTGCGTATTTCTTCTCGAGCTTGCCCTCGTACTTGTTCTTGAGCGTCTCCTCGTCGAGGTTGAGCTCGACTTCCATCTCATCACCGCGCTGGAACATAGTGACGATGTACGGATACTTGGTCTGACCCTGCCGGATCGGCGGGTTGAGGCTGATCTGTGCGAGTGTGAATTGAAGCAACGCAAGTGAAGTGGGGTGTGACTCACAATGAACTGGACGTGAGAGTCTTCGCCTTTGGGCAAAATAAACAGTCGGTCGATCTGCGAGTACAGAACCTTGTAGTCGTATGTCTTGCCGCGCAGTCGCAGCGAGTCCTGGTACAAGTCGATATCGTAGCGACCACGCGGGGTGACGACGAGCACATCGTCGAACGACACAATGCTCTCGCCGATGATGCCCTGTCCGATATCTGCGCGCTCGCGGATAGCGTCGTGGAAAACCTGAGCGGCACTCTGCTCCTCGTCGTCGTCGTCACTCTTCTTCGGCTTGTCCTCGCCGTCAGAGTCGGCAGTCTTCTCGACGACACCGGGGACATAAAAGCGCATCTCCACAAGCTCGTCAGATGCGCGGGGCTTCTTGCCATCCTTGGTAGTCGTAGTGCCCGTCGATGGTGCGAACTCGATGGAAACCTCCGTCTTGCCTGCAATGTTGGTATTGGCGACAAACTTCATCGGA
>Ga0247815_10002565_pt1 | contig 13407 bp, 16 predicted proteins | sample UWRJL194509B1_FD_181014 | JGI IMG/M metagenome (GOLD analysis project Ga0247815, IMG submission 181014) | Plant litter microbial communities from Arlington Agricultural Research Station in Wisconsin, United States - UWRJ-L194-509B-1 | ecosystem: Environmental > Terrestrial > Plant litter >... | reverse complement strand
GCGTTGGTTCTGCTTAGTGCGCTTCTGCCGTGCAAACCCATTCTGCGTTTGCGGGTGGAAGAACGTCATGAGCCTCCGCCCAAACTTGGACACCTTTAACGCTTCTTCCAGGCGTTTTGGATTAAGCAACGGCCCGTCGACTAGGTCGAACAGTGCGCTGAGCTTCCATCCGTGGTGATCCTTGGCAGTGAGAACCTGGGTCTCGAGAATGAGTTTCTGGAACTCGCGATCGTCGATCTGCATCCCCATCTTGACCTTGACGGACTGCTCCGTTGACCGTTGACCGCGTCGAACGGGCTCGTCAACCGAGTTTGCCCGTTGTCGCGCGTTGTTGAGTGTAGTCGGTTGTAGCCTCGCGCGGTTGCGGTTGAAGCTATCGACGCTCGAAAGTGCAGAGGTGCCGACAATGCGATTGTGTCCCTCGCTGTAATCAGTTGCGAGGTTGAAGACTCGGGTAAGTGTCTGAATCTTGGCCGCCATAGCGAGTGGTAGGACGCGGTTCGCCAATTGCAGGACCTCGCCAATGAGAAGTGTTGCTTTCCTCCCGATCTTGGAACCAACGCCGCTTTCCTCAAGTACGGTGACGAGCGCCTCGACCAGACCTGCCTGAGAGAAAACAAGGAGTAGGAGGGCGATGTACTGATCAATGAGGTTGAGTCTATCTGCGTTCCGCGATGGATCGTCGCCTGCGGGATCCTGTGGTAGTACTGACATAGGCTTTTGACGACCATACACTGGATAGAGTTGTCAGCATCGGTCAGTGGTCCTCCTCAGAGCGAAGTACGCACTCGTAAGCCTGCGCCCGTCGATGAACGCTGCATGCCACTCAGGGAGTTTGATGTGTAGGAGATCGAAGAACAGATCCAGCACAACGTCTCGTGTCGTTAGACTGGGTATTCGCAGCGTGTCAATGAGCGCGCGGATAGCCTGCATGTTGTCGATGCACAGATACATGAGACCGCTCCAAGTGCGCAAGATCGCGGTCACGACTTTGGCACAGGCATGCATCCGGTCAAGGTGCGCCTCGCCTTTGCCGTAAGCGTCTGTGATCCCAGACAGCGCAACCTGCAAACATGCAAACAAACACCGCGTCAGCCGTCTCTGAGCTAATAGGCGCGCGACGATCCTCCGCCGGGAGGCGCACCTCAAGGTCGGTGCCTGGGTTCAAATAACCGCGTGTCGCAGGCATGTCGAGGAGGTAGAGGAAGGTCTGGACGAGGGTTGGCGCCAGCTCCTCTGGTCCATCAGACAAGACACCGAGCAAGACTCGCATTCCGCCCGTACGCGCCACCAAGTCAACATCCAGCAGCACTGCAAGTCTGGTTAAGCAAGCGCGACCCCTGCAAGGTACATGTTGGTTACGCACTGATCTCTGCGAGGGTCTCGATAGCCGACAGCCGGAAAGGGTCCTCGACGTGCTCGGCAATGCTGACGAGAGCTCGGATGACGGACTCTCCCGTGGGTGATCGAATGGGCGAGGGTGACGATATGGGCCGAGCGGCTTCGACCATAGTGCGAATGAGGCGAAAGGCGTGCTCTTTCTCGATGGCATGTTTGCTATCGCGGGCGAGAGACCGGACAAGGTAATAGTCGACGCCGAATGTGCGCAACCGATGGACGACCTCTGCATCGATAACGAGGTGACACAAGAGGCGATACGCGCCAGCGCGGGTCTCCTTTGCGGCAGCATCGGACAGGCAGGGTTGTATCCTAAGCGGGGAAGGGTTGTTTGTGAGTGCTGGTAGGAGTCGCGGCAGCAGTCAGGATGAAGGGATGGCGCGCTACGTACGCAGGAAGCAGGTCCTCCAACTCGAGCTCGTAGGCAACGCGGACATTCCCGCGCAGTGCGTGAACCAGCTTGTCCATGGTTTCTGCTCGGGCATGGTCCAATGTGGGATCCTCGTCTGGGACGTGGCCGAGGGATGTCATGGATGAGGAGGCCAGCGTTGAAGCATTGGTACTGGCAGGTGTACGGGCAAAGCTGATGAGTGTGCTAGTGCACGAGGTGGCGAGGGTGATGGCAGTTCTGAAGTCCTCTGTGAAGGTGTATTGAGTTGCGGATAACTATCTACGCAGGAGTAGAACCAGCGCAAACCTGGATTGGACACGTCCTCGCGCGATTGCTTACTGCTGAGGCCTGTTGATGGCAGGCGAGTGTTTGATAGACCCGACGGACCAGCGATTCCGAGGTTCTGAGCTGAGCGAATCTTGCGTACGCCACGGGACGGAGCTGGGCGGTGCGCGAGCGACGTTAGCAAGGCCAATGGGGATGTGATGTGATCTGACTGAACTGACCATTCTGTTCACGTAGCTCCTCGATGCGCTTTGTGATGGCAGCAATGCGTCGAGTGGCCTCACCCAGTTTGGCCTCGATCTTGCTGCGCAGAGCCTCCTGCAAGGCGACGGTGAGTTAGCCCCAGCCGTGTGATAGAATGTAAAGCATACCTTTGGCGCAGCATCGAGCATGTTTTCTGCACCATTCTTAAGATGGCGCTCTTTCTGAAGCAGGTCTTGCAATATCTCGAGCTGCCAGGCGCACATGCGTGAGTGAGCATCACAGTCGGGCGAGGAGTTCAGATGACACGAACCTGCTGCACAACATCCTTGCCTTCGAGACCGGGAACGCCTTCTACGACCGTTGATCCGACACTCATAAACGAAGTTTGCGACGACATGCCGCCAGTGCCGTTGGCCAACCCTTCCACGCCGAGATGCGAGTTGCTCGCGTTCCCATTCGTAGTGGCACCAGATGAAGAGTATCCAGAGCCATTACCGTTGCCAGTATCAAGTAGAAGCGGCCCGCCCATGGCCCTGGCAGCGCGCGGCCAGAGAAGAGGTGCGCAAGTAGAGGACCGGAGATCTAAGTAGTCAAACGCGCCAACTCCGGCAAACTCCGGCCAAGCACGACTTTCAACCTCCTCCCTCCTTATTAGATCCGAAGATCCGACTTTGGCCCAGATAGCTTCAACTCGCACTCATTTTCATGCCCCGATTACTCCGCTGCATGTTCTCGTTGCGTGGTTCATTGCCCGTTGCTGTCCACGCGTCCTCCTCACATCTCAACCGCCCATCAGCGGCGTTATCACAGAAATGACCCCAGAACATCACACCTCGCAAAGGTCCAGGTGCGTAGGTGCTTGGTTGTGCTGTTATGTGTTTTCCGCGTAGCTGTGTATGTCTCGGATTGGATTTGCACACCACTTCTGGCAGGTTCTGCTGGGTCGACTGGAGCTCAGAGCTGGAAGCAATCATTATCTAACGAGTGATTTATTTATAAGGAGAAGCATATGCGGTCTTGTAATCACCCCAAAGCGTTGACTATCAGAGAGGGGGGCTTTGCCTATGCAAGAGGTGGAGACCCGTGGACGCACATCCTAGCACTGCAAAGATATCAGAACTCAGTGCATAAGCGTGGTCTGATTATGTTACATATATGATGTGAGAGCCCGTGTGTCGAATAATAGGGGGATCGGCGGGTGCTTCGCCGTGTAATTCCAAATTGTGGCAAAGAATGGATGTCGGATTGCACGGCCCGAGATGCCGTCAAGACAAAAAGTCGAATGAAATCTGATGCTCGCTGTCTCAAGGTATCAAGCGCAAATTAACATAGAAGGCTTAGTCGATTAGGACTTCTACGCGAAAGCCGCGTCCGGCCTCGAGTGGGTCGAATACTTAACACCACGCATTGACAGTCGACTTAAACATGCAGCCAGACCGAGGGGGTGCCTTGGCGCCGGGATGCTCCGATGGAGACTCTTCCTCACAAATTTGTAGCTCGCGATGTCCGACGCAAACGATGCATATCAAACACCCCTCTCTAGGTGCGAATCGCTTGATCTACCACCCTCCACGATCTCACAGTACTCTATGCAGCCGCTATGCGAGCAAGGAGATGGCACACCTGTTCTCGCCGGCGGTGCGTCTCGCGTGCCACAGTGGCGTCCTTTACAAACGATGGCCTAAACTAGTGCCGCAGATGCGCTATCACACGTGGCGTAAACTTTGGCTGAGCCTCGCAGTAGCTGAAAAGGAGCTCGGGCTGCCGATCTCGGACGAGGCGATCGAGCAGATGAAGGCCAACTTGGTACGTGAGCTGGTCATGAGTCCCCGTTTCGACCTCCAACCCGGCTGATTGCGACTATGTGCAGCATCTAGACGCTGCACAATTTGATGTTGCCGCTGAAGAGGAGAAGAAGCGGCGCCACGATGTCATGGCGCATGTTCACACCTTTGGCACCGTCGCACCGGCTGCTGCAGGCATCATCCAGTTCGTCCTCCGCTTGTCTTCCTCCCAATCGCCTTCTGATTCGATGATTTAGCCTCGGTGCTACATCGTGTTATGTGACAGAGTTGGCGATCTCTTTGCATGTCCTCTTGCTCGCATTCTAAATATCCTCCCAGCAACGCCGACCTCATCTTCATGCGCGAAGGTCTCCAAATCCTCCTCAAGAAGCTCGCAGCGGTCATTGAGCGTCTCTCCGCTTTTGCACAACAGCACCGCGCGCTCCCCGCACTCGGCTTCACCCACTTTCAACCTGCCCAGCTGACGACCGTGGGCAAACGCGCGACGCTGTGGATTCAGGAGCTACTGTGGGATCTGCGGAATCTTACGCGCGCGCGAGACGATCTTGGTTTCCGCGGTGTCAAGGGTACGACCGGCACTCAGGCATCATTCCTCACACTTTTTGAAGGCGATCATCAGAAGGTACGCCAATGTCCACGGACTCTTGCGGTACGAGCTGACGCCGAATTGACAGGTCCTTTCGCTCGATAAACGTGTGACAGAGCTCAGCGGCTTCAGTTACGCATATCCAGTCTCATCGCAGACCTACTCACGCAAGATAGACGCCGATATTCTCGGCGCGCTCGCTTCTTTTGGCTCCACTGCACACAAGCTTAGCACAGACCTCCGTCTACTCGCCAACCTCAAGGAGGTCGAGGAGCCATTTGAGGCAGGCCAGATTGGCTCGAGCGCAATGGCGTACAAACGCAATCCCATGCGCAACGAGCGCGTGTGCAGTCTTGCGCGGCACCTGTGGGCACTGCAGCAGAACGCGCTGGTCACTGCTGGTACCCAGTGGTTCGAGCGCACGCTGGACGACAGTGCGAATCGGAGGATCACGATCCCAGAGGCTTTCCTTACAGCCGACGTTATTCTCAAGACACTGCAGAATATCTCGGAGGGCATGGTCGTGTATCCGAAGGTCATGGCGCGTCGCATTGCGCAAGAGCTTCCGTTCATGGCCACCGAGAACATCATCATGGCCATAGTTAAGGCTGGTGGCGATCGTCAGGAAGCGCATGAGCAGATCCGAGTTTTGTCGCATCAGGCGGCGAAGCTCGTGAAAGAAGAGGGCAAGGAGAACGACCTTATCGAGCGAGTCAGGACGACGCCGTACTTTGCGCCGATCGTCGACCAGCTCGACAGCTTGCTCGAGCCATCGACTTTCATTGGTCGCGCGCCAGAGCAGGTAGATGCATTCCTCGAGGAGTGGGTCAAGCCTGCGCTCGAGCCTTGGCAGTCAGATCTCAAGACGGTCCAAAAGGCAGAGTTAAATGTGTAAAATCGGCAGTGTGCGATTGATATGATAGAACTACAACTCCGCTATCGGATACAGCACAGCATAATCAAGCGGCATAACACAAACCATGATATCCTGAAAACTTAAAGGCCGACAATGTCCATAATGTCTCCATCTTCGAGCTCAAAATCCTCCAGCGTAGTCGCTCCGTCCAGCCTATCGCCTTCAAAGACCAGACCGACAGCCTTACGCTTGGCAGGGCTCAGTGAAGACCCGTTCGGAAGCTTGCGTAAATACGCTTCGAGGACTTTGGCCACCGTTGTAGTATGTCGAACCCGCAACCGAATCTCGGTGGTCCCAACGGCACGAAGCACGATGCGGAATGAGTTGTCCTCCGCGTCATGGTCTGGAGTCGATTCTGGTACCCAGTTAGACTGCTCAGGTACTTCGGGCGTCTCTGGTGTGTCGTCGTCGTCGACGTGAGTCTGTTGATGCTGCCATGTAGCCTGAGTGCATGCCTCTGCATTGCATTGATGAGCACGAAACAGAGACGACGGACCCTTGGAACACTCACGCAGCTCGACATCCGCCCATATGCTGAGGCCACCAGGTGTACTAGAGCGGTAGATATGCTTTCCGTTATGCGAGAGGACCAGGTCATCGACAGTGATTGCCATATCCGTAGCGATCTGAGTGACCGCCCTGCTGAATGTGTCGTTATTGCCGAGGATGAATGTCCACTCGCGGCGCTGTGGTGATGTATGGGATGCCCACACAACCTTTGCATTGATCTTCGTAGTGCTGCTGTTGGATGTTGGGATGGATGTTGGACCGCGCGCCAGGATGTTGGCTCGCGCAGCAGCGAGTGCGGGGTCGAGATCCTCGTCATCGTCGTCAGAATCATTAATCTCGATGACAGGTGACGGCGAGTGCCGTTTGGCAGGCGGGTAGACGGAGGACACGGTGCTGCGGATGCGCGCAGACTCTTCAGCCGACAACGCGGGCGGTGGAGCAAGGTCTATCGGACTAGCACTGCGCGACCGTTTCCGCGAGCCATTGCTTGTCGATGCAATGACCATAGGCTCATCATCAGACGACCCGAAATGCAATACACGTCTGTAAGGCGTGTTAGCTGCACGTGCTGGTCGTGTGGCTGAAGCTCTGCTCACCCGCGCGGTTTGCTTTGGCGTTCTTTGAGTGTCCACCTGGGCACGTATTCCGACTTTGAGGCCTTCTTCTTGTACTTTTTGGCCTGCATCCCATCATCTCCCTCCCCATCCTCGTCAGAGGAGATCTCAATAGTATCCGGCTCGCTCGCTGCACATATCTCCGTCTCAGCGTTGGGCCACCATACCTGCGGGATCACGCACCTTGCTGGGCAGCTATCCTCTTCCAGTGCTGCTTCGAGGTTGTGCGTTTGTTGCGGATGAAGGCATCATCATCGTCTTCTTCGTCTTCATCTGTCACAGCGCGCACTGGGCTCGACGTTGGCAGCTCTATTACAGATGAGCTTTGGACGGGGGACTTGCGCATTTTGAATTGATTGTATGGCAAGAGTCGTCAAAAGGACGGAGTCGAGGTGTGCGACGAGAGTTCAAGTGCTGCACAAGAAGCGGAGGCGAAGTGGCGCTCAATCATCCAAGTCCGACACAAGTGCTTTACTGCTTCCTAGTATCTATATTCTTGACAAATCTCAAGCAGAAGTTTTGCCCGCTGCAAAGCTGACGAGCGCATACCGCCCACTGATCCTCCACCTCGGGTCTTCGCTCTGTGCGCGTTGTGCTTCCTCGTCTGTCACCCCTACCACGACATCTGCCTTGCATCCTCGCAGCGACACCAGTGGAACGGTCAGCCGAGATAAAAGTGGTCCTGTGTGTGTAAGGTTAGCTCGTGCCCCGTTGCGTCGGAGGTCACCACACACCAAGGGCTTCCGCAAATGGTGTACTCGCAGGCCAACGAACATCGCCAGTTAGCTTGCGGTAGCTGTGGGACTAGTTGTAAATGTAATTTCATATCCCAGAGATGGAACATTTAAGACGCACTTCAGGTCACCCTTCAGGATCACGAGGCCGCTACTTGTGTTGAGCTCATCGACCAGCGGCTGGGGCAAGTCCCAGTATGGCCAGAACCCCGTCCAGAAGTCGTCCATCCGCAGTGAGAACGTACCATTTGCGGCGTGTTCCCGCCACCGTGCAACGAGCGGAGCGAGATGCTCGTTTGCCTCGGACGGACTGAGCCTGCAGACTGGTAAACATCGTGCTGCAGAACTGCTGATCGTTATTCCATACCCAAACCATGCGGCAGGATCTTGCACTGCTGCATTCTCCTGCTTGGAATCATCTCCGCTGATGTCAAGTTCAGCCTCATCGGCGGTGACGCCAGCCAAGATGTCGAGGGTCCAGCTGAAATCTTGTGGCGTTACATCGCTCACAAACCACGGCATGCTCTTGGGACTGGCCTGGAAATGAGCGCGCTACTCTGCGGCGAGACAGGTATTGCTCACTGGAAGACAACCTTGTTGACCCATGGTATATAGGTGACCAGGAAATCCGCCAACAAGAGATCTGTGAACACCTGGCTCCTAGTCAGCGATTCACCAGCCACCTGTCTCTGTTTAGCCCACCTCAAATCCAGCTGCATAGCTGCATTTCAGTGCCTAGATGAAATGAGCCAAACCCGTGATACGCACAGTTGTCCAATACGATGTCCACACGTCCGCCGACCTTTTTCAATGCCTCCCACGCCCTGTCCGAGTCGTCGAGCAGAATGAATTTGGCACGCTCTTTCTGAGCCTCCTTTTCTACAGTCTGCAGCTTCTGAATATCTTCATGCGTGAGGTTTGTTAGAAGTGAAAGGTCCTACTCGGCAACGTCATTAGTATCATGAGGCAAGTAGGAACACGACGGACTGTAGCGTTTCCCCAAAGACAGATCTGCAGCATCTCCTTGAAGAGGACCTTGAGTTTGCCTTCATCCTGTGCGAGTGTTTCCCGCTCGCTCTCAAGCTCGTGCATTGTCTGCGCCAATTCTGCACGTTGTCAGTGAATGGCGAAAAGACAGTAGCTTGCAGGACGGACGGTAGACGGCACGGCCGCTGCTCTTGAATGCCTCGCACTTCTGGTCAAAGAAAGGATCGTACGTCTTCCAGAGTGTCGTTTGAGCGAACCACGAGCGGAAGAGACGATACCTGTAGGACCACAATTGCCTAGTTAGCACGTGGAGACGCATGCCTGTGGATTAGAAGCCTACAGGTAGCACCTTCGTCGTGGGAATGTAATATTAGTGTCTCGACTATCGCAGTATACGGCAACCAAGCGTACTCAGTCCAAAGCCACGGCGTTGTGAACCACGTATTGCGAATCCCAAAAGACTCGAGCTCTGCGTTATATTCGTCGACATATGGCTGACCGTCATCGGGAAGCCGCCTGGGATCCGGATAAGCAGCGCAAACTGTCGTGCACAAGCGGGTCGACGAACTCAATCGGCCGATCGCGAGCCATTTCATACTTGAGCTTGCTTGCGGTCTCGATGATCTTCTTGCCCTCGTTGACCTTGGCGGTCTACAAGCCAAAGTGTCAGTGTGTAAGTAAGGGGGGGGGGGGCACAGGAGACAAACCTTCTGCTCGTCGGTGAGTTCTTGGTCGTTTAGAATTTCATGATTGGCACGGTAGACGCGGTCAATGACGCTGGTGATGATAACTGGCCAGCGTTTGACCACCGTCTCATATCTGTAACGCGAGTACGGGCGGCACAGGAACAAGAGATCGAACGCGTCTGTTAAAGCGAAAATGTCTCACGAGTGAATTTTAGGCTTACGAAAAGCTGTTGGTGGGTCATTGCGTCGTGGAATCAAGGGCCAATGGTTCAGATCGCGTCTCGGTGAGAGGTCTCGACGCAGCGAACATACCATTGCTTGTCGGTGGGGTCGTATGGAGCGTATGGAGGCGTGTAATTGACATGAGACATTCTGCGCGCGTGTTTGCTGTTTGTATCAAGAAGATAGAGATGTTGTGCCGAACGAGCTGAAGGAGAGCGCGAGCGCCACCGGCAGCTGCCGCACCGGCTAGTGACCCAATCAATCAAAACTGCTTCGATTCCAACACATACATTCAGTAGTAGCGGCTAGTGATACAGTGACAATACGCGAACTGGATGCAGCATGGACAGTTAAACGGCAGAAACAGTCACCACTGGCTCAGCAGACCGGGCGGCGGCCAACGCCTGATCAATCGTATGCTGGGCATGTGCCTTCGAAACGAGCTGCTTCACATCATCCACCGTCAATTCCAGCATCTGTTCCTCTGACACTTCTGCTCGGACGATGTTCATCACTTCCCTGATCACCTTGCCTTGCAATCCGGTCCACTCCATGACCAGATGCCCGCTAAACACCGCCTTAAGATGCATCGACTTTTGCTTCATACGCACGAGCGCATCGTACTCTTCACGCTTGCCGAAATATTCCTTAGCCTGGTCAACGACCTCCAACCGCGTGAGCGGCTGGATGTCGGTCCACTGACCACTGTCATCAAGCTCGAGCACCCATTTGAGGAAGTCGTGGTACATGGCGCGGCCACTCCGTCGGTGAGCGCGGCGGGCACTCTCGCGGTGGCGGGATGGGTGGAAAAGACGCGAGGTCGTAATCCATTCGAAGACGGCGTGCTGGGTGGAAAAGCCGGCTTCCCAGGACGTCATGTCGAGCGCAAAGAACTTCATGATGGCGTCGAAGTCGGCAGAGAGAAAGAAAGAAGGAATTTCGTCTTCTGCAGCGTGGTCGACGACGATCTAGCAGGCTAATGGTCAGCACGTGAGCCGGGTAAGGTTGGATAGCTTACCTTGAGACCGTTGCTGCCGAGTGAGAGACCGTAAGAGCGTGCGATGAGGCCAAGAATCATGCCCGTGTCTCCGTAGGCGTGGAAAAACATGATCCGCTTCCACTCGTCGACAGTAGGACACTTGTTGACGTCAACTTGGACAAAGACTTGGTCCCGCGAGCTATCCTCGTCTCGTTCCGGTGGCAGAGCAATCGCAAAGTTATCAGTTGTCCCGGCGATGGCGTGAGCAGCACCGAGCGCAGTGCGCAGCTTTTGGAGGTTACCGTCAAAGCTTGGGAATGGCTGAGACACGACGAAGTCGAGGTCGCCATAGTCGGACTTTCCAGGTGCCTCGCGTGGCGTGCCGACGTGCATAAAGAAGCTGGTAAGTTTTGAGTGCAGGTCTGTTTTGAGTGCATAGTATCGAGCAGGACTCATGCGCGGGAAGACCGTGTTGAGAAGCGAGCGAGCGAAAGCGTTCCCACCCATTGTATCGGTGCGTTAGCCGGTCAAGATGTGTTTAGCGGGCATTATAACAAGGTCTGGCTTTAGGCTCGAGTCTTGGCGAGTCACTGCGGCCATCGCCAGTACAGGCTCGGCGGCGGCGGCGGTGCACGGCAAACTGCGTGAAGGGAATTGCGAGGCACGGCAGAAGATAGGGCAATCTGCTGCGCGCGCAGTCGAGTTCAAAAGGCGCTGCAGCGGAGTTTGACATTCGCGCATATCCCTCTCTTCTACTCTCATCTCCTCAATCATGGTCACCGTTGCATCGAAGGACGACAGCCCGCCAGGCTATAACGAGTCCGTTCAGGCTGCCTTGCCCCGCAGAGCTCCCACTGCACAACCCACACCTGCAAGCAGCGCAGTGAACCACTATGTCGATAGCCAAGGCTGCGTCGTCTGCTTCGACCCCGCAGTCAATAAAGATCGTGCGTTAGAATGAGCTTGCTTTGGCGTTGGTCTGAGGCTCATCCGTCGATCTCAGCGGTTCTCATGGCTCAGTTCATCCGCGAACAAGCCCAGACGCCACCCAAGCTCATTGTACATATCAAGGGCAGTCACCAGGAGACAGAATGGACAACACATACCGAAACTTCTAGGCATATCGGTCACGGCCGCCGCGCCTCGCATACGGTTGTCATCGCCAATGCTGCCAGGGACGCTGCCGACACAGTGTCGCGAGTAGTCAGCGAGTCTCTTCACGGACACGACCGCAACCAGCACCAAAGACAACAAAGCCGTCGCGAGTCTTCAAGTAGCTCGGAGAAAACTCGCACCGTCATTGACTTTGACTTCAAACTCGACGTCTCGCGCAATATCGCACCCGAGCCTGAATACTTCGTAATCGCCGACAATCTTGCCGCATATCGTGGTCAAACCTTCATGGAGCTGGACTTGAACCCAGGTGGTCGACGTGGAGCCAATAATGCGATGCAGGCGCAAGCGAAAGCGCTTGAGGAGGGCGAGAAGGAGCGCATCCGCCGCGGCGAGCAGCCGTGGCAGACACGCAATGCAGGCGGCTCGCTCACGCTTGAGCAGTGGTGCGCCGACTACATTCGCAATAGTGGACAGGTCAAGGACTTCAAGTTCTCCAAGGTCGTTCATGGCTGGGACCTCAATGCCGTCGAGGCGGCTATCCGTGGTTCGATCACGGCCGAGCTATACAGCGGCAAAGTCGAGATCAACTTCAAGACCCCATCGGGCAATGGCATTCACGTGCGACCCTCAACAGGTTTCTCGAAGGCGCGGCAAAATACATTCCTGCGCGGTCTGCTCAACGTATCGCTCGTTTGGCCGATCACGTACTACCTATACGAGCAGCAGTGGCGGACATGCGGTGCGACCTATGCCCTCAAAAAGTGGGTGCATCTGGCAGATTCGCAGCCTGGCGACGATGTAGCCAGCTATTCGGCACGTGTAGGGCGTCCGGTAGATCCCAACAGGCTCTCGCGCACGCCAGAGGGCATCAGCGAAGTTCGTGGTGTTCGTGAAGGCGAGTGGTTTGCACAGTGGGAGTCAACGGTGAAAAATGCCGTAAATGGTAATCTCAAGAACAAAGACCCGCTCGTAGACCCGCACGGTGGAGTAAATAGCCTGGCTGTCAAGTTGGATGGGTATCCAGGCTCGTCGCAACTCGTAGGCAGCCAGGCTGGTCCTTCGACGTCGTCGTCCGTCATGATGTAAACGACCCGCTTCATGATTTATGTACATTACTCCGAATAATCTGTTGTACTCTAATCGACGATTGCTCTTCGACCGACACCCAAGAGAAATACAAAATAGCCTCAGACGGAATCTCTTCAAATCGTATTCACGGTGAACCGCTACCAATAACTTACGACGTTGAAGATACTTCTTGCAAGGTTGGTGTTGATAAAACTCTCGATTCAGGGGCAGACTCCAGATCGGGTCATCGTTTTTCTCAAACCAGATTTGATCCATTTTATGCATTAAACTGTCAGGTGATTCGAGTAACGCTAACATACAGGAGCAGGGCCACAGTGTCACGAGAGATGAAGGAGCGACCAGCGAAATAGGCCGCACTAAGTAGCATATACAGCGTTAGAGGAGGCATGAAGCCCCCCAAAGGTACTCGATACCGGTTCTGCGCACTTTAATAACACGCCGCAGTGAACTTGATGCCTTGATGGAAAATGCGATCATACGAATCGGGGCGATTGCGAAGGAAGAGGACTTGGTTATTAGTTAACGGTGAGCCCTCAGCCCACCAGTGCTCAAGGCGGCTGTTTGACGGATGAACATAATCGAAGCGTTTGTTGTATCAATAATGCTGACATGAGTCGCAAAACTCAGCACACAAAGGAGAGATTGGTGCGTCAACCGCGCGCAGAGAAGTGGGCGAGAGAAGGCCTACAAGGGTCGGCGCTCTGTTTTCACCGAGCCCCTATCCCCAAGCCCCACTCACCACGCAGCGCGTACTGAGCTTCTCTCTCTCTCTCTCTCTATTTGAGTCTAAAAGCGGAGCTTGGCGCGCACATATACTCACCTCTCTCTCATTCATCTCTTCTTAAACATGGTCATCGTTATGTCAAAGGATGGCAACCCACCAAC
>Ga0247815_10002564_pt1 | contig 13409 bp, 10 predicted proteins | sample UWRJL194509B1_FD_181014 | JGI IMG/M metagenome (GOLD analysis project Ga0247815, IMG submission 181014) | Plant litter microbial communities from Arlington Agricultural Research Station in Wisconsin, United States - UWRJ-L194-509B-1 | ecosystem: Environmental > Terrestrial > Plant litter >... | reverse complement strand
ATAAGTTGGGAATTGACGAGAGAAGCGGTATGTGTTGGCATGCTGAGGTCGAGTATATGTGTCGCAGTCTGCTGTTGGGACGTCTTGATGGTGATCTCCTTTCGTGGCGCTTCCGCTCGAGGTGCAGCGATGATTTTCATGTCGACGCGCTCAGCTTCTTGTTGGAATGACACGCCGAGCCTCGGACCATCTGAATGCTGCAAGTACGGGTACGGCATGTACGGTACGCCGTCCTTGCGGTGCCACGGTTGCAACGGTGCAAAGGTTCCCGTAAACATTGACGCTACTTGCTCGCCCGAGTTCAAGCGTGCTGGCTGGGGCGTCTCGACGGACACCAAAATCGGAGGCGGCGACTTCGTCGCGACGGTGCTGGTCGATGAAGCTGATATGCACGATGACTCTTCAGCACGAGCCAGATTCATTTGCGCCTTCTCCGCGGTAGGTATCGTGTCGATCTGCATGTCATCAACCTGCTGCATCGCTTGAGACACTTCTTCGAAGGAGCGTGAGAGCGTGACTGCTGCGGAAGCGCCGTGATTGGGCATGAGACGCGGTCCGCGCTGAAGAGCTGGAAGTTTGATCTTGCCAGTAACAGCATCCGTAAGTGACACCCGGCGATGGTGCTGTACGAGAGGCCGTTTGGGCGACAAAACTGGACTTTGTAATACCGAGACAGGCACTGGGTTTTCTGCTGGAGCGGCGGGCTGCTCGCTAGCAGAGGGGATAGGTGCAGGTCGTTCGATCACAGCGTAGGGAGAGACTACCGGAGAATCTAGTTTCTTCTCCATGGCGTCCGTATTGGCGCTCGAATTTCGGCGCTCGGGCTGAGATTCTACTTCCGCCTGCTGCTGGTGAGCATGCTGGCCACTAATATATCGTTTCATCAACTTTGGAACGCGAAATCCGCCCCGCGGCATCTCCCGAGGAGCAGACTCGACGGGTGCCGCCGTTGCGGTGACGGGACGATGCGGTACTGCTGCTACTGAAGCGGGGGCAGATGCTGCAAATGTCCGCGGGGACAGTGCCGCCATATCAACATCACTGCCGACCGGAATGACCACGCTCCGATCAGCAAGACGTCCACCACGACCAGTGCCGCCACCGCGAGAGATGCCCATCCCACGACCAAAACCACGAGCGACACCTCGACGCGCGCGCGCTATTGGTGCGGTGCTGATGTCTTTGTCGTCACTGTCATCAGAACTGGATGAGCTTTCTTCTGCTGATGACACACTCTTAGTGAGGATATACTGAGAGGTGGGAGGTGGACCGGGTCGTTTAGCTCGTTGTACCAGCGATCCGCCTTTCGATGAGGAGGAGGAAACATCGATGCCACTGCTGCTGCTACTGCTACTGCCTTCCATGTTGGCATCACTGTCTGACGAGGAACTCAAGCTAACTAAGGCCGTATGTCGGGCAATTGGTCGTTTTCGTCGATTTGACGGACCGGAGGTGTCATCGTCCGAATCGCTGCTCACGTGAGCCTCAGCCGCGGGAGTGATAATCTTGCGAGACGCGGTAGCGGATGATGACCGCGAGCGGCGCTTGCTTGTAGGCGTCGGCAGGCGCAAGGGAAATACATCGATGTTGGCAGACAGTGAGTTCCAAGTGGCACGGGCAGGTGGGACGCCAGTTGTGGACGCGATGAGCTTCTGTTTCGTACCCATGTGGTTCGAGGATTGTGCCTTCGGGTTGGGTTCGTCGTCTGATGAGCTAACCGATTCGTAGACATAGCCCTTGTGTCGCTTTTTCTGAAGCAAAGTAAGAGGGAATGTATTGACCGCAAGAACAAACAACCTCACCCCGACACACGCAGCCCTGACGTGATTAGGCCATTGTTTTCGCTGGATCTTAGTGTTGCACTGATTGCAGTGTACATAGGTCTTGTCCAGGTCATGCACCTGTGGGTGGTCGATCCATTCCAGGGCAAACTCGTCGTCCGGGTCGATTTCGCAGCGATGTGCTGCATACGTTACTGGAGTGTTGGACTTTCGCAACCCTCGAAAGGCAAGGGCACGTTGTGAGCACTTCTTGCGGTGGGCGCGCCAAATGTGCATGTTGCGGTACTGTTGGCCGACACGATACCAACGGCCGCACAGAAAACACTCGATGCTGTCGTTGGTGATCTTGCGGACCCAACCATCAGCGTAAATTTCGTCCATGCGTGCTGCAAGCTCCGGGTCTGTGTCTGTCGGCGGCGTAGATGTGGATAGCATGCTGTGGCTGCGTTCACGGGAGCCGGTAGTTGTTGTGATTTCGGTGCTAAGCGATGGAGCTGGAGAGCGTGGAAGAGGGCCATCCGTAGACAGTTGCGAGCGGTTATGGAACTCGCCAGTGGTTCTGAAGATCACATCAGGACGAATAAAGAACCCGACATGGGACAACTGACGTTGACTGGCGATGAGATTGAGGTGGCGTGGGACGTGGTTCAGGCTTTTGCAGCCTGCAACGCCGCGTCCCGTAAGCTGCAGCTCGCATGCACATAGCCTCACCGAGCATACCTAGGTCCCAGCACGTGATCCCTTTTGCGCTTCAGACTGCGGGTTGGTGGATCGTCCATCGCGCCTTGCAGATTACTGCACCCGGTAGTGTTAGCTGAGATGTTGCAAAATTGAACTGGAGAACGAACTCAAGCTGTTGAAGCGGAAGTGCCGTAGTATTGTACGGCCCTGCACAAGAAATTGGGTCCAGGTTGCGGCTCGCGTGTCCAGATAGGGCGGCGGTCATAGAAACATGCAGCTAGCGCGTGTAGATGTCTTAGGCGAGATCGATCCTCGCGTTGCTCGCGAGGCTGGTCGTGGTTTCAAGACACAAAGAGCACGACGCGGGCGCAGATTTGATGCGAGAAACAATGAGGCGGCCGACGCCCGGCGAGGTTCTGCTAGACAGGTGGTCGGCGAGTGGACTCAAATGAGCTAAGAGAAGACAGGGGACCGGCGTAACCCGGACCCCGCGAGGATAACCTTGCACGTTCAAATTATATACAGGCGCGGTGTGTTTAACCGGTTGCCGATAGAGAATGGAGTACAGAGAACTGTCAGTCCGCACAGAGAAGCTTCTCGGTCGGCAAGAGCAAACAGAATATTGTCAACCAAGTCTCGAGCGGGTAGAATAGAGCAACTCAGAGCAAACGAGCGGGTTAACTTTCGCGATGAGCAGCGGAAGTGAGCATGTGCTAGCTCGGAGCGCAGTGATTGGTTTGTTTTACTGAAGGTATGCTCGAGAAGTGTGCTGATGTCTATCTGCTTGGTAACGGCACGTTGATACACGTTTGGGCCAACCCAATGAAAAGCTTAGTCATCTCTACCCGGTTTCACCCAAATCAAAAGGTTATCCGGAGTGTGGACAGCAGCAGCTGATGTAAATGCGCGCTGTGGCGACACATGACCGTGTCACTGGCAGCAGTAAGACAAAGGATTATTATGCATTTTGCAGACGAGAACAGCACAACAAATAGGTGCAGTCATTTAGGGAAAATAATTTTTCTCTGTCGATAGACCTTCAAGGAATCGTAGTTCGACACAAGAGAAAACTATCGCCGGTGAAATCCGCCCGGAGAGCCTTGCCTTCTGCCCTCACACTCGCCCGTATTCTGCAAAGCTCTACGCCTTGCTGTCCCGTGCACTTGGAGTTCAAACACCTAGACCGACAAGCGAGGAGAGGTTTGACGATCAGATGCCTTTGTCTATTCCTGCCGAACTCGATTCCTACCGGGCACCGACGAGGTCGATGACTCCTGTTTCTCGCACACGACTTGTTTCGGCGCGCGTCCTTTGAGAGCTACCTTTCGTCAGCGTAATTTAGTGTGTTTAGCGCGGCCCGCCGCTATACGCGCTCGGGCGACCGTGGCTCTGATTGCTTGCGTAATCGCGCCTACGATGTCTAGACTTCACTCGGGGCGCGAGCAAATAACCGACGCATCGCGCCCCGAGAGAGTTGCGGCTCCTTGGAGACGCTCATATGGTTGCCCTTGCTTACGCGGCCAGAATTACGCCTTAAGGGCCCATACGAGATGGTTTAAAAGTAACAGACGACGTTGGCAGTCAAAGCACACCAGTTCTTACCGCCACTCCCCCACTACCCGCACAACACCTCTCATCCTCTTGCCGAATGTCTCTGTTTATGCAGGTAAGCTTTGTTTGACATCTTTCACATCCTGAACTGTGACTGACTCTGGTATGCAGGCTGCCATTCTTGGTGGGCGACCCACAAATGATGTCGACACACCCATCGCCGCGGTCCTCATCGCATGCTTTATCGCACTTGCCGCAACACACATGACCATCCACCTCAGCAACAAGCGCCAGTTCAACCGCTTTTTCCGACCTACACTCATGACTTTCGGCTTCTGCATGACGAGGATAGTCGCTCTCATCCTCCGCATCGTCTGGGCGAATCGGCCACACAGCAAAAATATCACAATTGCCGCCACAGTATTCGCCAGCGCCGGTGTATTGCTGCTTTTCGTTATCAATCTGATCTACGCGCACCGCGTCTGGCTCGGTTACCAGTCGCGTTCGCGTACTCACCTCGTTGGACCTGCCATGTGGATCCTCCGCGGCCTGATCTTCATGGTCATCTCAATCATGATCATTGTGATCACTTTCACGATCATCTCCTTCCTCACCACCAACCCAGACTTGCTGCACAAGGCCAGGACAGCCCAACGCGTCGGTGGCACGGTCATGGCCGTCATTGCGTTCCTGCCGCTACCGACCGTCTTGCTCTCTGCGGCCCTCCCCCATCCGGCTGGATACAAGCTCTTTGGTGCTGGCAAGATGCCCACGAAGCTCGTTGTAGTTGCCATTGCGGCGACGCTTCTCTCTCTCGGCGCGTCGTTCCGCAGTGGCACATCGTTCCTGCCACGACCTGCCGGACAGCCGGCGTGGTACCACCACAAGGCCTGCCTGTACGTCTTCAACTACGGGCTGGAGATGATGGTGGTTGTCCTGTTCGCCGTCTCGCGGGCAGACAGGCTATTCTACATCGAAGATGAGGTCAGCAAGCCAGTGGCCGGGTCGGAGGAGACACTCGCTGTTGCAGAGGTCGAGAAGACACAGACATAGAACTTTACATTGGACAGTCTATGGTTCTAGATGGATTAATTAGATTATTCACTCCGGCGCACGGCGCCCTGATGTACATTATTCCCTTGGACAGTGAAGGATTGTCTCCCAGTAGGGTCAACAGCCCACATTGCGTACACTTCCGCGGGGTTGCGTTGGTTATCCTGAGTGATCCTGAATTGTCAGATAGCATTCGGATTACTGGACATACTGTAGATACAAATTATTGCAAATTACCGACACGATTACCTATGTCGTTCAATTTTTGGGCTTGCTGGACGCCTGTACTGGGGGGCGGTGCCGTAGCAAAGCGCGTAGCGGGCGGATTGCACCTTGGCCGATCGTGCACGGCGTCGATGCACACGTCTCTATCAAAACTTCGAGCTCCGGTGGTGTCTGAAGCATGGCAGGTTTCTTGCAGCAACGATGCCGCTCGTCTATTATCTATTATTTAGGTCAGAATTGTGCTCATTTAGGTTGGAGTTCGAAGCGGACTAACATGCCGCGCGAGCTTCGCGAATGCTCGAACGTCCCCGGAGACGTCTCCGTCTGACGCTGTGCGCACAGATCGAAAGTCTCCTAGACTGGCGTTCAGGGAGCTGCCGGTCTCAAACTGCGGGTATCTGTGGCTAGGACAGAACACATTGTCCTTTATGACGAGTCAATAACATCCAAACATAATCGGCGAGATTGACGCACCACGCAGACCGAGCCATGAAGGAGTGGCGGATCTTGCGTGTGCAAAAAGTGGAGAGCATTGGCAATGTCGAGCAGCTATGCCGCAATGGTGCTCAGTGGAATGGAGTCCGGCGGGCCGCATACTCACCAGCATGATCCAAAGTTTGGCCGCAATCTTAGTCTCTCGACCAAGCTTCAAGAGCATCTCGTCGTTCCATTCCTCGAAGGAAATCTGCAGTGGGGCAACAGCATGCCACTGAAGATCTCCACCGACAGTACAGATACCATACAGCGGTCGCAGGTTTTCGTGTTGCAGACGTCGCCAGCGGACCACTTCGTCACGGAACGAATGTGTCCAGCCATCGTTGTCCACTTGTTCTTTTGTATCGGGGCGAAGGAGCCGTACGCAAACGTATCCTGGTGCGCGTTCTTCGGCATACCACTCTGCATTGAATTCGAGACATCCAGCGGCTGTAGTGGAAGGAGAGTCGGCGACCTCGCTGATCTGCTTTGTCAGATCCAGGATCCCGGCGGGACCAAACGGCTCAGGCGATAGTGGCGAGTCGATGGACGCAGCGTCAGGATTGTCCCAAATTTCGGAGATTTCATGTACGGTGGGTCGATGATGAGGATGATGACGCCAGCTGTCACGGGCGATCCGCCACAGCTTGAAGTTGAAGACGAAGCGACCCGGTTGAGGACCAGGGTAGGTCGGCCGTTTACCGATCTGAACTTCATTTGGAATGTCCTGGCTGTTGGCAAAATAGCCAGCCCATGGTGCTGAGCCTGAAAAGACCTGGTATGGCGTGAGATAAGGGGCGAGGCGAGATAAAAACTATCCGATTTACGTGATATAACACCATACCGAAGGCCCATACGTCGTTTGCAGTTTGCTTTGAGAGAAGGCCACGAACGCGAACTGAATACGCAGACGCGTTGTCTTGCTCCACATCACGGTTGTTGCCCCGATGTAGGGTCTGATTCTGGTCAAAGCCCGTGGAGTTTGACGAAACGTAGCCTGGAGGCGGTACCGGCTCGTTGAGAAGAAACTCGGGTGCCATGAACGGTTTCGACCCCGTGAGGCGGAGCTGGGCTCTTGTTTCCATTTCTGGTGATTTATTCGAGGAGGTATCGCGAGAAAGCCCAAAATCGGCCAGCTTCGCACGCAAACGACGACCGTTCGGCGTGCGTTCCTCCCATAGGAAGACGTTGTTCTGTTGACGAGGCGCATTGTTAGCAAATATTAGGAGCTGGGCAAGATTACTTGCTGTTTTGAGGTCCCCGTGAACAATCTTGTTGCTGTGGAGATGTATAAGACCACTGAGAACATCCCTCATCTGTTCGACAGTGAGCAACCGCTTCTCGACGCCGCCCAGAGTAGGACCTACAATCTGATGACAAGTGCCGTGGTCACCGCGTGGTCCACCATCCGGTAGCCGCAACCAAGCAACCAAGTCTCCCAGAGGCATGTCCGGCATTACCAGCCATATCGAGTCGACTGTGTCCCGGTCGCGCCGAAATCGAGTAGAACCTAGGTACGGGAGGATGCATTCGTGAACCTGCTTGTTGGCGAGGGCCATCATCTTTGCCTCCTCCCCCTAGATCCCAGATAGCTTTCAGTGGAAGAAAAATATGAGAAAGTAGGTTACTGACTGTTCCGTAGTCGCCATGCTCAACGACTTGTTTGCAGACAACCTCCTGGACTATATAATATGTGTGCAAAGATCAGCAGTTGCACAAACGGCAGTGCTGCACGGTACCTGTGTCTCCGGGACCGGGTCGCAATGGATGAGCATAGGCTCGCTCGAGAATGGCCACAGTACCCGTGTACTCGACGCCGCTGGACCTGAGGACGATCCTGAACCGGGGCTCCTCTTCGGTCGCCGCGTAGACTAAGAATGGCACAGTGTTGTCAAGCGCAGATTGGCTTGATGGCGGATTGAGCTGGCCGCTGAGATCGACTGCAAGTGAAGAGATGGTGTCGGTCGGTGTGTGCGCTGTGGGAGCATGTTGAGATTGCCGCTCGCTTACATGGGTTTTAAGCGTAGAATTGCTTACCAGAACCGGAACTGGAGGGCAGACGCGTTATTTCAACTGTAATAAAGTGTAAACATCGTTACTTCCGCCCAACAATCACCGACACCATCCACCTTGTGCTTTCTGGGATCGTGACCACCAGCGCCCTATACGACTCAGTTTGGAAGAGTCTTCTCCAGTGCGACCATGTCTATTTTCCGCGACTTTGGCCTTGCCGGTGCGCTGGGGAGGGGTGCTCATGGCGACGAAGGTGTGAGAAGGGGAGAGTCGGAAAGCTGCTTGGCCAGAGCCGAACCACTCATATCCCTATGAACCAAGCGCAAGGTGACCCAGCGATGATGCGGGAGTTAGCCGTTCACAGGTGGTCCAGACAGAAATGGCACCGACACCAGCTTGACATTGGGCTGCAGAGGGGTCGTGGTAGGTTGCTTCGCCGCCCGGTCAACACAGGTTAACACCGCGAAACAAGACCAAGCAGAGGTAATGCGCAACGGCTTGGCCACTGGCCAGTTACATCCGCGCGCCTGGTCCTGCGTGCGACATGCTATTTCAAGTTAGGCCTCAACAGTGACTCGGATTGAGAGTGCGTCGCCCCTTATCTAGCCAGCACACGTCGAGTATCGACATTGTTTTCGCGCCACTGGTCGGTGCAGACGGGTGTGGTTTGTCGGTAGCCTGCAGCAGCTGGCGTGACCTTCGCGTTCAATCCCAAGGATCAGATCGTCGTGAAGCGGCCGTGAGCGGAGGAAAAGAGCGACTCGTCGGTCAACTGCGACACGTCCAAGGCCACTGTGTTCGCTACCGAGGTCAAGCCACCACAATCAGACTCGGAGGAAGTTCATAAGGCAGGCCGTTCAATTATTTCCAGTGGTGTGGGCGCTGAATGACAAACTCCTCGGGCACTTCAGTAGCATGTGATGCAGCTGGTAAGCAACGAAGGCGTGGAATGCAGCCTTTGTACCCGAAATCGTCCAGCCGTTTGCCTGTCATAAGCTTCCGATCTACACAGCAACTTTGGTCGACCTATAAGCAAGCCCGGATAAAATGATCAGTGGGATGTTTACTAGCTCTGCGTTGTAGCCGTAACTATTGCATGCGCGTTAACCATGTTGTGGCGGGAGCTTGAATCCGAGTTCGGATGTTCTAATTTCACTAAACAATTCGCATCCAACTAAGATCATGTATTCATCTCAGCGTACCAGTTCATTTATATGACCTTGTGCGGTCGATCCTGTGACTTGGGAGAATGGTAACCAGGAAGTAGATGGCATGGAACGCGCGCTAGTGTGTGGACTTCGAGGCGAGTGCAGTATTCAATCACCGTAAGTTTCTACGTTCTCGATTTCAAACAGAGCGCTAACAGCAACCAAGTACTCCGAGAAGGTGGAACAGATAGGGTTACTCGAGCCGGCAAAGGGGGCATCCGTGGTCTTGCCGACAGCGGCCCTAGGGTGAGCATGTCGAGTATGAAGCTGCTTGGTTGCTCTCTTCTCGTCTGTGTTCATCCCCATCCTCTTCCTACATTGATGGAACAGCCTTTACTAGTACAGAGCATGTATACCGTTCATTCGTCTTTCTTGGTAGCACCGTAAGTGGTAAGACCGCGGTTTGGGTCAACCACGCAAACCGACAGCTTCATCAGCCGACCTCGGCTCATTCTCGGGCTCTGTGAAAGGCTGCTTGGTAGCTTCTGTGTTGTACTCCCTGTCACCACGGTCGGACTTTACAATAACGCGCGTGCCCTCTGTCCTCCGCCCTCATCACTCCCTCTCCCCGTTACCGGCGTTGAATCCTCCTGAACCATGAAATCGATAGTACGCCGAGTCGCGCGCTTCCGTGATCGCTTCGGCGAAACTATCGACCTCGAATCGCTTTCACAACCGGCTCCAGCCACGATCAACACGGTGCCGACGCCAACTATAATTTACAACAACTCTTCAAATCTGAACTTCATGTACGGAACGGGTGATATTATCAACAACAACCACATTACCAACTATTTCGGTAGTGTGGATCTGTCTCAGGGATCGGTGCGTTTGCTCATGGGGTGTGTGTCGAGCAGCGACTGAAAAGGTTTCCTTGCAGGACGCAAATCAAGCCAAAATTACCGCAGGTAAGGCATTCGCCTATATATCTCATTTCAATAGGAGCTGACCTTTCGCAGTTCTGAGAGCGTGTCACGTTCCCCAAGCGGTCTACGATGCGCAACTCCGCTTGGGCTGCATGATCGGTACGCGCGTCCAGATCCTCCGCGACATAGACAATTGGGCCAAGGACCCCAAGGGTCCACAGATCTTCTGGTTGAATGGCATGGCGGGGACGGGCAAGAGCGCTATCGCATGGACCGTGTGTTCTCGTGCGAGTACTGACGCCGAGATTATACTCGGCGGCAGCTTCTTCTGCTCGCGTTCAACAGGTTTGGTCGCGCAGCGCGATGTACGCTGCATCGTCGCCACTCTGGCACAGCTGCTAGCACGCCAATCGACTGAGTTCAGCGAAGCCCTCGCCCAAGAGCTGGCTCGCGACCCGGACATCTTGCACAAAGAGGTCACGACGCAAGTTGAGCAGCTGCTCTCCAAGCCACTCCTCGCTCTGCAAGATTCTCATGTACCAATCCTCTTCGTCATCGACGCGCTCGACGAATGCGGCGGCTACCCGTCCGCCACAGGAACTTCGGATGACACAGAAAGTCATCTTATCGTCTCGAGGATGCTCGAGGCTCTCGTTGCTTTCACACGCTCCTCTGTCAAGCTCCCGGTCAAATTTCTGGTGACCTCGCGACCCGAAACGCACATCCGTGATACTTCGGTCTCGGACATTACTTTCAGTACGGTTCTGCGACTGCACACTATCAACAAGGAGCAGGTCACCGCAGACATTCGTCTTTACATCGCCAATCGTCTCTCGAGTACCCCAAAGCTGCGCGCCCAGTTTACTGAAGATGCCACCGACATGCTGGCTCGGCTCTCTGATGGACTGTTCATCGTCGCAGCGACTGCCCTAGAGTATGCCCTCGGTGCCGGGAACGACGTCGCTGCGGTGAGGTTCGAGGCGTTACTCGATGCCTCTCGGAGCAGTCTGAGCACTGGAGCGGCGTCGCCTCTCGATCGCATGTATGCCTTGATCTTGGCAGAAGCGGCGAGAGTGAGTGCGCACCAGGCTGTCAAGCTTCCGGATTTGTTGCAACTGCTTGCAGCCCTGCTTTCCGCGCGCATGACGCTGTCAGTCACGGCGTTGGCGAATCTCCTAGGTTTACCGCTTGCCCACGTCCGCGCGAGCCTCTCCCACTTGCACGCAGTTATTCACGTCCCAGACGACGACGACGAGCCTGCTTTACACGCTTTACACGCATCCTTCGCCGACTACCTGTTCGATCGAGCAGACGATCACGGCCGTATTTCACACTCGCTGGGTCACGACATTCTCGCCCGTGGATGCCTACAAGTCATGACCAAGCGTCTCTGCTTCAATATTTCCAAAAGCATGTCCTCCCACAAGTCAAACCTCGCGGTCAAGCCCGACCATATCGAGCTCGCCCTCGAATACGCCTGTCTCGAATGGATATATCATGTCTCCGGTATACTTGTACCATCCACGCTCGACAAAGAAGTCGATGCCGTCTTCCGCCCGCGCTTCCTCTTCTGGCTGGAAGTGGCTAGCGTATTGGGTCGAGTTGGGCGTGCTGCAGCCGTGCTCTTCTTGGCAGCCTCAACAGTGCGTGATATCTGCTTGCGAAGGCGTGAAAGTTAGCTCATTAGTCTGTATAGGTCCAGCTTCCAGAGCTCTCGAACTTTCTACGTGACGCACATGCCTTCGTGGCGTCGTCTGACGAGGCCATTGCAAGGAGTGCACCGCACATCTATCTCTCCGCCCTTCCCTTCACGCCGAAAGACTCTCGCGTATATCTGACTTTCGTCTCGCGCTGCACTGGTCTCATCTCGGTCGACACACGCGGCATAGATCGTCACGGAGGACGCCTCGTTACGACTTTAGTCGGTCACGAAGGCACGGTAACTTCGGTCGCATATTCTCCTGATGGTCGCCTCCTCGCATCGGGTTCCATCGACGGCACCGTGCGCATCTGGGACACACGGATTGGCGAGGAAAGTATGTCGCCGCTGCGCAGTGACGACGGTCCAGTCAGGTCTGTGGCCTTTGATCCCCGTGGCAAAAGCCTCGTTTCCGGCACCGACTCAGGCACTGTATGGGTGTGGGATCTCGTCGGTGATCAGAGGGCACCCCAACGACTGCGTGGCCATTCGGACGTCGTGTTCGGCGTGACCTTCTCACCGGATGGGCAGTTCTTCGCCTCGGCGTCGAAAGACAAGACTATCCGTATTTGGAGCCCTGGGTCCGAACAGAGCGTCTTTGTACTGAAAGATCACATGGGTGGCGTCGGCGCAGTGGCTTTCTCCCCAGATGGTCAGATCTTAGCATCCGGCTCTGGGGATCGCACGATCCGGCTATGGAACAGCGCGACAGGCAACTCTATGGGTGAGCCCCTTCGCGGCAACACCAAAGCGATTCTTGGTCTCTCTTTCTCGCCAGACGGCACCAAGTTTGCCTCGAGCTCAGGCCGTGGCGATGTCCAACTCTGGGACTTACAGACCAGGAAGAACACGGATTTGCACCGCTACCCGTCCAAATCCCGGTCTGTGAAGTTCTCATCCAATGGCCAGCTGCTGGTGTCGGCATCGGACGATAATGGCGTGCGACTCTGGACTTTGGGAGATGATGCAGCCAAAGCTCCCTCAATCGTTCTTGACGGCTACACGGACGTTGTCCGCTCTGTCACGTTCTCACCCGATGACCTTTACATTGCGCTGGCGTCTGCTAACCGCGTCTTGATCTGGAACACCGGCACAGAGCAACCGACAGTTGAGCCACTGCCAGCACACGAAGATCCAGTACACTCGGTGGTCGTCTCCAAGGATGGCACCCTCATTGTCTCCGGCTCAGCCGATCGCTCGATTCGCGTCTGGGATGCGCGGACTGGCGAGCCGAAACTCCCTCCTCTGGCAGGCCACACCGAAGCCGTGTTGTTCGTGGTAATTTCCTCAGACGGACGTCTAATTGCTTCAGCGTCGCGGGACCGCACCGTTCGCCTTTGGAATGCACAGACCGGCGAGGCTGTTGGTGCGCCGCTCCAAGGACACAAGAACGATGTGACTACAGTAGCATTGTCGCCTGACGCGCGATGGCTCGCTTCGGGATCTGACGACAGAACCGTACGCATCTGGGACGTCGCCGCAAAGCAGATGTCGACTATCGAGCCTTTGCGCTGCAACAGTCGCGTGCTCACTGTCGCCTTTTCGCCCAACGGCCAGGTTCTCGCGGCAGGAGATCGGAGTGGTCATATCCATTTCTGGCAGGCAGAGACAGGCCAATCCGTTCGCTCGCCTCTCCAGGTTCACGACGACAACATCACCTCTATTGCGTTTTCACCCGACGGCGTACGCGTCGCATCCAATACCGCAGCAAACAAGATCTGTGTCTTTGATATCAACACCGGACAGCAAGCTACCGTCCTCACAGGCCACACCCTTCCCGTGTTTTCAGTCGCCTATTCGCCAGATGGACGGTTTATCAGCAGCGGCTCTGAGGATGGGTCTGTTCGCTTGTGGGACG
>Ga0247815_10002563_pt1 | contig 13418 bp, 13 predicted proteins | sample UWRJL194509B1_FD_181014 | JGI IMG/M metagenome (GOLD analysis project Ga0247815, IMG submission 181014) | Plant litter microbial communities from Arlington Agricultural Research Station in Wisconsin, United States - UWRJ-L194-509B-1 | ecosystem: Environmental > Terrestrial > Plant litter >... | reverse complement strand
ATCTTTCCTAAAGTCTGAGCAACAATTGCCAAATATTCTTTCAGTTTAACCTTCTTTAAATTATCTATCCTGCCTGCCCCACCCATTCCTAACAATGGAAAATAGCCGTAGCACTCATCTTGCTCAGGTGGTCCCAATAGCTGCTCAGCCACTACAAATTTGTCATAAGCAGTTTTTTTACTTAAAAATCCACTGTCCGTCATTTTTAAATCGAAAAACACATTAATCTTTCTACCCACTACTTCCTGTTTTGAATTATTAATATCAACGTAGATGACGCTGTTATCCTCCCAAAGAAATAACGAACCAAACGCGTCTCTCGCAAAACAGATTGCCGGGTTTGATAGCGGAACATATATATCATCCACTATTTGTTTGAACTCCTGAGGATTTACTATCCATAAAAAGCCTTTCATGTAGCTGCCTTCGCCCTTATGAAGCAGTTCCACTAATTCGGTTGGTAGTACATCTTCAATACCTGCCAGATCAGCATGAGGAATTTGTCCAGTTTTGGATAGATCTCCGTAAGTCTTTATAAAATTCGTAAACATATTATTCTCGATGACTGATGATGTTATTTCGTTTAAACCAATACTTACTGTGTTCCAATAATCTTCGTCAACCAGCCTGGAGTACTTCCACCGTCGCGTGGAAACTCCTTGTTGTCGATGATATATTCTTCCTCATCAGGTTCCATCTCGAAATTTGGTTTGCTGTCGTAATCGTAGGACATGTCGAACTCCCCATCCTCCTGGACTACCAAAACCGCATTATACCATGCACCTTTCCCAGGAGACAGTGCATAAACCTCTTTCCTTAATGCTATAAAAAGATTATCCAACATTTGCGTTTCAGAGGCTTCCGGGTAATTCGCGTCAAAAGATTTTCCTTTCACATCGTTTATATAATAAGTCGCCGTCAACTCAACATAGGTTTCTAATACAGATGCTTCTACTATAACTTTGTTCCAGTTATCAACTGGAACATTATCAAATACCGTCTGAGCTATCTCCTCAATATTGTCATTAACCTTTTCCATGCTTTTTCTAATAATTAGCATTATTTTATTAAAAGTATAGGTCTTAACATTCGCCACCACGGGCGTGGTCCATTATATTTGACCGAGTGCCTGCGCAACTATCGACACGTATGCGCTTATTTTTACCTTTTTTAGATGTTCTGCTTTTTCATTTCCACCCATGCCAAGAAGTGGAAAATAAGCGAAACATTCATCAAAAGCCAGCTCACCTTCTTTCACGACTGCTTCCGGATAAATAGTAATCTCCAACTCGTCACTTAAAAAGTCATCATCAGATAGATCATCCAGAAAAAAATTAAAGCCAGACTCAATTACGCTCGTATCACCTTTTCTCAAATTAACCAGTACGGTATAGCCATTTTCCCAGACAATGAAATCCCCTAAGCCAGTAATCATCATAGGAATTGGTTCAGCATGGATTGGGCTGGTATATATAGCATTTAGCAAGCTGATATACTCATCTGGATTTATAACTTTAATGTAGCCTTGGGCGATTGATCCAAAGCCATAGATTTTCCAAAAGTCAATAAGCTTAACTGGCAGTAATAAGTTGTATCGGCCAATGGTGGCTTCTGCGACACGTTGCTCGAGTATAAAATCTTCCATACGTAGGCTTTAACTTAATCTCCCCATCATTTGAGCAATGATAGAAATATGCTCCCTAATCTTGACTTTTTGCAAATTTTCAACCTTTTCTGGTCCTCCTGCACCGAGTATCGGCACGTAGCCAAAACATTCATCATATGCGAGAACACCTAGCTTCTCCCTGGCAGGTATATAGTTTTCGTGTTTAAATTCAGAGCTCAAGAAAGATTCGTCGGCAAGCCTCCTTTCAAAAAACCTGCTAAAATTACTGGTGCTAACAATTGCGTATTTTCCATGTCTGAAATCCACCAAACGCACTGCGTCACCTACCCAAACAAGAAAATCACCTAATGCAGTCACAGCAAAAACTATTTCTTTGTTATTTTCGGTGTCATAACCTTCATCCAGAATCGGCTGATATATCTCTGGATTTACAATCTTAAGATACCCATCCATATAAATTCCAAAACCATGGGTTTTCCAAATATCGATAAGTTCAGCAGGTAAAATATCAACATATTTATCGATCAGTGCCTGCAAGGGTGTCTCTATGATCTCAAAATCAGGATACAGTTTAAAAAAATTCTCTAACATGTTAAGGCCATTTTTTATACCCGTGATTGAACTTATTACTTTTCAATGCCAATCTTTGTCCATTCATCTATAACAGGCCAGATTTCTATCCCTAACTTCGGAGGTTTCGTATGCCACCAAATAAATCCCTGTTTTTTATCAGTGCTGTTTAAATCAATGGAAGCGTAATCCCCCATACCATTATTGAAAAAACCGATGCAATTTTCCAGCTTAAAAGGTAATGATTCTACATCAATATCATCTAAAATACCCCAGTCCAGATCTCCCAGAATAATGACATCCTCAATTGGTAAAACACCATTCGCTTGAGACGCAAAGTAGACCCAGCCATTGTGTAACTGATCATAAAAATCAGTGAACGTTTCCGGTATTTTTTTCCACACCTCCTGTATCTGCGGCGGGATGTCCTTTTCATTTGGATTCTTACCTTCGTAAAACACTAGTCCACCGGCTTTATTTTTTACGCTGTATAACAGGGCATATTTTTTTTTATTGAATATGAGTTCAACATCTACTAAATTAGTTCGCAAATAATCGAGTGTAGACTGAAACTGATAGCTGAATTTTGACCACTCTTTAAAGACTATAGCATTTCGTGAACCGGGATCAGAAGCAGACAACAGGTCTACCCAATATTGCGGAAAGGTCTTCTTAACATCTTCAGATAGATCGCTACTTTCTACCACACTGATATCACTCGAATTTTTCTTTAAGTACTCTAGTTTTTCCATAATTAAATTTACTTTATTTTTCTATCTTAGGGAAGATTCAGGCTATTTAAATTATCTATTTGTTGCTGAAGCTGACGCTCAACTTGAATCTCTCTTTGCATCATTTCATTTCTAAAAGCGGGATCAACATCAATTCCTTTGCTTTTATGCCTTGTCCACTCCTGATAAGTCTTGCTACCCTTAGAGGTATTTGCAGATTCGCTAAGACCGGTGAAATTATCGGGATTGTTTAGTACAGACAACTGTTGCTCTCTTGTTAAAGTTTCAAAGCCCTCCATTCTGGTAATTTTATCCATTGGAACAATATGATCTGCATGGAGATTTTTCGTGATTTCAAGTCCAGGCAGTGCTGGGTCTGGCATAGGAAGTTGAACGCCTTCATTAACCATATCCCGAATTTCCTGAGTTGGTGTATTCTCCCTTAAATCATCATATAATTCATCCGTAATGCGCCGCTCACCATATCTCGGACCCGACTCATAAGCTTCCCCATCCCCTTTCTGCTTCGCTGTCTCCTCAGGCGCCACACTCGCATCCCTTACTGCCTCTCCATCCTTTGCCGGTTCACCATCCGGAACAGGCTCGCCTTTCTTACCCGTCAGTTCTTCCGGAGCCTTATGCACCGGCGACAGCAATAGCGCCAGTCCGGCAATATCCTGCCAGCCCGCATTTCCGTTCGCAATATTTGCGCCGGAATGAATCATGCCTTCCTCCATGCCGAAAACACCTCTGCCAGCAGCACCCCAGCCAGATTCACCGGTCGACGCATAATGCTGCAATCCTGCCTGCGTAGCCGTCAAAGACCGCAAACCAACAGCCGTTCCCGCGGTAGTCCAGGCTGCCGTACTACTTGCGCCAGCTCCGGCATAGCCAAAGCTCGCACCAATATTCCGCAGTATATTTATCGGCGCACTCTTTGCAAGTTGCAGCGCTGCCTGCCCCAATCCACGCATCCCTCCAGCGGCGAAAGCTCCGGCACCACCAGTAATGATCGCACCACCCATGCCTATTGCTGCTCCAGCCATCATACCCTCCATCAGCTTACCGATGTAGTTTGATGCCCCTTCCGCCAGCGCCTGATTCCAGTTCTTGATCTCCGGCGCAAAGGTAATTACCCCGCCTACCTTACAGGTCATTGTATGATCGCCCGTGATCGTCTCTACGCCCTGCACAATATAATTCTTCTTACTGCCTACCCATTTACGGACCTTCGCTGCCTTCTGCCCGCAAAGCAAACCACCCACTACGGCACCCCAGGCTGCACCCGCCAGGCCGGCCAAAGCACCTAAAGCAATCAGGGCCGCGCCACCAGTACCTATCACAATGGCTGCGATCACAACCACTGCGGCGGCGAGAGCCGCCATAATCAGCATGTACCGCGTACAGCCAAAATCTATCCAGCTGCTCGTTGCTGTATCCCGTGTTGTAATAAACTTCTCGCCCGACTTCTTTTTAGCTGTCAGTTGTGTCGACTGCATTGGAGCGGGAATGGCGCCGCAACTGCAACGCCAGAAGTCTTTCTCGGTGATGATCTTGTTGCCCATGATTACACTTTTTCAAGTACACGCCTCCGTTTAATAAAACCCAGTCTCATGCGCTCCCCATAGCTGATCACCTTCATGCCGAGTGTGAAAACTTTAACCCGATCGCCTGCCCGCTTTGGCGATGGACCGGCCAGGTTAATCAAAAACGTCCTGCACTTTACCGCGTCGGCCTCCTCAGCAAGCATACCCAGGCAAATGCTACAAAAACCCAATCTGATTGTAGTTTCCCTCCAGCCTTTAACCTCCTGCACATCCTCTTGTATCACCGGTTGTAACTCCATAACACGTCTTTTAGAAAAAACTAAATTTGCTTTCTTTCTCATTTCCAGGTACTTCATCAGCAACCGGAACAATTCCGCCATCGCTTTTCAGCGTATAGGTCAGTTTCGTATACAGCAGTTTCTCATCCGCAATTTCAACTTTGTTTACGGCCGCCTCCTGCAGCTTACCACTGGCGTAGGCAATGATGCGGGTTTCCTGCTGACTCATTTTGGGCTGAAGATCCTTCAGCTCTATTTTATTGGAAAACTGTCCGTAAGCCGTATTGTTGAAGCCGGAATGCAATGCATAAGCCGGAGCTCCAACAGTTGATACCGTCAGCGACCCAACACCTGGGGGCGCCGGAAGTGGAACTGAACTGCCCGTAGTCATTCGCCAGTCCATACTCACAGTATTAAAAATATTGGTACCCTTGATGGTCTCGGCACCCGGCAGATCCTTATTGTATACCTGCCCAAAGTAAATAGCTAAAAATTCATTGGCGCTTACCGCGAGCTTGATTTTCTCCGGATCCTTAAATATGCTATCGTTCAATATGATGGCATTTTGCAGATCTTCATTCCCCGCAATATGCCTGTCCATCTCAGCTTTGGTCTGCTTCCATTTAGATAATATAAACTCGTAATTGAGCACCCGAATCACCTTGCCGCTATGATCCAGCAAAATATGAAGCTCATTATACATCCGTCCAAACACCTGGCTCACCTGCGCTACTTCCCTTACCATGGGGTTATTCGCTTCCAGCAGGATATTATCCAACTGCACCAATCTTACTTGTAAGCCCTCATCATCCACTCTCAGCACCTGGAAATCATACCTCAGCTGTACTGTAGAGGTCACAAAGACATCCACACCGCTCAGCTCAGATTGAATGGTTAAGGTATATTGCTCATTAAAAGGAGCCCTGATCAATATTCTAGCGTCTTTTATCATCTCTAATTAATAAATACATCACCACCATCAATTTTAGTATCTCCACCGGTAACATGATTCGTTCCCGTAATGGTATTTGCCCCGCCTTTAATCGTATTTGTTGTAGAATCGATCTTCAGATCCTGGGTATTCACATTGGTTGCGGTACCGTTGATATCTATTTTGCTCGATTTAGCGCCATCCTTCTGTGCAATCTCTATCTTATCCGCATGAATCGTGATCTGATCTTTCTCCAGGGTGATGGATGAGGAACCGTTGGTCAGCACTACCGTTTGCGTCGAAGTCACCGTAATCTTGTTCTCCCCGTCAACAATGATGTGATTGCCGCCGGTTTTATCCCTGATGGTGATGCCACCCCCATCGTTAAGCTGCACAGTATGCCCGCTTTTTGATGTGAGACTCTTCTCATTGTTGCTTGCACTTCCACCCTTACCATTTTTACCGTGGAAAACAGAACCCAGCACAATAGGCCTGGCAATATTACCCTCCTCAAAACTTACCGCCACCTGATCACCAATTTCAGGGATAAATACAAATCCCCGGTTCTTACTCACCTGCTCACTGCTACCTGCATCTGGGGTAATCACCCTCAACCATTCTGTCACATCATTATGCTGACATTCCCATTTCAGTTTCACCTTGATTCTGCCCTGCCCCTGCGGATCGGCGTTATCAATCACATCTGCAAGCTGCATATCCGGACTGGGCTTGCTAAAATTCCGCACCCTGATGCGTTCAGTAGTAGAAACCAAGCCCTCAAAAGTGTTGTGGTATTTACCCGTTCCATCCACATGATGATAGATATTCGTAATCAGAAATTTGCCAAGACTCTCGGTCGCGAAGCTGATTTCCTGTTTTAAACTCATCGTAATATCGGCCACACTGCCAATACATAGCTCTGCATTATCACCGGCACCGGTTACTTTCAGCAGTTCGCTGATATTGGCCTTCTCCTCATTTTCTACGTGAGCCTTAATATCCCCGCTATTGTCGACCCTAATCAGTGAAGGTTGGTTATACGTTTTACTATACATAGAATTCGAGGCGCTGATCGCATGTGCCAGATCCGGATTGCCGTCGGGCTTGCCAGTACTCTCACTATGCAGCATTTCATCCTGCTTCGGATTATAAGAAAAGCGCTTGTATTTAATCGGCGAAACCTCAATCGCGTATTCCAGAGTTTGCACATCCCTGCCATAAAAAAGGTTCACCGACTTCTGCTCATCAGGCTTGCCGAAATTCAATTGCTTGCCATCATAAAAAAACCACTCATGGTACTCGCCAGATAGCCGGTTCAGGAAATCAAAATCACTTTCCCTATACTGAATCAGGTAATCAATGTTGGAGCTGCGCGCGGCATTGGCAACAATAGACAGGTCATTTGCCGGCGTATCTTTCGTTGCCAGCTTCACAATATCATTCAGACCCTTATCCAGGTAAGATCCCAGATCAGGCCCCCGGTCTATCAGGATCGTCGGGCTGTAGCCGCTGATTACCAGCACACCATGATAACCGTGGCTTTGCGAAAGCCCAACCCGTGTAACCAGCCCTGAAAAAGTCTGCAGTTTATCCGGAGAGAAGCCAAAAGACGCCGTTAGCGTCTTGCCCACAAAATCCCTGCTGTCATCCAGCGTGATCAGCCCCGGCATGCCCATCTGATCATGGTTAAAATGCAGTTCAAAATAATGGTGATTATTGAATTCCTGCTGAAGTGTAAAGGACGCAAAGTGTGTGATGGCCTTATCTTCTATATTAATTTCGGTGATGAGTTTCTTTTCCATACGTTAATATGTTGTCTAATTGTTGGCTCATTCGTAGTTAAAGAAGACACTTCGTTTTCATTGGGATATACGCCGCATTGCGCTGCTGAGATCAGCGCCCGCCGTGGGACAGCAGGAGTTTGCCTGCCCGAAAAATTAAACCCCGCTTTGAAAGCCATAGTATTTAAATTTAACTCTATAAATGCCCCCAAATTCTATTCCATTTTGAGCTATAGTACTGATCTATAAGCCATGACGAATAGAATTCACACCAAAATCGGCTTTGAATCGAATGGTATACGCGATATGCCCAAAATAAAAAAACGTGATAATTATTCCCAGGATAATTCTCCCTCCAGAACTATGTAGCTTTTTTACACAAAAAGTTCAAGAACACAACAGCCTGTTTGTTGGGGAAATTCCCCAACATCCCCAGTACTGTGGAATACATTCAACCTAACCCAGCCCTCTAAATCGGTGTGGCCCCAACGCCATCCTACCAATGCCAAACTGTCAATATCTCTAAATTGCTGATTTTCAATCGCGTATTTATACCCTTGTGTCTAACTAACACAATGTAGTTGTATTCTGGATTTAGGGTACGAATTTTGACTAAGGCAGATCAAACAACCCTTTACACACAGATGAATACAAAATTACGTACACTATTATTTGGATCAATTGCATTGCTTGCCGCCTGTAAAAAGGACAATTCGGTAGAAGTTGCTGCCGGCAACAAAGCACTTACAGAACTTGCAGTTCCTGCATCGTTCAACTGGCAAACTTCACGCGATGTGAGTTTGAGCATCGGTATCGACAACATCAGTTTTGACGACAAGCTGCACGTGGTTGCAGTATACCTGGCAGATCCTGTTAATGGCGCATTGCCAATTTCAAAAGGTGCAGCGTCTATCATCGCTCCCTTCAATACAAAAATCTCTGTACCTACAACGATCAACGAAGTCTTTGTTGTTAAAACAAGTCCTGATGGCGTATCTACAACTACAAAACTTGCCTTAACCTCTAACCGTGTTTCAGTAGGATTGAGCAGCACAAACGAATCATCAACAGTTACTTTATCAGCTGCAACACCGGCTATTACCGATCCGTCTTGTAATGTTTCAACAAGCAGCCCTATAATCGTAGTTCCTAACGATAAGGTGATGTGCTATTCAACAACATCTAATGCAACAGTTGCCATCAGTTCTACTAACGGCGGTACACTTAAAATCAACTCAAACGGTAAAAAAGTTACTATCTTAAGTTATTCGCACAGCGATACAAAAATCATTGTTGCTAAAGGATCTGTTGTAGAATTCTCTACGCCTGTAACATTAGGTAAAGATGAGTCTATCATCAACAGTGGAGATGTAACATTCAACTCAGGTCTATACCTTACTTCCAACAGTCTTTTACAGAACGCAGGAACGATGGAAATGAATAATGTATTCACCACCGCTGCCGGTACATCTGTATTCAACACTGGTGATTTTGACTCGGGCTTTTTGACTACCTACGCAAGCATCAACGGAACGTTCACAAACAGAGGTGATGCAAAGTTTGTAGGACTTAACGTTACTGCATCAGGTGTTTTCGACAATGAATGTAAATTAACGGCTACCGCTTTTCAGTTAACAGGTACCATGAACAACACAAGCTCATTCAGAACTATTAATAACAGTTCCATCTTTACCGGTGGTGATTTGAACTTATTTAGTGGTGCAGTTTTCCAAACAGGAAGCTTAATTAGCATGTATGGCGTCATTCAAGGTACTGGAACTACTTCGCTGGTTAAAGTACTAGCTGGAGTAACCACGCTGACTACTGGGTCAAGGATCAAAGGAGCTATCCAATTCTGTGGATCAAGTATCAGATCGTCTAATTTATCTGAAGGCGCTGTGCTTGGTTGTGATTTATATATCCCGGTTACCGACTGTAATCCGATTTTAAATGGTACCGCTCCAATTATCCAATTGGATACTGACGGTGATGGTATTATCGACTTACAGGATGCATATCCTAATGATGCCACTAAAGCATTTAAAAATTACTCAGTAAATTATCTTTTAGGCGGATCAACAATTGCATTTGAAGATAGCTGGCCATCAAAAGGTGACTACGACTTGAATGATGTGGTTATGACCAGTAAATACATGGTTGCAACCAATGCAAACAACGTTGTTGTTCAGGTTACTGCTGATTACGCTCTAAAAGCAACTGGTGCAGATTTCCACAATGGTGCTGGTGTACAGTTCAACCTGCCTGCTGCCAATGGTAAATTGGTATCGGCAACAGCAGGTGCATTCCTGGAATCAGGACAAGACAGCGTAGTGGTTGTGCTTTTCAGCGATAGTAAAGTTGAGCAGCCAACAGGAAACACCATCCCGGGCGTTGCATTGTCACCTGTTAAAAACTACTCACTAGTATTTGATGTAGCTAATGGACCTACATTAGCAACCTTCGGTATCGGAACCTACAACCCTTTCATCTGGAATAACACTTCAGGTATGGGTCGTGGCAGCGAAACACACATGTACGGGAAAAACCCAACTAAACTGGCTGATCAGAAACTATTCGGAACTAAGGATGATAAATCAGTAGCTGGAAAATATTATAGCACTGCAACCAACTTGCCATGGGCGGTTGAAGTACCGGTAGCTAACTTCGGTTACATGAGTGAAGGTGTTGATATCACGAAAGGATACACCAAATTTGCCGACTGGGCAAATTCAGCTGGTACTACTTTCCCAGACTGGTATTCAAATCCATTATACATTGTCCTGACTTCTATTTTCGTTAAATAGTCAGCAGAAACAATTTTACAGCAGGCCCCGGGAGTTCAGACTTCCGGGGCTTTTTTTTTTAAAATCAATTGAAATTATAGCCTTGACCATACGTATAAGACTAACCAAATTTCATCTTGAAAAACTCCTTAAACGCTGCTGCTTCCTCTTCCTGCATAATCGGAAGCTCCAATGCACCTAACAGCTTGCCGATCTTATAATTTTGTTCAGGCACTTCAAAATCAATGAAATCGCCGACGTTCAAGTCAAATACGTATGAAAGTACATAAGACTTTTTTGCTGACTTTAAGGTTTCCTCATTGATGAAAACAGGCCAGCCGCAACTCGCCAGTTTAGGATCTACCGGAAGAATGACCAGTTCGCCTGTGCCCCTGTTAAAGGCAACAGCATAATTGTAATACTGCGTTCTTTTCTCCAGAAGGCCATCTTTAGATTTAATCGATTTCCCATACACAATCTGGAAACCCGTTAATTCATCCCGCTTTAAAGCTTGTTTCATAAACTGCAGCAATTTGCTTTTCGCGGCTTGGTTTTCCTCTTTTGACGGCACAAAATAGCCTTTTATTGTGTCAAACAATCCCATATCCTATTTTGCTTTATCAATACGAATTTCAATGGGATAGACACTTTGGTTACTTACGCTGAAAGACACATTAACCTTATCTTTCCCGGTAATTGGCTTGCTGTCATTATCATAAAAAATGGTTTTGGTTTCATCTCCGCCACCGTCCTGAGGAACAAAAACACTGTTCGTTCCATTTTCAGCCCAATGCATCTCTATCGGGGTAATATTGGCACCAACGTGATCAGGACTGGAATACACATAAACTGTCTGAGGCCTGCTTGTGTAGACACTCATACTCGCAGAGTAATTCAGGTAGCCCGTAATCATAAAACGTTTCCCTTCATTAGCCTCATCATCAGCTAAAATAGCGTCAACGGCTTTTTTTGTTGATGGAATAGGCGTTCCCACCTCGCGGTGTTTGGCGCTGCCTTCAAAAAAACTACAAGATGTTAATGTAAGGGTACCCAAAAGGGCTACAGCAGTTAGTGCTGTTTGGATTGATTTCATAGGTAAGAGCTTAAGTTACAGTGTCAACAAACCCTAGCTGATATTGTTTGCAACTCACTCAGGAATAGTCAGAAGCAACAGTAATTACCCACGAAAATAAGCTACTGAGGAACAATGATAATCTGTTTATTGATTTTTGATATCCCCGACATATCATAGATCGCCATGCAATACTCGATCTTATACTCGTCCTCACTTGCATATTTGTACGTAATCTTCCGCTTAAAATTACCTCTAATAGCTGGCGAAAAAAAACAGCCTTCTTCAAGGAGGAGGTTCGGTCGTGCGTCAACTTCCTTCACCAATTCGATAGGCAGATTGCACACCAAGACAGAATCCATTCTTTTGGAAAGCAATACAACATAACCTTTCTCAGGCCTTCCATCACGCGGAGCTCCCGTACATGGATTAACACCTATAACGTATGCATCCTCAGTGTAAACCTTATTGCTGTTGTCTTTTTTGCAGCCGCAAAAAAACGTTATACCCGCGGTACAAAGGCATAAAAGCGCATGTCTGAATTTGATCATTTCACTACCTTTCAATTTGAATCAAATAGCCTTATAACGATGATAATCAATTGAATGCTACACGAATATTGAATAAATATAAGGAACTAGCTTAATGCGTCAAGTGCACCTTTAATTCCTCCGCCTTTTCTCTGGCCGCCTTAAAATCCGGGTCTAATGCAATCGCTTTGTCTAGATAATCCAGAGCCTGAACCCTATCCTTTTTACGCTGCCTTTGTTTGGCCCAGGCCAGATACGTAAAACTCATGATTTTCCAATTTGCGTATCCAGGATTCTGGAGCTGCTTGTCAATAATCGATTGAAAATCCAGCTTCGCAAATTTCCGTTTACTCACGAAAAACCAGGGCAGGTTCTCCGCAACACTACCCCGCAGAAACTCTGGGAGATATGAATTATCCGAATACTTTAAAACCGCTTCATTAAATAATGCAAAGGCTTCCCCAAGCAAGCTAAGCTTTTTCGTTTCTGCGCCTACCAGCGATAAGGCCGATGCCCTGTAAGCTGCAATAAAGGGCATGAGGTCTGCTGTCGTGTCCGGTGAAATAAAAAGCCCGGTCAAGGTATCAAAACTTCTTTTTGCATAGCCTTTAAATTCCGTTTTAGAAAAAAAACCTAAGTTTAAGGCCGTTTCATGATAGATGATGCCCAGACGAACTTCATTAAGTTCATTCGGATGCTGAAGATAAGTAGCTTCCACTTCTATCAGTTTGGCTTTTAATAGCGTGGTGTCTATCAACTCCATCACATCATCCAGCTGATGTTCATAAGACTTTAATTTTGAAAAGCTCAGGGGCTGAGCTTTTGTACTTTGGTAATCGTGTGTCGTCATGGTAAATAATTAATTGGTTAAATAGCTCAGTCACATTCGTTGTAACCGATGCCACAAAACTCCAATTTCATCACCCGCAAAACGATGACTTAAGCTAAGACTTTTCTTTTTTGATGATCCGATTCCTGATCCTGCTGAGGCTTTCAGCACCCACGCCCAGAAAATTGGCTATATACTTCTGAGGTACCCTTTGAAAAAGATCCGGCTGATTTCTGATTAAGTTCTGAAAGCGCGCTTCGGGCTTTTCTGAAGAAAGCGACATGGCAATTTCAGTAGCCCGCTGCGCCACCTGCTCCGCCATTAGTCGCCCAAAGGTCTCATACTTACTGCATTCGGCGTAAAGCTGGTGGAGACAATTTTTCCGAATCAAAAATACCGTCGTGTCCTCCATCGCCTGTAAATTCATGACAGCGGCCTGCCCATTATTAAAGCTCTGGAAATCTGTTACCCAGGCAGTTTCAAAAGAAATATCACAGGTCCGCTCCACGCCATCCTTAACGTGGAAATGCCTGATCGTGCCTTCGGCGATAAATCCAACGAAATTGCAAACCTGACCACCCTGAAGCAAAAAGTCTTTTTTCTTTAGAGCGCTAACCTCAAAATACTGGTCTATAAGCTCCAGCTCCACGGCTGTCAGCGCAACTTTAGTCTGGCAATATCGCTTCAGGCTGTCAAACATTTGATCGTTCATATTCACAACAATGTTAAACATAAATAT
>Ga0247815_10002561_pt1 | contig 13427 bp, 15 predicted proteins | sample UWRJL194509B1_FD_181014 | JGI IMG/M metagenome (GOLD analysis project Ga0247815, IMG submission 181014) | Plant litter microbial communities from Arlington Agricultural Research Station in Wisconsin, United States - UWRJ-L194-509B-1 | ecosystem: Environmental > Terrestrial > Plant litter >... | reverse complement strand
CGATTTGGCCATAAATTATGGGCATCGAACTTTTCGCAAGTGATCGAGTTTTCTCATATTCTGTCGTTAGCACTAAAGGTACTTCACCATAAAAGTTAACAAGGTAGAAATAATAAAAGGCGCGTAAAAAATACACCTCCCCAAGAAGGCGTTTGGCAACCGGCTCCGACAGGGTAACATTTCCCTTCAACTGCTCAATGGCAGTGTTTACCGTATAAAGTTGATTGTAAAAAACACTCCAATAGGTGCTACCTTCAGAACCTGTATTAACATACTGTGATTCTAGTGAATTTGTATAATAATCACCATACAAATATTGAGTGTTATTTAGCAAAGATAAATTGTCGGCGTATAATTCTGGTAATACCGTTGTAGAGAAATAGTGGCCGTTGTCTGTTTTTAAACTGATTATACCGTAAAGACCTGTAACAACTTGGATTGCTGAAGCATTATCTTTAAAAGCACTAACGGTACTGACGCTAGTATGAGAAGTTTCAATTGTGATGAATTTTTTGCAAGCCATGATCGCCATACACTGCCACAATAAAACTATAATGAGCAACCTTCTCGAAGACTGGATATTTAATTTATTTTTCATGCTATATCTTGTTAAAATGAAACTTGGACACCTAATGTATACATCCTTAAAGGCGGAAGAAAGTTTATCGAATGCGATTCTGGATCACCTCCTTTGTACTTGGAGATCGTTAACAGATTTTGTCCCTGTACGTAAGCTCTTACGCTGCCAACGTCAAACTTATTCAGCAAGGTTTTTGGTATGTTATAAGACAGCGATGCATTTTTTAAGCGCAGAAAAGAACCATCACCATATTTCGCATCACTAGCGCTTATGTTGTTTGCGTAAGTTCTGTTCTGAAACTTTTGTACATCTGTAATGTCACCCACTTTTTGCCATCTGTCTAGTACATACGTTAGTTGATTCTGACCCATGAGCCCCATACTGTTTTTTTCGTATTTGATATTGGGAGATATCTGATTGATATATTGTAAAAGGAAATCTAGTTCAAAACCTTTGTAAGCGAGGGTATTAGAAAGTCCCCAATACCATTTTGGATTGATGTTTATTAGTTTTGTATTATCCGCTCTGAAGTCAGGTGATGTTACTGTTTCGCCCTTTGCATCTATATATTGGTAAAGGCCGGTTGTCGGGTTTACACCCCCAAATTTATAGACTTTCAATATATTGACTGGCTGTCCAATAATATAATTAGCAGCGTATGGACTACTCTCTAAGCCTGGAAACGCAACCAATTTGTTTCTTGGAACCGTTGCATTGAAGGAGAAATTCCATCTGAAGCTGCCACGGATTACAGGAGATACGTTCAGCAATAACTCTAAGCCGGAGTTTTGAATGGTTGCCTCAAAGTTTTTTCGTACTGTATAGAAGCCTGTTATTCCCGGCAAAACATAATCAACTAATTGGTTGGACGATCTATTTTTATAGTAATCTGCACTTAATGAAATCCTATTTTGAAAAAAACCGAGATCAATACCAAAATTCAGCTTGTTGGTTTTTTCCCATTGCAAGAATGGGTTCGCATGCCCAGTGGGAGATAGAGCAGTAATTCCCTGAAACGGCACTTCGAAATTGATATTACCCAACAAACTCTCGTACTGATAATCATCTATCTGATCGTTACCAGTAGTACCATAATTTAATCTGATTTTACCCGTACTCAACACTGGCAAAACCCGCTTGGTAAACCCCTCTTCTGCGAATAGCCAGGCACCACCGACAGAATAAAAGTTATTTAATTTATTGTTATCTCCAAAACGGCTGCTGCCATCGCGGCGTACTGTCAAATTAAGAATGTACTTATCAATGAAGCGATAATTTAGACGTGCAAAAAAAGCATTGTATTTGTAAAGATTTTCTCCAGTGCTTCTCGCCCTCACAGTGGAAGCAGCCTGAATATTTGCTAACTGGATGTTGCTATTAAAGCCACTTGCATCCAAACCACTCACTTTAGTTTTTGTTTCCTGGAAACTGCTGCCCAAGAGCAAATCGATAGCACCAAATCTGGTTGTTTTAACATAAGAAATTTGCGGTTCGATGATGTAGGAGTTGATGCTCTTATCTAAAAAACTTGAATTTGCAAAGTTCCCGATAAATCTTGGATTAAACGATTCAGATCTTCTAAGTAGCATTTCTTCTCCGAACAGCATATTATAGCCAAAACTTGATTTAACAGTCAAGCCAGATATTGGTTCATAACTTACCAATGAATTTGCAATAAAATTGTTCGTCGTGCTGTGGTATTCCTCAAATGCTCTTGCTAGCGGGTTTTCAAAACTATACTGATTTGGATCTTTCGGATATGGACCCCAGTTGAGCGAACCGTCTGCCTTGTACAAATCCGGTGCATTTGGCGCCAAATTAGCTACAACGCCTGTAAGATCAACGCTGTTCAATCTGTTCTTATCCTGAAGAAAGGAACCCTTGATATTGAATTTAAATTTTTGGTTTTCAGAACTGCTATTAATAGCAAGGTTTACATTATACTTGTTATCCGCAAGGTCATTTGAAAAAACTGTAGTTTGACGGTTGTAACCACCACCTGCCAGAAAGGTAGTCCGTTCAGTGCCTCCAGAAACAGTGGCCTGTGCAGATGTATAATTTGCAGTACCTCCAACCAGTTCATCCCACCAATCATGGTTTTTGTTTGGATCCCAAATGGTTAGATCAAAATTTGAAGAGTTTGGTGTAGTTGCAGTAGTTGGTATTTGTTGCCCAGAGTTTTTATAGGCTTCCCGCCGCATCTCCAAGTACTGATCGGTATTGAGATAGGTTGGCCTTTCAGTGGCTTTTCCCCAACCAGATTGCAGATTTAAATCAACCTTGGTTTTACCAGCCCTTCCTTTTTTTGTGATAATTAAAATTGCTCCATTTGCTGCGCGGGAACCATAAATGGCTGTCGCGTCTGCATCTTTCAATACTGTTACGCTTTCAATGTCTGCCGGATTGATAAAGTTAAACGCGCTACCACCGTTGGCATTTAGGCTGCGCCCAATCGTATTGGCGTTTCCCAGGTTACTACCTGCAAGGCTAAGGCTCGTAAAACTTGGTGAGTATGGAACTCCGTCTATCACAAAAAACGGGTCACTTCCGGATTTTAAAGAATTAAGACCTTGAACCAATATACCAACCCTGCCTACGGTTTGCCCAGTCGTCTGTTGTATTAGCAGCCCTGGAATGCGCCCTTGCAAAGCGAGCAGCGGATTGCTCACCGGTTGACGAGAAATCTGTTCAGCTGTGATGGTACCCTGGTTACTCGTGGCATACTTTTTTTCGACCTGGCCGTAAGCTATAACCTGAACCTGATTCAATGAGTTATCTACAAGATTCATAGTCAAAATTCCCAGATCTTCTTTTGCTGAAACTTCGAGTGTCTTGAAGCCGACATAAGAAATCAAAATGGTGGCGTTATCATCTACATTCTGCAAATAGAAATTGCCGTTAGTATTTGTGCTGACGCTCTTTCCAGACAATTTATTTTTTACAGTCGCACCAACTAATGGTTCCCCCTTCTCATCTACCACCCGACCACGCACATCAATCGCCTGAAATCGGGCAATCAAATTATCTATGAAACTTGTTTCCTTCTTACTCACCACAACCGATTTATTCTCAATAGAATACTTTAACTCCCTTCCCTCAAAAAGCTGATCCAGCACATCGCTCAGTTCCATGTTTTTTACCTGAATGCGCACAGGTTTGCTGTCCTTCAAAATAGAAGCGGAAACCAGGAAATCAAAGCCACTTTGCGCGCTGATCTGGTCAAAGACTTTTACCAATTGGGCATTCTTTTCCGACAGGGTAATTTTTTGGCCATAAGAGGCCGCACTTACCTGTAGTATTGCTGTGATCAGTATGATGGTGGTTAGCCGCATAATCAACAGTAGTTTAGCTATAGCGCGCTCATGCGGCCATAGATTTTTGGTCAATATTTTATACATTTGTTCAGTTGGTTCTTGATGCGTTTGCCTTTTCATTGTCGAAGATGGGCCAGGCTCCCGCAGATTTAGTTGATAATTTGTTATTTGCTAAGACCTTCTTAAATCAGGATACCACCTCAAACTGGTGTCCTGATTTTATTTCCGGCCTGTTATGGTTTTGTAAATCCTACCTCAATACAGTGACCCTCCTTCCCTCAACTTTAAAATGCAGCAAACCTGTCTTTTCCAGCATCTTTAGTACATCACTTATATTTTTATAGCGGGAGATTTTACCATAAAGACCTTCTTCGGTCATCGTACCTTCGTACTTCACTTCTATATCATACCAGCGGGATAACTGGAGCATGATGGCGGTGATCTTTTGATCGTTAAACCGGAAGTAACCGTTCTTCCAGGCAATGGCTTCTTCGGTGTTGGAATCGGTTACTCGTAGTTTTTTGACCCCTCTCTGCCCTGCGGGCATCTCTCCCTCAAGGGGAGAGAGAATGGCTTGTTGGTTAGCCTTGAGGGTTATACTCCCTGCTCCTCTCTCCCCTTGAGGGAGAGATCCCCCTTGTGGGGAGAGAGGGGTTACTTTAGCACTACCCTCAACCAGCGTAGTCTTTACATTTATTTCATCTCCGTACGCGCTAATATTAAACTCCGTACCAATATCCTCTACTACCTGCCCATTACTTTCTACCCTAAACGGCTGCTTTGCATTATGCACCACTGCAAAGTAGGCTTCGCCACTCAGCAGTATTTTGCGTTCTTTTCCATTAAATTGTGAAGGGAAACTAATCTTTGAATCTGCGTTCAGCCATACGTGGGTTCCATCGGGCAATGTAAATTCATACACTTGCCCTTTCCTGGTTTCCGCTGTCAGCATCATGCTCCTCTCTCCCCCGGAGGGAGAGATGTCGCTCCGCGACAGAGAGGGGTCTATAGATTCGTTCCCCCTCTCTGGGCTTCGCCCATCTCTCCCTCCAGGGGAGAGAGCCGACCCATCGTCATATACCAATTTACCATTTCCGATAATCACTCCCTTCTTCGCTCCGCTCAGTTCAATCACTTTACCATTAGCCAGTGTAATTGTCGCGCCGTTCCTACCGGGCGCAATGTCGTTCAAGAGAGCTCTCGTCGCTACGCTTCCCTCGAGATGACGGCCGCCTTTGGAAGCGTTAAAGAAGTAAACACACAAAGCAATTGCTGCTACCGCAGCGGCAACAGCTATTTTTTTCCACAATACAGATACTTTAGCTTCTTCCGGAACATGCAACGCGTTCCAGGTCATTTCCTTTCTTTCGGCCATATCCGTAACAACCGGCACAGCTTCGGCATGCTCCGCGGCATCGTTATACCAGCTCTCTACAAAAGCAGATTCCTCAGGTGTACATTCACCCGATTCGTATTTTTTGAGTAGCTGGTTGATGTCCATTTCTTTCATGCCATATCGTTGTCTAAGAGTTGATTAATGGTATTACAATTCACAAAGCCTAAAGTGGTAGACGAGATTAAAAAAAATATTTATCATAACATTGCAGATACAAATTAGGTAATTTTGCAACAAAGGGATAGCATTAATTTAAACATAAAAACTGATGAAAGCCGACTATACTTTATACTCCGATGCGCAACTCGCAGATTTGCTCAATCAGCGGGACAAAGAAGCATTCGAAGAAATTTACAACCGGTACTGGGGCTTACTCTTCAGTCATGCCAATAAAATGCTCAGGGACGAAGATCAGGCCCAGGATGTGGTGCAGGAACTCTTCGCCAACCTGCTGTCACAAATGGGCGAATTTTATTATAAGTCCACCATCAGCTCCTTTCTCTACACCAGCGTCAGAAACATGGTGCTCAACCTGATCAGGTACAATAAAGTACGGGTCAACTATGCCGATTCCCTCCAGGATTACTACAACAAAGGTGAATGGGCCACAGATGAAGTCCTCCGTGAAAACGAATTAAGCCGTCAGATCGAAAAGGAAATCCAAAACCTGCCGCCAAAAATGCGTGCCATCTTTGAGCTGAGCCGCAAGCAATACCTCAGCCACAGAGAAATCGCCGAAGCCACCGGCGTATCAGAAGGAACGGTTAAAAAACAACTCTACTACGCCATTGCCAAACTCCGCTCTAAACTATCCAGTCTATTCTGGCTGCAACTCATGTCCGCCATCCTCTGGCTTAACAGAACCTTTTAGTTTTTTTTTATGCATACCACCCCCTCTCTCCCCTTGAGGGAGAGATGCCCGCAGGGCAGAGAGGGGAAGGCTATCAATTTAAACCCCTCTCTGGGCTTCATTTACCCCTCTCTGGGCTTCGCCCATCTCTCCCTCAAGGGGAGAGAGGCATGGAGCCTATTCGTATGCGTTTTATCTGCTATGCATCATGAAAGTTATGCATCACGCCCCTCTCTCCCCTTGAGGGAGAGATGCCCGCAGGGCAGAGAGGGGACTTACGCCAGCAGTAAATTTCAGTTTATATCCATCCTCCGATTATTTATAATATTAGTCCATTGTTTAAGACCTGCATCCACTTCACTTATTGAGGTATTTTTCGCTCCGATCTGTAATAGCCTGCTTTGCAAACCACCCTTTATTATAAACACGAATTGAAACACATCACTCAATTCTGGATCTGCTCTTACATGGGCAGCAGCCATCGCAATTAATGTGTAGATATCCAGATCAGGCTCTACTTCCCTGGGATAAATGCAAAAAGGCTTTCCCTGCAAAACAATTCTTAGGTCTGATTTTTCGTACATTTTGAATTCATTATATTCAGTTAAGATAGAAAATTTCAATGATAACAATATCTTTCTCACTGTCGTAGTACATAATTTATCTTCCTCTTTCTGGGCTTCGCCCATCTCTCCCTCAAGGGGAGAGGTGATCCCAAAAGAATTTCCATTATCTATCCGAATTTATCCGGTTATGCTCCGGCTAGCCGTGCTACCAAAGCGAATTTTGCCGAAAATAAATAAGTATTAAGATGGCAGGAAAACAAAAAAATTATGGTAGAATCATTCACTATGTGCCCAAGCCCTCTCTGGGGCCCACCCCTCTCTTTCTCAAGGGGAGAGAGGCATGGCTACTATCAGTATCGTGTTTTAGTTCTCAGAAAAATCGTAATAAAATTGACAAAAGCTATTTGCAAATAAAGTTGGCAGAACGCCAACTTTTTATTATCTTTGTTTTATGGTTATCTCCGGGAAACAAGGTGTTTCGGAAGAAGCTAATGGAAAACATTAACCATCAGCATTTCACCACATGAGAATAATCTTTTTAAAAAAACTGGATACGTTTGCAAGGAAGCATGCAGATTCAGCTAAAAGCCTAAGTACCTGGACAACTGTCACCAAAGCAGCCTTTTGGAAACAAAATACAGATGTTTTAAAAGACTTCCCAACTGCCAAGATCATTAAGAATGACCGGGCAAGATTCAAAATCGCGGGGAATAAATACCGCTTAATCGTCGAAGTGGATTATGACGACGGAATTGTAGAGATAAGGTTCGTAGGAACTCATTCTGAATATGATGAAATCAATGCCGAAACCGTATAATTCCGTCGGAAATTAAACTTAAATACTATGCAAAACTTAAATTGGTTTTTGATTGAAACAGAGCAGGAATACGAGAAAGCTGCTACACGTTACGAAGAAATTAAGGCCGCATCAAAAGGAACAACCGAACACAAGGAAAAATTACTTTTGGTACACCTTATTTCGGAATATGAAGACAAAACAATCACCTTACCCGATGTTGATCCCATTGAGATGATCAAGATCCGGATGGAAGATTTTGGTTATAAACCATCAGCCTTAGCCGAAGCCTATGGAGACAAAGGAACCGTCAGCAAAGTTCTTAACTATAAGCAAACACTTTCACTAAATATGATTCGAAAGTTCAGTGAACTCCTCCATATCCCGGCCGATGCACTTATTAAAGAATACGAATTGAAGTAATTATTCTGAACTACCTGGCTGGTGGGGAGCCGACCCTTAAAAACTAAAAAGATATGCATCACGCCCCTCTCTCCCCTTGAGGGAGAGATGCCCGCAGGGCAAAGAGGGGTCCTCTAAAATTCTCAGAATATCTACTATTTATGAATCAAGAAATTAATTAACTTTGGTACAACGTCATAAATTACTTATGAACAATTCAAAAACGACAACTGGCAAACCTGCTGCTCAGCTTACAGACAAGGAATTCATCGCCGCATTCAGATCTTCAGATTTGATGAAAAAAAAGAATGATAAAGCACTTGAATTACTAAGGAGGGATTTAAAGCAAAATTTCAAGCCATAGATAACTATAGATGATGCCATAATATTGCGTATAAAACACATCTGAAGAAGTTAATGGAAATGAGCTTCGCTCATATCTCCCTCAAGGGGGGATAGAGGGTATAGATATAGCAACAGCACATTATCCCAAAGCCGGTCTATTAACTTCTCTCAATGTCTCGTTTCCTAATTCGAACAAATCTTTTCAGAATTTTACAACATCCATAGAGTCGTATCCTTTATCTGACAATAAAGTCTCGGTTGATTTAACAATTGAATCATTTCCTATGAAATGAATTTTACCTAACAAAGACGCAGCCCTACTAGTAAATTCTTGCATATCTCCACTCTTCCATGCTTTCCAACAACCATCTAAATCCTCTATTCGGTCTATAGACCACACGACACCACCGACTACAATACAGGTAGTCGTCGCGGCTGCTATCGTTCCGGAAACGCCCAAGGCGTGAGTCGTACCAGCTATTGCCTTTGCTGCAACTGTCACTTTTTTTGTGGTAACGATTGCTTTAGCAATGATGATGGCATCTTTGATTGCAAATGGAAGCAAGAATAATAAAAAGTTTTAGCTTGTATAATAAAGCTCATCAAATTGAAAGGAATGTCCAACAATAATTATATTTTTTTAAAACCTGCTACACAAGTCAAAACCTCACCCAAAAACATATAGTAGCTGCCTAGTTCTAAAACTATTTTAAATTTTTCACGGATAAACGGAATATTTACGCCCTGCAACCTCCTCAACGCAATGAGGGGAGATGCCCAACTCGCAGAGACGTAGTAATGAATCAACCCCGTCCATTGCCAGTGTTGAGCAGAAAAATTAACCCTTACTCCCTACCTGCGACATAGGTGCACACAAGGGGAATGGCACTATCTTTCTTCTCATGGATCTTTTATCAATGAAATTTCTAGATATTTCCTGTGTCAGTTCGTTGTAGTTGGTTTTGCCTGCTTCGTCTTCATAGTAAAATATCTTTATGGACTTACAGTTATCGTGTTCAAAAATCATATTAAGCATCGTCCGGTCTGAGAGACCACATGAATGTCCAAGAATAAAGACCTGAAAGTAGTCAGACTCAATGAACCTAATAAGATTGTGGTAGTTTGTGGTTCTATTGTACCAAAAAGATTTAAGATAATCCAATAACCCCTTTGTCTCGTGCATTTCCAATACTGAATAATCTTTGTCCAACTCATCTCCAAATCCAAATATTATTGGGTTTTCAGGATCTTGCAGTCTACCGTGAATAAAATTAAGATCATGAGGGTTTGGATTGGCTATATTCAATAGTTTGGAATAACCTTCAATATTATTTGTATAATTAAAACTCAAAACAAGTGTTTTTTCGAGTTTAGAATGTTGCGAAATATTTGGCATAACGAACTCCTGCTCCCGAATACGCGATCTAAAAATATCTGTATATTCGATAGACGGCTCAATCTTTGGTAATGACGATAGATATTCTTCTAATTTACTTATGATGTGTTTCATCGCTAAATTAAGCTCATTTACATCTCCGCTACCCTTGTTATTACTAATTATACTCTTATAGTACAGATTTTCTATATCTACCCAGTTGCAATCGCTACAAGTGACGATTAATTTTTTAACAAATGGGAATCTGAAACTAGCGGAAAATATATTCCTAATCGCATATGAACCAAAATGGAGCGTATCAGCTGTAAAAAGTGCATCGAGCCCAGAGGTCTTGTAAACATCCATTACTAATTCTTCTATGGATTTCCACCGTGTCCTTGGCAAGTCGTAAAATCCTTGCCCAGTAGAAATTGTCATTGCGTCATCTTTAAAAACCCGTTTATCATTTGCCTCCGTTAAGCAACTGCTCACATAACTCAAAATGAAATCATTGTAGCTGGTTTTCAAACCATGCGCCAAGTCAAAGCCATTTCCTACGAGTATAAGTCTATTCATATTTGATTGGTTGACCTGCAAAGTTATGGTAATTTTCTTTGCCTGATAAGCACTAACAATTGTCCATCAACTAATCTTGTGGCAGGCTTTGTAACGCATTACAAATGCTCTTTATCGTTGATGTACTATTGCACAACTCATCCAAGGTTTATCGTAAATAAGTTGTGCAACAGTCACACTTTAGAGAGGGCTATCATTGAAACTTATCTCAGCTAAAACGACCTATTGGTTGGATTCGACCTTGTATCGTATAAATTTAGAATGACTATGTTATTACCATCAACCTTGTAAAATAGCATGTTGTGCTTAGTAATCAGCAAACCTCTTACTCCTCGAATTTTTTCAGAACTTATTCCAGAATTTGGGTAAGATTTCAGCATATTAATCCTATTGTCAATTTTTTTCAAGAACCTGGCGGCTGTTTCCTCACCCCATTCTTTTTCAAGATAAATCTGAACTTTAATGAGATTATTAACAAAACGTTTTTTGAAAATTACTTCAACCGCCATTTAGCAGTAGTCCTTTTATATTCATCTTCATCAACTGCTTCTAAATCAGACGGCTCGCTAACAAGACCGATTAGCTCATCGACCTCGTAGGGTTTTAGCACGTCTGAAATATCCTTTCCATTAACATGGGTAAAAAAAGATAGCTCTTGCTCCAACATAATTAGTGCATCTTCATCCGTTATAGACGAGATTTTTTTTATAAGATTAGTCTGCCTTTGTTGAACCGTCATATTATTTCATCTTAAAACAAAGATAGTAAATACCCCAAGCATAAACAATTGCATACCATCTACCTCCTCACCTCCATCCTCCGATGATTTTCCTTTTTGACCAGCAACACCTGCTCGGCATTAATTGGCAAAAACCCCATTTCATAGACAAAAAAATAATAGCTCTTCTTGCTCGTTTTCAGGATACTGGTAAAATAGCCGAAATCAAAACCTCTCTGCAGCATATCCTTATACAGTACCTTCACCATCCCATCCGGGTTCATTTCTTTCAATATTTGACGGTTCTTCTTCAGGGCGGCATTAACCCGCTTCGCATACTGATCATGAGATACCTTTTGCTCACGGTTATAATTACTCCTACATTGATCATCACAAAATTTCTTATCTGCTCTCCCTTTAATCTCCTCCCCACACGTTAAACATAGTTTTTCCTTAGACATATACTCAATATTTGAGCATAGTTTGTTCAATACAGATCAAAACACATTAAATCGGGTCACAATTTATTTTTCAACATACCTCTTAACCGGATATATCCGGTTTTGCTCCGGCTACTGTCGCTATTAAACCAAACTTTGGTCATTACAGATAGGCATTATGCCCTCTCTCCCCTTGAGGGAGAGATGTCGCGAATGCGACAGAGAGGGGGTTGTTAATCTAAAATACCCCTCTCTCCCCACAAGGGGGATCTCTCCCTCAAGGGGAGAGAGGGCAAAACGTATAAATTACAATTAGCAAAGAAGATATGAACCCAAAAGAATTCAGAAAACACATGCGGCAACTTCAAACACCAGCAGAAAAATCACTGTGGTATGCGCTCCGCGCGAAACGCTTCCAAAATCACAAATTCCGGCGCCAACACACAATCGGCCCATATACAGTAGACATCTTCAGCCCAAAAAGCAAACTTATCATAGAAGTAGACGGAGAGATACACAATGACATTTCTCAAGAACAATATGACGCAGCCAGAGACTTGTACTTGAAGCAGTTAGGCTATCATACCCTGAGGTTTGAAAACAATGAAATACTGGAATGCCTGGAATGTGTGTTGACTGCGATTGAACAGCATTTATCAGACTAAATACCCCTCTCTGGGCTTCGCCCATCTCTCCCTCAAGGGGAGAGAGGCAGGGAGATTAGTAGTATGAAGACCATTGCCAAATTCTACGATGATATAAAGTTAGCGTTGGCATCAAGTCAAAAACACTGAAATATGTTCTAGCTTATTTCAATACTTTAATTTCTTCGATAGAAAGACCCGTTCCTTCCGCAATTTTGTCTAAAGGAATTTTTAATTTTATTAGTTTCTTAGCAGTCTCGATTTTCTCAGCCTGCCTGCCTTTCTCTACTGCCCGCTGATAAGCAGGCACTTTCTCTATGTCAAAAAATGTTGAAATGTGTTCCATATTTATCACTTCGTCTAAATCTGTATCTAAGTTACGTAATTGCGCAACATGATGTTATATTCCGCCATTCGGCAGAGCATTAAGCTACTTGTATATCGCTGAAAGTTATGCATCACGTCCCTCTCTCCCCTTGAGGGAGAGATGCCCGCAGGGGCAGAGAGGGGTTCTTACCATCAAAAGCCTCTTTAGGGCTACGGCAATTCTATTTTACCCCTCTCTGGGCTTCGCCCATCTCTCCCTCAAGGGGAGAGAGGCATGGCGACTAGTAGTATGGCGCTGAAAGTTATGCATCACGCCCCTCTCTCCCCTTGAGGGAGAGATGCCCGCAGGGGCAGAGAGGGGTTCTTACCATCAAAAGCCTATTTAGAGCTACGGCAATTCAATTTTACCCCTCTCTGGGCTTCGCCCATCTCTCCCTCAAGGGGAGAGAGGCAGGGAGATTAGTAGTATGAAGTTTTAATCTATGCACCATGAAAGTTATGCATCACGCCCCTCTCTCCCCTTGAGGGAGAGATGCCCGCAGGGCAGAGAGGGGTCCTTTACCATCAAAAGCCTCTTTGGGGCTACGGCAATTCTTTTCACCCCTCTCTGGGCTTCGCCCATCTCTCCCCCAAGGGGAGAGAGCCAGGGAGATTAGTAGTATATCGCTGAATGTTATCCATCATACACCTCTCTCCCCTTGAGGGAGAGATGCCCGCAGGGCAGAGAGGGGTCCTTTACCATCAAAAGCCTCTTTGGGGCTACGGCAATTCTTTTTACCCCTCTCTGGGCTTCGCCCATCTCTCCCTCAAGGGGAGAGAGGCATGGCGGCTATTGTTATACTCCATGCCCTCCCCTTGCCCGCATCACGACCCTTTCTAGGGGGTTGCATGGCCCCTTGGGCCTTTGAATCCTCCAGAGCAAGCTATAATACCTGGCTAACATGCTGAAAGAAAATCTAAATAACTGCTTCAAGTGTGCATACTGCACACTTGAATTATTTTCGGTGACTGACCTTTGTGCCTGTAATTTGATTAAAAACGAATATGGGAAAACTAAAAAATGGAGCCTTTGGTCATGTAACTGGCCGGATCGGTAAC
>Ga0247815_10002560_pt1 | contig 13433 bp, 10 predicted proteins | sample UWRJL194509B1_FD_181014 | JGI IMG/M metagenome (GOLD analysis project Ga0247815, IMG submission 181014) | Plant litter microbial communities from Arlington Agricultural Research Station in Wisconsin, United States - UWRJ-L194-509B-1 | ecosystem: Environmental > Terrestrial > Plant litter >... | reverse complement strand
CCTGGGTGGTCTGACGCTGCTGGCCGAAGAAGATTGCTGCCTGGCGCTGGCGGGCGCTGACCTGGGCGCGATGCTCGACGACCGGCCGATTCAGCCATGGCGCAGTTTCTTCGTCGGCAAGGGCCAGCGCTTGCGATTCAGCCAGCCACAACTCGGGGCTCGGGCTTATCTGGCCGCACCCGGAGGTTTCGACGCGCCCAAGGTGCTGGGCAGCTGCGCGAGTGTTGGTCGTGAAGAACTGGGTGGGCTCGATGGCTTGGGCAAAGCGTTGGCCAAAGGTGACCGGCTGGGTTATTCAGGGTCGGCGTTCGTGCTGCGCACGCTGACTGATCAGCAGATCCCGGACTTCCATGACGCTGCGCCACTGGACGTGGTCCTGGGTGCGCAAATCGGCGAGTTCAGCGGCCTGAGCCTGTTCGACGTGTTCAACAACGACTGGACTCTGGACAGCCGCGCCGACCGCATGGGCATTCGCCTGTTGGGGCCGGAATTGATATATCAGGGTGCGCCAATGATCTCCGAAGGCATCCCGCTGGGCGCGATCCAGGTGCCACCCGACGGCCAACCCATCGTCCTGCTCAACGACCGACAAACCATCGGCGGCTACCCCCGACTGGGCGCGCTGACGCCACTTTCCCTGGCCAGACTCGCCCAGCGCTTGCCGGGAAGTACCTTGCGCCTAAGGCCAATGGTGCAAAGCGTTGCGCATCAGCGGCATGTTGAGTATCTACACAAGTTAGCGAGTTAAATAACAAGCCGGCTCATTCGCCGGCTTTTTGTTGTAGCCGATTTCGTACAAGTCGCTGGGAAGCGCCTTGCTATAAAGTCAGGTCAAATACTTTTCATTATTGCCGTTAACCAAAGGGCAACGGTTGATATGGGAGAGTGTTATGAATATATATCTACAAAGCCTGCCACCTGATGGTCGTCCATTGGGGCTCGGTCACGTCGTCCGTCCAGGTCTGAATTATTGGCAGGCACTGACTATTCGCTATGAAGAATTGGTTGCGGCGGGGAAGATGGATGATAAGTTTCAAGCAATGTATGACACCAGAATGGCAATCGAGGGAATCGTCTACCGAATTGACGAGTCTAATCATGTCGATATTAAGTCAGGTGAAGAAAAGCTCGTGGAAAGCTACTGGGTTGCGCGTGAGCGGGGGCTTGAGTGGTATGAAGATAATGCACTTAGCGAGTTGCGAAGTTATGATGTCGATCTTTTGATGCATTTGAATTTCAGGGCCCAGCTAAAGCTCGAAGACATGCAGCTGGAGTTTGACGAATTCAAACAGCAGCTAGCGGTTTCTCTTCCTGAGCTGGTGGGCAAGAATTTTGGATTCACGGTCAATGAACATGGCAGTTTGGAAATAACCTCGCCCGATGGCGCTTTGACCGAACGAGAAATAGAGCAACTGAATGCGTGGATCAACGATAGAGACAGGTTAAAGGAGTTGACCTTCGATCATGCCAAACTGGTGACCTATATTCTGAAACATGATCCTCGATTAGGTGTTGATGACTCATTGGTAACCCTGGCAAATATTCATCAATTCATCAACTATGGGGTCCTTCTGCAGACCGGCGCGACCCGCCCCGGTAACGGCAATTCGTGGATTGAACAGTTGCAGAAAAATGTGCGAGAAATGACGCGGGAGCAGAAGGCGGATAGGGAGAGTGAGGACAACCATAGCTAGGTGTAAACCTTGGGCCCAAGTGCCTGCGTCAAGCACTTGGGCCCAAGAGCAATTAATGGCGCAGGTGTTTTTTGCAGATATGACCAAACTCACTGTCTATCGTGCCAGGATTCCAGTTGTGGCCAGTGGCGGCCTCTTCCAGGTCGGCAATTATTCGATGCCGATTGAATTCAAGGTGCCAGAAATAGTTGAACGGCCCCATCATTTGCCAGAATGGAGGGGACGTTCTGTGGCCCTGGCAACCTGGCAGTGAGATCGTCTCGTTCCCCCTGCCGTCGGCCTTGGTAAAAATTATTGTTTTGTCAATTCTTGGCACAATAGTGATATCGAGGCTCGCCATTGCACCCTCGACCGGATGCCCGGTCGAATCCTGAATATGTATCGACCAGTCCACCGTATGGAAGGCCTGGAAAATCCCGGCGTACAGCGGTATTCCTTTGGCATCCGTGATAATCAGATCGGTACTTGCCCGATAGGGTGCAGAGCCGAATCTGAATTTATACTTGCCACCGGCTATTCCTCCATCACGTTTAGAGGCTCGAATCTGGATCTCCTGGCCGGGCTGAGTACCTTCGATGATATAAATGCCTTCGTCGGGCATGGCCACCCATTTGTCATTTATCTTGCATTCAATGATCAGGTTACTCGACCGTTTCATTCCTCTGAACATGAGGTTTTGTCCGCGCAGTGCGGTAAAGGTGTAGTTCTTCTCTGCCGTGGCGCTATCGAGTGTTTCATCAATCTCAGTAACTTTGTCCCCCAAAACGGTTGGTTGGGGCAGAGACGGCCCATTTTGAACTGTTGCGTCCGTAGTCAGACCGGTCACTGCGTATACAGGCGCGGAAAAAATACCTGTCAGAGCCATAGCCGCCACGAGCGGTAGGAGGTAACTATTTATAGTCGATTGTTTCATTGTCAAATCCTTTTTTGTTATCGGTTCCACTGTCGAGGCATAGAAGTACCCAACCGTGGAGGCCGTAAAATATCGTTGATTAAATTAAACGCAGATGCGCGAAGGGGCACCCGGTGGTCAGCTGTTTATCAACTGACAGCCCGGACGTAATCACTGGTAGGAAGGGTTGTCAATCCGTCGTTCAAAAATAAAAGAATCGTATAAACGACAGATGTAGGACGCATCTTTTGTAGGATAAAACTGGCGGCTACCCAACGGGCGGGTGCACTAACGCCGCTTTTCCCGGCGTGGCTGATTGGCGGTTTTTTTGTTGTAGCCGATTTCGTACAAATCGCTGGGAAGCGCCTTGCTATAAAGTCAGGTCAGATACTTTTCGTTATTGCCGTTAACCAAAGGACAACGGTTGATATGGGAGAGTGTTATGTTTGATCCGCAAGCAGGTATGACACATGGTACTCGTGTGATAGGGCTTGGTAATAAGCTACATGTCGGTATGACCTACTGGCAGTCGGTTACCGCTCGCTATGAAGAGCTGGTCGCGGCAGGCGAAATGACTGAACGGTTGCAAGTAAGTTACGATTCCAGAATGGCAACGGAGGGCATCGTTTACACGCTTGATGACCAAAATAAATTCGACATTGTGTCAGGGGAAGAAAAGCTGGCGAAGGGCCGTGCGATAGCCAGAGAGTACGGTCTGGAGGTATGGGAAAGTAATATCTATGGCGAGCTGAGTACCTATGATTTTTCCATTCTAAGGGCGTTGCATTATGAGTCTCTGTACAGGCTAGAAGATATGCAGCTGGAATTTGATGAATTCAAGGAGCAGATACGGGTATCGCTCCCGGATTTGGCGGGCAAGAATTTTGGATTCACCATCAATGAGCATGGCAGTCTGGAAATTACCTCACCCGACGGCGCCTTGACTGATCGAGAAAAAAAACAGCTGGAGGCCTGGATCAATGACCGAGACCGATTGAAAGAGTTGACCTTTGATCATGCCAAACTCGTCACTTATATTTTGAAGCATGATCCTCGGCTGGGAGTTGAAGACTCGACGGTGACGCTGGGAAATATCAGTAAATTTATTGATTACGGCGTGCTCTGCAATCCTGTGCGATACGACCGGGTAACGAAAACTCGTGGCTGGAACAGTTGCAGAGAAATGTGCGCGAAATGACGCGGGAGCAGGAGACGGACAGGGAGAGTGAAAACAACTCTGGCAAAGTTTGAGCCTTGGGCCGAAGGTTCAAAGCGTCGCGCATCAGCTGCATGTTGAGTATTTGCGCGGGTTAATCGGCAATTGCTGAGACCTGTTGGCGCGAGATAATCCTGTAGGAGCCGAGCTTGCTCGCGAATGCTCCAGGTCAGCCAATCGAGATGCCGCCAAGGTGAACCGATTCGCGGGCAAGCCTCGCTCCAACGGATCCGGGTAATCCTGTAGGAGCCGAGCTTGCTCGCGAAGCGTCAGGTCAGCCAATCGAGATGCCGTCGGTAAACCGATTCGTGGGCAAGCCTCGCTCCACCGGGTTGTAATTATTTGGAGAGAAAACGCATCCCTTCTTCCAGCCCGCGCAAGGTCAGTGGATACATCTGATCCTCGATCAAATCCCGGACGATATTAGTCGAAGTGGTATAGGCCCAGGCGTCTTTCGGGTAGGGATTGATCCAGATGATTTTCTTGAACTTGGCAGTGAAGCGCTGCATCCACACATAACCCGGCTCTTCATTCCAGTGTTCGACACTGCCGCCGGCCTGAGTGATTTCATAAGGCGCCATTGAGGCGTCACCGATGAAGATGACTTTGTAGTCTGCCCCGTATTTATGCAGCAAATCTTGCGTGGAGGTGCGCTCCGAGCCGCGGCGGGAGTTGTTCTTCCAGACCGATTCATAAATGAAGTTATGAAAGTAAAAATATTCCAGATGTTTGAACTCGGTTTTGCAGGCCGAGAACAATTCTTCGCAGATTTTTACGTGGGCGTCCATCGAGCCGCCGATGTCGAACAGCAGCAATAGCTTGATGGTGTTGCGCCGTTCCGGACGCATCTGGATATTCAGCAGTCCGGCGTCGCGAGCGGTGTGGTCGATGGTGCCGTCGATGTCCAGTTCTTCGGCCGCACCCTGACGTGCGAACTTGCGCAAGCGGCGCAAAGCGATCTTGATGTTGCGAGTGCCGAGTTCGACTTGATCGTCGAGGTTCTTGTACTCGCGTTGATCCCAGACTTTCACCGCCTTGCCTTTGCGTTCGCCAGCATCGCCGACCCGAATGCCTTCGGGGTTATAGCCGCCCGAGCCGAACGGGCTGGTGCCGCCTGTGCCGATCCATTTGTTGCCGCCCGCGTGGCGTTCCTTCTGTTCTTCGAGGCGTTTCTTGAATTCCTCGATGAGCTTGTCCAGCCCGCCCAGCGATTGAATCTGCGCGCGCTCTTCTTCGCTCAACGAGCGTTCGAACTCCTTGCGCAGCCAGTCTTCGGGAATCAACGCCTTGAGGTGATCATCGAGTTTTTCCAGGCCGTTGAAATAGGCGCCGAATGCCCGGTCGAACTTGTCGAAATGCCGTTCGTCCTTGACCAGGATCGTGCGCGCCAGATAGTAGAACTCGTCCATGTCAGCGAAAGTCACTCGCTGTTTCAGGGCGTTGATCAGGTCCAGCAGTTCGCGCACCGAGACCGGCACCTTGGCTGCGCGCATTTCGTTGAACAGGTTGAGCAGCATGGCTGTGGTCTCTCCGCAGAATCAGCGATTGCCGCGACGGCTCATGAACGCCAGTCGCTCCAACAGCTGAACGTCCTGCTCATTTTTCACCAGCGCTCCGGCCAGTGGAGGAATGGCCTTGGTCGGATCGCGTTCGCGCAGCACTGCTTCGCCAATATTGTCGGCCATCAGCAGTTTCAGCCAGTCGACCAGTTCCGAAGTGGAAGGCTTTTTCTTCAGACCGGGCACTTTGCGCACATCGAAAAACACGTCCAGCGCTTCGCTGACCAGCTCTTTCTTGATGTCCGGATAATGCACGTCGACGATTTTCTGCAGGGTCGGGCGATCAGGGAAGGCGATGTAATGGAAGAAACAGCGGCGCAGGAACGCGTCTGGAAGTTCTTTTTCATTATTGGAGGTAATGATGATGATCGGGCGGATTTTGGCCTTGATGGTCTCGTCGATTTCGTAGACGTAGAACTCCATCTTGTCGAGTTCTTGCAGCAGGTCGTTGGGGAATTCGATGTCGGCCTTGTCGATTTCGTCGATCAGCAGAATGACCCGCTCGTCGGCTTCGAAGGCTTCCCAGAGTTTGCCCTTCTTCAGGTAATTGCGCACGTCGTGGACTTTATCCACACCCAGTTGCGAATCGCGCAGACGGCTGACGGCATCGTATTCATAAAGGCCCTGATGGGCCTTGGTGGTGGACTTGATGTGCCAGGTGATCAATTTGGCGCCGAAGGACTCGGCCAGTTGTTCGGCAAGCATGGTCTTGCCGGTGCCGGGTTCACCTTTGACCAGCAGCGGCCGCTCCAGAGTAATTGCCGCGTTGACCGCCAGTTTGAGGTCGTCAGTGGCGACGTATGCGCGGGTGCCTTCGAACTTCATCGGTAAATCCTCGGTAAACAATGCGCCGACTATAACGCGAGGCCTCGGCCACTGTGAACGCAGACCGGGCATTCAATCGGTGAATGGGTGGTTCCACGAAGTGAAACGCGATGACCTAACCCTTGCTTCCGTCATACCGCGCATTGAATGCCTGGACGAACGCGTTGCGCAGAATCTGCAAAAACGCCTGAAATGCGCTGATGTCCTGTTTGTGCACGCTGCCGCTGAGGTCTACGCGGGTGGCGAACTGGTTTTTGCTCTGGTTTTTCAGCACGGTTTCGGTGGTGCCGACCACTGCTTCCCAGATCGAACGGAAGAAGCCTTTGTTCTGATTCTCGACATCCTGCTGCCAGTTGAAGACATCAACGTCACGCAGCAGCGGCTTGATATAACCGGTCAACTGCCCTTTGTTGGCCTGGGCTTCAATGACCAGATCGCCGCTGCCAGCGTTGAAGTCAAACTTGCCGTAGGCCGACGCAAAGTCATTGAGGCGCTTGAGCTCGATATCGGTGGCGCGCAGACGGAAGTCAAAGTCTTCGAAGTTGCTGAATGGATCGAACGTCGCCGATGATTCCAGATTCGCGTGCCCCAGCAACAATGCCTTGCCTTCGAAACGCGCGTCACGTTTGCCTTTCACATCCTCGACATTGGTCAGGTTGTACAGGCTGGCATTGACCTTGTCGGCTTCGATTTTCACCTTCGGCGTGGTGGTGAAATTGTTGAAAGTGATAACCCCGTCCTGAATACGCAGTTCGTTGAGCGTAATGGGCAACAGCTTGTTCATCTGCTCGCGCCAGTCAGTGCCTTGACCCGTCTGCGACGCTTGCTTGTTGGCGCCGCCATCGACGAAGTTCAGCTCCGGCCGCTGAAACAGGACTTCGGCCACCACCGCGTGGTCGTACCACAGCGAATGCCAGCTGACGGCCAGGTCAATGACCGGAACCTTGACGAACGGCACCGGCACCTTGCCATCAACCTTGACGATATTCAGCCCATTGATCCGGTAAGCGCCGCGCCACAAGGCCAGGTCGACATCCGTGACCTGCCCGCGGTAATCGCCCATGTCGGCGAGCTTGTCGTTCAAATAGTTGCGCACCACGTAGGGCAGGGCGATGTGCACAGCAATCAGCAGCACGACGAGTCCCGCGAGGGTCCAGAGTGGCCAGCTGTAGCGACGTTTCATGGTAGCGGTCTCCGGTTTTGTTCAGTGGTTGACTGCATACAGGCGCATCCGTTCGCTGCGACTGGACGGCCGCAGGGCTGGGGGCATAGGCTTTGGGTTTTCAAAGTCCCTCAACGAACGTGCACAAGGACACCACCATGAGCCGTATCTACGCTGACAACGCCCATTCAATCGGTAACACCCCGCTGGTGCAGATCAATCGCATCGCCCCGCGCGGGGTAACCATCCTGGCCAAGATCGAAGGGCGCAATCCGGGCTACTCGGTGAAATGCCGGATCGGCGCCAGCATGATCTGGGACGCTGAAAGCAAGGGCAAACTCAAGCCCGGCATGACTATTGTCGAACCGACTTCGGGCAATACCGGCATTGGCCTGGCCTTCGTGGCTGCCGCCCGAGGCTATAAATTGATGCTCACCATGCCCGCGTCCATGAGCATCGAACGCCGTAAAGTGCTCAAGGCGCTGGGTGCCGAACTGGTGCTGACCGAGCCCGCCAAAGGCATGAAAGGCGCCATTGAAAAAGCCGAGGAACTGCTGGCCAGCGATCCCGAAAAATTCTTCATGCCGGCGCAGTTCGAGAACCCGGCGAACCCGGCGATCCACGAAAAAACCACGGGCCCGGAAATCTGGAACGACACTGACGGCGCCATTGACGTGCTGGTGGCGGGCGTCGGCACCGGCGGTACGATTACTGGCGTGTCCCGCTACATCAAGAACACGGCGGGCAAGCCGATCCTTGCCGTCGCGGTCGAACCGCTGGGTTCACCGATCATCACTCAGGCGCGTGCCGGTGAAGAGATCAAACCCAGCCCGCACAAGATTCAGGGCATTGGCGCCGGTTTCATCCCGAAAAACCTCGACCTGTCACTGGTCGACCGGGTGGAACTGGTCAGTGACGAGGAAGCCAAAGCCATGGCACTGCGCTTGATGCGCGAAGAAGGTATTTTGTGCGGCATTTCCTGCGGCGCGGCCATGGCGGCAGCGGTGCGTATGGCCGAAACCCCGGAAATGCAGGGCAAGACAATCGTGGTGATCCTGCCGGATTCCGGCGAGCGGTATTTGTCGAGCATGCTGTTCAGCGATCTGTTTACCGACCAGGAGCTGCAACAGTAACAATATCTTTAGTCTCGCCAGCTTTTGGTAAGGTCGGCTTGCGTTTATGATGGCCGGCTCGCGAACCGCAAAGGGGTTGTTCCAGATCATTCTGGGCGGTTCGCCAGCCGCATAAGATCCATGATTTTCCAGCACTACGTTCAGCGCTTGGCCATTGCCTGTTTCGAGGAGAGTTAGATGACGTTTTCATTTGCTGCCAAGGCATCGATCCTGATGCTATTTCTGGCCAGCACGCTGTACGTGCATCTGCGCGGGAAAGCGCGGTTGCCGCTGCTACGTCAGTTCGTTAACCACTCGGCGCTGTTCGCACCTTATAACGCCTTGATGTACCTGTTTTCCAAAGTGCCGTCCAAACCGTACCTGAACCGTCAGGCCTTCCCTGAGCTGGACGTGCTGAAGAACAACTGGGAAGTCATTCGCGACGAAGCCATGCACCTGTTCGATGAAGGCTATATTCGGGCCGCCGAAAAGAACAACGACGCCGGTTTCGGTTCGTTCTTCAAAAAGGGCTGGAAACGTTTTTACCTCAAGTGGTACGACAAGGCGTTGCCTTCCGCCGAGGCGCTCTGCCCAAAGACCGTGGCACTGGTCAACAGCATTCCCAACGTCAAAGGCGCCATGTTCGCGCTATTGCCGGGTGACAGCCATTTGAACCCGCATCGCGACCCGTTTGCCGGATCCCTGCGCTATCACCTGGGCTTGTCGACGCCCAACTCCGACGACTGCCGCATTTATGTCGACGGTCAGGTCTACGCCTGGCGTGACGGCGAAGACGTAATGTTCGACGAAACCTACGTGCATTGGGTCAAGAACGAAACCGACAAAACCCGCGTCATCCTGTTCTGTGACATCGAACGCCCGCTGCGCAGCCGCTTCATGACCCGCATCAATCGCTCGGTCAGCGCCTGGCTGGGCCGCGCCACCGCGCCGCAGAACCTGGACGATGAACGCGTCGGCGGCATCAATCGCGCCTACGCCTGGAGCAAGAGCTTCAGTGACGGCTTCAGCGGCAAGGTCAAACAACTCAAACGCAAGCATCCCAAGGCGTATCGGGTATTGCGCCCGGTGCTCGCTGTAGTAGTGCTGACGCTGCTGGGGTATTGGTTGTTTGGTTGAAATACACCTCGCCTACACGATGAATCATTCGTAGGACCGGATTTATCCGGGAGGGGGCCCGTCTCGTCGCGACGTGATGACCTGACACAACCTGATGCTTTAAAACCGACGCCCTCGCGAATAAATTCGCTCCTACGGAAGCGCGGGCCCGCCCGCTATTGCCTAACTCATGTGCCGCTGGTTATAGTCGGCGCCGGCATTGCTGAAACCTTTGGTTGCAATGCCTCCTCATCCCTCAAGAAGACGAGCGCCATGCCTGCTTCCCACGTTCAATTGAAGTTCGACGCCGCAGCCTTCGCTGCTGCCGAGCCGTGTGGATGCAAACAGCTCTCCTTCATGCGTTACCCGCCACCTTCCCCTGTGAACACGTCGGTTGTAGCACCGCCAGGCGTCGTCCTGCCGGTTTGACTGGCCGCTTCTAACCAAGCCGCGCCCGTCGATACAACCGCAAAAAAACTCGCAAACCACATCGTTGGCCCGAACTTGCCGGGCCTGCCAATGCGTGTCCGATCACAGGTGGTATCCATGTTCATCAATCCAAAACTGGCTTCGTTGGCCACGACAACGTTATTTGTCCTGCTGTGGAGCAGCGGAGCGATTTTCTCCAAGTGGGGGCTGGCTCATGCGTCGCCGTTTGCGTTTCTGCTGATCCGCTTCCTGCTGGCACTGGTCGCCCTTGCCGTACTGATCCCGATGCTCGGCTACAAACTACCCGCTACCGGCAAACCGCTGCTGTATGCCGCAGCGACCGGTGCCGTGTTGCTGGGCGCTTATCAGATTTTCTATCTGCTGGCGCTGGACCTGAAAGTCACCCCCGGTGTGATGGCGACCATCATGGGCGTGCAGCCGATCCTCACGGCGGTGGTCATGGAGCGCAATCGGGCCTGGACGCGCCTGTTCGGGCTGGGCCTGGGATTGGCCGGACTGATTCTGGTGGTTTATCAGAGTATCGGCCTGGGCGGCATGTCCATCGCGGGCATGCTGTTTGGCTTGCTGGCGATGATCAGCATGACCTGCGGCTCGATCATGCAAAAGCGCATCACCGATAACCCGCTGGGAACCCTGCCGGTGCAATACCTGGCCGGCGCGCTGTTGTGTGGCGTGTTCGTGCCGTTTCAGCCATTCCACTTCGAAATCAGCACCGGCTTCATCGTGCCGGTGCTGTGGATGGGGCTGGTGGTGTCGGTGCTGGCGACCTTCCTGCTGTATCGGTTGATCGCCCAGGGCAATCTGGTCAACGTCACCAGCCTGTTTTATCTGGTGCCAGCGGTAACGGCGATCATGGATTACCTGATCTTCGGCAACCGGCTGGCGCTGCTGAGCCTGTTCGGCATGCTGCTGATCGTGGTGGGGCTGATGTTTGTGTTTCGTAAGCCGAGCTGACGCCTGACTGCGGCAGCGAATACCGCGATGGCTCGTAGGAGCGGCTTTAGTCGCGAGGGGTATTTCCTCCCGGCTGAAGCCGGTCCTACGGCCGGTGCTATCTCGTGAAAATCAAGGTGCCTTCGCTGACGCCACGGCCGCAGGCCGCAACACCAGCCACAACGCCACTGCGATCAGCGCGCCGCCATACAGGTGCGCCATGGACAGCGGCTCATCCAGCAGCAATGCGCCCCACAGCACACCGAACGGCGGAATCATGAAGGTTACGGTCATGGAGCTGAGCGGGCCAATGCTGCTCATCAGACGGAAATACAGAATGTAGGCGAAGGCCGTGCAGATCAGCCCCAAGCCCAGCAGTGACGCCCACACGCTAATACCACCCCAATTTGCGGGAGGATCGGTGATCACCCGATAACCGAACAGAGGCAGAAGCAGCAACGTGGCGCCCAGCATGCTGCCCAGTGCCGAGAGTCGGCTGTCCAGACCGCCTTGCTGATCCAGCCAGCGCCGGGTCAAAAAGCCTGCGAACGCATAGCAGGTTGTCGCCAGCAGACAGGCGAGTGCGCCGGTCAGCAACTCCAGATTGAATTCCACCGGCCCTGCCCGCGTCAGAATCCCCACGCCCACCAGGCCGAGGAACACGCCGATGATTTTCACCGCCGAGAGTTTTTCACTGAAGAACAAGCCGCCGATCAGGACGCCCATCAGCGGCGTCGTCGCGTTGAAGATCGACGAGTAACCGGCTGGCATGACCTGCGCGGCCAGCGAGTACATGGTCGCGGGCAGCCCGGAATTGATCACGCCCAGCAGCATGCAGGTCTTGAGCTTGCCGCGAAAATCCCAGTCGATGCGCATCAGCCAGAGAATGACCAGCAGCCCGACCGCCGCAATCGATACCCGAAAAAAGGCGGTGGGCACGGTGCCCAGCACGGGCGCGATGATGCGCATGAACAAAAAGCTCGCGCCCCAGATCGCGGCCAGTGCAATCAGGCGAATAATGTCGGCGGGTTTCATGGAGAGTCCTTCCTTGGCAGAGGCCGGGAGTTTTACCGGGAGGCGAGGGCGGTTGCAATCTTTGCTGACGATTTTGCTGCCAGGTCGAGATGTCTCAGACGCTGCTAAGCTGCGCCATACCCATCCAGCAGAGATACGCACATGTCCACGCCATGGCCCGCCGCTGATATCGCTCGCATGATCCTGGAAGGTTTCGATGATTACCGGGAGGATTTTCGGCAGATCGCCGACGGGGCCCAGGCACGTTTCGAGCAAGCGCTGTGGCAGGAAGCCCAGCGCGCTTCGGCGGCGCGGATCAGTCTTTATGAAGAGAAGGTCAACCAGACCATCAAGACCCTTGGGTCAGCCTTCGCCGCCGAGCAATTGCTCGCCGTGACATGCTGGCCGCTGGTCAAAAGCGCCTACATTCAGCTGATTGACCTGCGACTGGACGACGAACTCTCGGAAACCTGGTTCAACTCGATTTTCTGCGGGCTGTTCAACCATGACCTGATCAGCGACGGCTGCATGTTTATCCACACCACGCGACCGAGCTTGCGCCATCACGAGCGCGCCGCCCAGACGCGAACCTTTCATCCGCAAGGTGATTTGCCGGGCATGCTGGAGCAGGTTTTCAGCGCCTACCGGTTCAACGTTGCCTACGCCGATCTGCCCGGCGACCTGCAGCGGCTGCAAGCACAGTTGCGCGAGAGCCTGCCCGACTGGGTGTGCAAGGACCCGAACCTGAGCGTCGAACTGTTTTCATCGATCCTGTTCCGCAACAAGGGCGCGTACCTGGTGGGCCGGGTGTTCACCCTCGACGAGCAATGGCCGCTGGTCATCGCGCTGCTGCATCCGGAAGGTCAAGGCATCCGGATCGATGCGCTGATCACCGACGAAGCCGAAGTCTCGATCATCTTCTCCTTCACCCGTTCGTACTTCATGGTGGATGTGCCGGTGCCGGCGGAATTCGTCAGCTTCCTCAAGCGCATCCTGCCGGGCAAACACATTGCCGAGCTGTACACCTCGATTGGCTTCTACAAGCACGGCAAGTCGGAGTTCTATCGGGCGCTGATCAATCATCTGGCCAGCACTGATGACCGATTCATCATGGCGCCCGGCGTGCGCGGCATGGTCATGAGCGTGTTCACCCTGCCGGACTTCAATACCGTGTTCAAGATCATCAAGGATCGGTTTTCGCCTTCCAAGAACGTCAACCGCGCGACAGTCATCGAAAAATACCGGCTGGTGAAAAACGTCGATCGGGTCGGGCGCATGGCCGATACCCAGGAGTTCGCCGATTTTCGTTTCCCGTTGAGCAAATTCGACCCCGATTGCCTGACCGAACTGCTGCAGGTGGCGGCGTCAACGGTGCAGGTGGAGGGCGATACGGTGCTGATCCGGCATTGCTGGACCGAGCGGCGCATGACCCCGCTGAATCTGTATCTGGAACACGCCAA
>Ga0247815_10002559_pt1 | contig 13434 bp, 18 predicted proteins | sample UWRJL194509B1_FD_181014 | JGI IMG/M metagenome (GOLD analysis project Ga0247815, IMG submission 181014) | Plant litter microbial communities from Arlington Agricultural Research Station in Wisconsin, United States - UWRJ-L194-509B-1 | ecosystem: Environmental > Terrestrial > Plant litter >... | reverse complement strand
TCGGTGTCCTCCCCATGGCATCACTAACTTTGTTGACAGCGGGAGAAGCAGCTTTGATCGCCAGGCCGCGACAGAAACGTATCATTCAGTTCCAACAGCTCGACGATCGTCAAATGAAGAACACATGTTCCTATCACTGTCTCACTATAAAAGGAGCTGCGTCTTGGCATAGTGCATAACATCAGCAGACTGCCTCCCAAGCCTACCGCGACCTCCACTCTTCACGAAATGCAAGATACTACTACCCAGAGCCTTGTTGACATGCATCACTGCTACCAGTGTAGTACGTTTGGCGCAACCTTCAACGAAGAGAGCGACGCTGACTTTCGATCTACTTTTCTTTCAACCCGGCGGCAGGCTGCAACACTTACACGGAGGGCGGATATAAGGGCGCGTGCGGAAGCTGCGGCCATGTTCACTAGACCTTGAATTGTAACTGAGCATGTATTGCGGGACGCTTTCTGTGTCGTTCTTGCGAGTGTGAGACATGTGTATGGGCTGAAGCACGTGGCTCTCGAGATCTGAATTGCGAATTGAATTTCTCTTCGTCGCGATAACCAGCGATCTGGCTCAGGTCCAGCGAAATGGAGAAATCCTGAGGCGTCCCGGACATGCTTACGTGACTTGAGCGAAACATTAGAGTCTAAATCATGCTCGGCGCAAAGTTTCGTGCCCTCTGTGTTCGATCTCCATAGGCTTACAACCCTCGCTGACAATGAATGGGGCGGACTGGACTGCCAGACTAAGACGAAAGCATAGCACCGAGCTGCGATGGCTTGAGATTGTTGAGTCAGCGGTAAGGGTTCATTTCGCATGCCTCACTATAAGAGCAGATGCCTCTGAACCTGATCAAGCACGCCACCATCCAAGCCCCATCTCTGGATTTAGCCAGCCCCCAACTTCCATCATCCTCAACAAAACAATGGCCGTGGTTATTTCTGTGACCCCTGCTGACAAGGCAAGTTGTACAGTTTGCGGTGTGTCTGGTGTACAGTTGCAAATGGGGCCACGCTGACTTTGCGCTCTCTTCATTGCGACGGCAGGCTGTGATCTGAACCAGGCCCGAGGTGAATGGTGTGCAACCTGCGGTCATCCTCACGGAAGTGAATGTGGAGGCTAAATTGAGAGCTATCAATGCTTGAGTTCATGCGATCAACTTGTATTCCAAATGCCTTTAGTCATCATGATCTCCACGGAACTGTGCGCATTTCCTCCCCTAAAATGCGCAAAGTTGATAAACCCAAAATGTCACAAGCGGACCGCCCCCGCCCTCTTTCGTGAAGAATTTTTTGGAATCAATTCGGACGGATGTCCCGCAGAACATCATTTGCCAATCCGCTCTCGTCTTGACACGGACTTTCAAATCGTGACAGCGCGTGACACGATTCAATGCCCGAGTCTGAACTCCGCCATGCACGCTGCTTCTGGTCGATTCGAATCGTTGTTCTGCGCCCGCACCTTCCACCCTTACCGCCGCGGTCACGTTTCCCCGCGCCGGAGTCACGTTCTGGATGACAACATCATTGGCGCGCGCGCATACCCGGCGAACGGACAGATACCTCTTCCCGAGACAGTGCAAGGTCCAGATGTTGAAGGCCACCGCGAAGGAGTCTCTGCCAAAGCGATAGTGTGAGTGCTCCTGGGGAAGAAAGAATCGGGCGGCGCATGCGGCTGCATTGCACGGGATGAGACAGGCCGAGGAAACCCGGGCGGAATCCATTCGCACCGCGTCCTGGTTCCTATGTGCAACCACCGTGATATTTTCAACATCGTCCTAGCCCATCGCCAATGTCGTCGTTCTGTCAACGCTTCAATCGCCGCCACTCAGTAAGATGCGCATGCCCTTTCCTTGCGCGCGTTGTGAGACTGGCCTGCCATTTCTCTTTGACCAGCCGAACGGTCTGCCGTGTCGAAGCTCTTACAACAGACGGAGAAACACAGCACCGGAATGCAAATATGCGTCCGACCCTGAGATCGGTGAACGCACCGCCAGGCCCGCTGTGCGAATCGCGCTCTTTGCCAAGACTCGGTCCGAACGGCCGGAGGTGCCGCGTCGGCCCCTCGCGGCGTCTTGCGGATGCAGAGCCGCATTGCAATTTGTCCTACCGTTCTTCTCGTCTTCATGAGCCGGTCAGGTCTGCGACCGCACTCGTCCCACTCCTGCGCAATGAAGGTCACAGGCGAGGCACCGGTGTCGTTGTGACCATCGTGCAAGCTCACAACCCGCGCGCTCGTTCTCAAACTTTGCCCTGCGTTCCCTGTTTGTGCCGCACAATCGCGCGCGTGCGCGCGATCATCCACCTCGAGTAGGAGTTGTTGCGCTGCTATGCGTTGTTGTGATCTCCTCACCATGCTCGTAACGTCGCGCGAACGCTATCGGCGCATCGGTCACCACCCCGCAGATCCACGCTCGCAGTTCAAAACGGTCAGCGATAGAAATTTGAACGGGATCTTTGCTACCGATGACAAGGTACGCTCGCATCGCTTTGGCGTGCGTTTTAGCAAGTGTCGACTCTTCCGCGCCAAGACGTGAGTTCGGACGTCGTCAACTCGCCAAGCAGCACCATTGGACGGTGACGCATCATACACGGGAGGAGCATGTACTTGTTTGGCATTCGAGTATCCCCTGTACCGTGGTCTTTCCGCTACTCGTCCGGCAGGAACTGTATCGGTCTAGCCGTCCTTGCCCGTCGCCGTTCCCCGTTCGTATCGCGACCGTCTCAGCCTAGAATCTGAACGCGCAAGATCTAGTCGGAGAGCCTTCAAATACATACTGATACGAAGACAAATATTTATGGCGCCAATTAATGGTGTTCAATTGAGCGATAAAAGCGTCTTCGCTTTTCAACTAGAGTGATGGTGTTGAAGTTGAGTCGTGACGTATCGGTCACACCGCGGAGAGCGTGGTTTGCCTCCGACCCCTCGTTGCCTTTCCGCCATTTGGATGCCTTCCATGTCCCCTCCGGGTGACGGCCCAGAGCGCGTCGACTTCAAGTCACAATCCGTACCCATGGACGACGCTTCGCATCACGATATCAGCCAGCTCGCCCTCGAGTTTCTGCTCCAACGACTCACCGACAATCACACCACGAATGTACATACTCAACTTGCAGCACTTCTCGGCGCCGACAACGAGCGCGCTTTATTCACTTCCGCGATTCAAAAAGATCATACCAAGGAGAATGGCGAGCTCGATAACATCAAATTCACGCTCTACGATCAGTTTCACGCGCGGCGCGAGGCGTTGGTGGCTGCCTCCCAGGTCGAAGCACATCTCTTGGCAAATGAAACGGCACAACACTTCGCCTCCCTCAAGGCGGCGGAAGATAATAAGAGGGTCTGCGATGAGGAAGCAGAAGAGGAGTTGCAGAAGTCGATCCGACAATTCGAGGCGTTGCGCGACGCGCCAGTCACTGTGTGAGCGCCATTTCGCATACGACCTGCTTTAGCCTATAACCTGACCGAGCGTCTGACTCTATCTACACGGTCAGGTCATTTCCCATCCATGTCATGAGTATTCTTGAGCAAAGCCTAAAGATCGGACTTGCTCGCGAGGCCGCCAAAACGGAGCGAATCAGGCGAACCAAGGTCCGCGATGGGCAGCTCTCAACCCTCTCGGCTCGTTGGAAGGTGCGCAAGCGAGAGCTAGAAGAAAAGATCCTGCTCACCAAGCCGCGTCATCTTGAGGCTCGTGCCAAGCTCGAGGATGAGTATCAGGTCAGCATTCGCAAGCACGAGGAGCGCGCAACAACTGTTCGAACGCGTCAGCGCAAGGACCTCGAGGATATCGACATAAAGCATGCTAAAGCGCTGGACACGGCTCGGGAGGCATATGGGGTCGCAGAAGCGGATCTTCAGGCGGAGCAACAACGGGTTGACGAGTGGTGGAAGCAGATTACCGGAGGCCAACCTCAGCATTCTTCTCCGGAGGCGATGGGAGCTTCTGATGTCATCAAGCTCGAGAACACGGTGAAAGCGGTAGTCACGGTAGCAGGTACATCCGACCAAACCGTTCAAGCATTCGTCGAGGGAATCGACACAGCGTCAGCGGGGCAGGATTCTCCACCACATGTTTGCGATCGGTCACCGAGGGGACCACTTATCAGCATGGTGACGATGTGCGTCGTAGCTGAAGGGAGGGGCGAGCTGTACAAGAGCGTTGAAGCATCGCGGGGCATGGAAGAGTTAGGCGCGGAAATGACGGTGGAACTGAAGGTTGATTGCAGCAGGCGTGGCTTCAAGCGTCAGGCTGGTCATGAACTCGTAGATATGAACGCCTCTGACCCGGTGAGTGTTGAAGATACGCTCAACTTCAACGCACAGTACTGATAATCATTGTAGCAGCGCGAGGAAATCTGTAAACGTGCTCGCACGGGTGAACTGGGCGCTTGAGTGTACTACAAGAACCGATTTTGAGAATAAAGCTGGGCACTGGACTTGAGCTATAAGGATAGTTCGAGCGAGGAGTGCTCCGCGTAGTAGCACCTGGAGTGCCTGGTCGCGACCGGCGCCGTGTGAAAGCGGTGTTCAACTGCGCCCGCGGTACACAAACTCCCGAAGCGAGTCGCACGACCTTCGGAAATGTCATGCCGCTTGACAGATGTGGCTGCCCCATGCGGCCGCAAGTGCGGATGGCACTGCATTATCGTACATCTCCCTCCGCCACTTGCGCTTGAAATCCCCAACCATCTCGAGCTCACCGACAATACAGATGGCTGCAGCATTACCAACACGTCGCTCGCGCAAGCTCGTCTCTCTATTGAAGGGAACTACGCGCGCTGTCGTAGCTTTGAAACCCACAAAGGCACTTCGACAACGTCTTCACGTCAGCGACGAGAAACGCCTACTTGCTCGCGCTGCCTGCGAGACTCTTATCGAGCTCGTTCGCGAGTCTGGAGACGTATTCCCACCGTTAAAGGCGACCGCCGGTGGGCTGGCCATGGTACTCAAGCAGCTGCGTGTAAGCACCACCTCCATACTTGATCCTCAGCTTCATCTTATGACCATTTCAGACTGTAGATGACAACGCCGGTGCTCTCACAGACCTCCACTGCCGACTACGTCAAATAGGAGAACAGATCGCGCTGCAACAGTTCAACGGGCGAGATGTCTCTGTGCACCTTGGAGACTTCAGACAGTTCGTGCTCTGGTTCCCGGACGAATTGAAGAGTTGACACTGCCTTATCGTCTAGTTGTCTTGGTCGAATCGCCGGAGCGCTTGAGACCGTGGCTCGCCACCGCAGCGGAATTTTCGCGCGACACGCCCTCGCTCAGAGAAACGCCCAAGCTCTGCAGAGCTGCATACACGAGCTGGATGCACTCGTTGTGGATACCACAGTACGCCATACAGGATCGCGCCTGCATGATTGTGCATCTCACAGCAGTATTCCAGCTCGCGGTCACCCTCGAGCAGTCTGGTCAGCTGAACGAGCTTACTCAGCTGACACAGCACGTCGCTGCTCAACAAGTAACCTTGTCCAAGCTCATTTCAGCAGGAGCGCAGAGCACAGCATGCGAATCAGGTACTTTGTCGGTTCGCCGGACTTTTTTTTTGAGACATGATTCGCCTCTGATTCGGCGCTAAAGTGCAACTTCAACTTCGTGTTAGTACCCCTATTCGGTGGTTGAAACATCACTTGTTTACTCGAACGCGCACCCCATGCCGTCGATACTCGCCTGAATGCAGCTCCTCGTCACACACACTTAGCGTCGACAATGGCCACTGATCTCGCCGCTCAAGTGTTCTTTCTCGCGAATACAGAAACGTCTACGGGTTGCTTTAGTTCGGTATCTCACAGACTTGCAACCTGTTTTATGCTACCAATAATCGCGTTCTCGCTTCCATCCATCTTTATACAAGGGCATAGCAACGCTCTCAACTTTGTGAGACTGGCATCGACTGCGAGAATCTGCAGCCGCTGACTTTGTGCCCTGGAACGCGGCGAAGCCACAGGTCGTGCTGGATTGGCAAACGCAAGCGAGGTTCGGGCCAAACGGCCGAGATGCCGTGGCCAGTCTCTCCTGGCGTCTTGCGGAGGTTGACCTGCGTTGTATTCCTGTTCTTCTCACTTCCTTGGACCCGTTCTGTCCTCAGCCGCGTTACTCTCGCCGACGTATAAACAAGGCCACCTGCAGGTCGCCAACTTCCTGATGATCACCGTGTCAGCGCTCAGCCCACAGCCTCGTCCTCGAATCCAGCCGCGCGAAGGTGCAAGAAGTATTGCTGTGGTGTGGAGAACCCTGAGAGCAATGCGACTCTGATTGAACCACGGCCAGCGACCACTGACAGCCTGAAGCAGGGCAAGACGCGCCTTACGAATTTGCAAATTTGCAACCTCGTATCGCTCCCAATGCAGGGTCAGAATGCAGGGTCGAAAATGAATTGTCTCTCGCGATCGCGGTTCGTCTCGTTTGCCCACGACGCCGCAGGGGTCGGAGTCTAAAAGGATTTGGACGATACCGCAGTCCCCCTGGGTCCTCGTACAACTTTGGACGTCCACCATGCTGTAAATATGACATACGGAAGCCGTAGCTGAGATTAGAACAGCGAGACGCGTCTCAGGTATACACCGTGTATACAGTTCCCGAACCGCGAACTCCGCGGACTTCGGGAATGTCTGTCGGTCTGGCGGTGTCACAACGCCGCGAGGCAACAACGTGCCATTTGGGGCCCATGCACTGCATTGTACATCTCTCCCCGTTTCTGATAGTGCAACAACGTCGACCGTAACGACGAGAGACATGACTACACCCTCGCCAGCACGCAATGCCCACAGACTTGTATCTCTATGGAAGGTAACTACACGCGCTGTCGTAGCGTTGAAACTCAAAAGTGCATTTCGAATGACCAGTGGGCACACTGACGGCTTGATGCAAGGCGTTCGCGGCCTGCGAGTTTTCGAATTGGAAAGGTCCTACCACTCCGACTGCAGGGTCATGAATGAAAGATCTCTCGCGATCGCAGTCCTTTCCGTGACCACGAGGTTGCAGGAGTTTGGGATTAGAAAGGACATAGGCAAGACCTCCGTTTCCGCGGGTCCTTGTAGGATCTTGTATGTCCCCCTACTGGAACACAACTGGAACACAACAGAGGGCTGTCGTGTCAGCCTTCATGAACAGCAAAGATGAGGCTCTAGGTAGTTTCTATACCTTAAGATCCCTGAACTACGAACTCTACGGACCTCGGAAATGACTATTCGTTCGAGATTGTCACGGCACCGCGAGGCAGCGGCGTGCTGGCCGCGACCAACGTACTGCATTGCACATCTCTCTCTGCTACCGACGCCGAAAGCGCAACGTCGCTCACCTCAACGACGAGAGATATGACTACGCCATCGCCAGCGCGCAATCCGCACAAGCTCGTCTCTCTGTGGAAAGGCACCACCCGCGCTGTCGTAGCGCTGAAACCCAAAAAGGCTCTTCGATTTCTCCGTGTCGGCGATGAGAAACGGCTTATCGCGCGCGCCGCCTGCGAAACTCTCATCGATCTCGTTCGAGACTCAGGAGACGTGTTCCCACCGTTGAAGGCAGCCGCCGGTGGAATTGCCAACGTGCTCAAGCAGCTACGCGTGAGGGTCGCCACTTCATCGAAACCTGGAGAGCAACTAATGAATTCTATCAGACCGTGGAAGGTAACACCCAAGCTCTCGTGGAACTTCAATGGCGCATACAGCGCATCGGAGAACAGATTGCTCTGCAACAGTTCAGTGGCCAAGACGTCTCTGGGCACCTGGAAGAGTTCCGAGGGTCCGCGCTCCTGGTCTCGGACCATTTTTCAATCAATGAACTGACACTGTACCATCTTGTAGCTGTCTTGGTCGGATTACCGAAGTACTTCAAACCGTTTCCTGTTGTCGTGGCTTTTTTTCGCGGCACGCGCTCGCTCAGAGGCACGCGCTCGCTCAGAGGCACGCGGAAGCTCTGCAGGGTTGCACTCACGAGCTGGATGCAATTGTTCTCGACAATACCGTACGCCAGAATGGCTCGCGCATGCGTGTACATGCATCTCACATCATATCTCAGCTCGTGCTCTTGTCCGAGCAGTCCACCCAGTTGCGTCAATTGACGGAGTTGACGCGGCACATCGCCACTCAGCAAACCCTGGAGAAACTCAATACAGCGAATGCGCCAAACAAAGCACGTGAACAACGTGCCTTGTTGGGTGTCAGGGTTTTTTTTTTGACCGACCCCTGGTTCTGCACTGCGTCATGGTCCTATCGTGATCGTCACGGTGAAACACCGTGTTAATCGCAGGTCATTTCCCTCCAGTGCCGCATTGACCGCCCTGCCACGCTGGGCCCTGAGTCTCCCTCCGAAAACTCTTCCCCCATGCTTATGAGATATATTGGCTCCGTCACAGTCACGGAGTACATTGTTATTCACGAGATGACTGAAGCTAGCATTCATATTGCAATGTGGCGCATGGCTCGCTCAGCTAGGCCATCTTCCGAAGAATCTTGGGCGGAGGCTTGATATTCCGTACTGGAACATCTTCATCTGAATGTGGTTTACACAAGTTGTTACCGGAGCACAGTGGCTCCCGCTATTTCTGAGTCTTCCATTTTGCTCCAACCACCTTTGGACGCATGCATAGCATTACTCTCATCCCAGCCAAACAAGCATTGACTAGCAGAAGCTGTAGCCGCTGACTTTCTCTTTCTGCTCTGCTTCAGAATCGAGAGTGGGTCGCCGGGCGTGTTGGCGAGGTTCGGTCCGAACGGCCGGAAATGCCGCGACAGGTTTCTCCTGGCATCTTGCGGAGGTCGACGTGCGTTCCCCTCCTGTTCGTCTCAGTTCTTCGAGCTCGTTCGGTCCCCAGCTGCGCTCATCCCACCAGTGCGCAAATAAGGCTACTTGCAAGTCACCGAGGTCTCCATGTCCATCGTGCCAGCCTTCAACCCGTGGGCTCGTCCTCGAACCCGGCCCTGCGTTCCCTGTACGCGCTGTACCTGAACGTATGCGCCTAATCATCCTCGTCGATGGGCGGCGTCCGCACCGTTACGCGCAGCTGGGGACATCATCGCCATGTCTGTCACGCCTCGCGAACGTTGTCCGTGCATCGACCTCGGCAGCGCAGGCCTACGCCCACAGTCGCGAACGGCTGACGGTACACTTTTAGCACGGCCCTTCCTAGCCATGAAGAAGGTTTACATATCCCACTACCGTATAACCCGCGCTTGACAACTGCGATACAGGGGCTAACAACTCTCGCGACAGAGCGCGCCGTTCCGTTCTTGCGACTTGCCGATCATCATCAGCATACGCCGACGTACTTCACAGGGGACGATCATGCTCCTCGATGAGTATCTACGCGACTTGGGGGACATTGTGCTATGATGCTCGTACGGCGCTCTGCAACGTTCTGGTCGTGACTCCGTTCCGAACCTTTGTCCGTGCGCCTTGCCTCCTTGCTGGTATACTGCCTAAACCAGCTTCATCGTCGTAACTTCCATTATTGATCACCGATGACATTCCCTCTTCGCGAATCCTGCCCCGATATCCAAGCAACCTCGACCCACCCTCGCGTCGCGTTCACTGGACGGCAAGCCCGTGCTAGATGCGTACCAAGTCTACACCACGTGTCTTCTGACTGACGGAGAAACGTCTGCCATCGGCCACAGACTTTGTCGTTTCTGACCGCGGGTGGCGTTCTCGCCGTTTGGAGTCGAGCCTTTCGCCAACTTCTTTGAGCTTGCCCAGCACCACCGGTCCCTCGCTGCCTCGTCACAAGCCTCATGCTCCTATACTGCTGTTGGACATCTCCACCAACCCGCCAAGACTCGTGTTTCCCTCTTTTCCTGAAGGCACGACTTTGTTTCGGCCCCGTCTGATGAACGAGCGAAACGACGTTCAAGGAGAACAGGCAACTCTCGCGTCGCCGGTAGTAGCTTTCCCGTAACTTGCTCAATGTGACTTTGTATCCATATGCGCAGTCGGATCAGTATGATGCACGACGTCACCTGCTGGTCTCGCGGCTTCGTGTGATCGTCAGAAGTGCCCACAGGAAGAATGATCGGTTAGAGTCAGCTCTATGATGGTGCGCAGTGCTCGAAATTCTGTCGAGCCCGTGTGATCGTTACGGTGATGTTCAAATGTTCTCATATTAGTCAGCAACTATTCTTAAGCGGCTGAAGTGTCGTTAATAAGACGATGAGCTTGCGCCGGGTTGCGTGAAATGAAGTCAGGGGAGAGGCAGGAAGACTGAGATCAAGAGGCTTGGAGCGGACACGTTATGGACCAACGCAAGTCCAAACACATTGTTGGCCGAAAGAGGAGATCTCAGCATGGTGAACACCGCTGAAACCTGAATACAAGTGTGAAGACAAAGTTATCAGGTGAGTGGGCTACATTGTCGCAATGGGTGAACCGCATTGCGGCGATGATCTACTAGTACCTGCTCTGGATATTCGGCAGGCGATCATCCATGAGCGCTGCCTACAGTTCTTTGAATGTTCCTGGCTCCTCTTGTTGTACGTATGATCTCGAAAGGACTGCCAGAGCTACGAGAACGGTTGCACTAGAATGACAGCCTTGTCGTCCTGGAATGAACAAAGCTCACCTGGCGGCGGTGTTCGGGATTATCACCGCACCGCGAATCGGTGCATCGATTTGGATTCCGGCAAACACGGCAATCAAAACAGTCTGGGCCTGCTGAAACACAACAACGTAAGCATAGCCCCTCGTCAGGCCTCCCGAGTCGCGACAGCCTCACTCGTTCCATCAGAGATAATATACACACAACGTTTGTGTAGATGCACTGGGCTCTAATGACCATCGCGGGCTGCCCTGTACAATGCTGCTTCTCACCCCCTTTTGCACACGGGCTGATCAGGCCGCAACAGATGCCGCGAGACCTTTTTAGTGTTGGCACTCACGCCCCGTCCTGCTCCTTGAACCTTTTCCAGTTCTGTGTGCGCACGGGCAATTTCTGCAGATACACTTCAAGTCACGCTCGAGGGAAGCGATTCTGCCATCAAGTTTGGCGTGGACCCAAGCCTGTACGGCGATGATCACTACCCGTGGTATATCATATTATATGAGCCGGGTGACCAGAGTGCTGGCGGACCAGGACTAAGGATGACCAATTCCACTACGGAGCGGGCGACGTTCTACGAGGGCATGCTCGCCATAATCGATTTCTACGGTACGTCCGATCGCCTTAAGGTCTGCCTGCCAATTCTCACAAACCGCATCCACCGTAGGCTCTGTATGTAAAGTTTTCGGAAACTTAAGAGGGTTTAATGTAATTGTTACGCTCGATCAAAAGCCGTTGGACTTCAAGATTCCTGTCGACATGACAGTTCAAAACGTTCTGTTCGAAGTGGAAGATCTCGACGTCGCTATCACTCCTTTGTTTTCAACACAAGTAGCGTTATAGAACAGGGCAATCCCCCAATGGCGATCATCTCTCGTGTCGAAATTGATACTGGAGTCACTGGGTGCGTTTTGATGCTATACCGTCTCGACTGCAACAGATACTGAGCAGCTGGTTCTGCAGTATGGTACCCATAATCTCCCACGGTGCGGACTCAGAAGTCTGGAGCAAGTCCGGCGAGTGGGAACTTAGCACAGTAGATACCTCGGGGTCGCTGCACAGCATTCGGTCGCAGTCACGAGGTGACTTCCTTCGAATTTCGGAAGGCTTGGACGGACGTACGGCCCTCCTTTGTCTATATTCTCTTCAAATAACTTACTCCTCATCTTTCAGCTGGCGGTGTTTTCCTATACGGAAATGCAGGCCCTGATCATGGCCAAATATCTGTTAGCGTCCGCAAGCAGACTATGACGGGCGACGTGGAACCCTCCGTGCTTCTCACATCAGCGGAAAGCGCAGACATCAGCGACTCTCTACTGTACTACGCTGTCATCCCACCAGAAGGTTGGAGCGAAATCACAATCCATAACGTAGATATCCGTGATCGATTCGCTGAGATCACGCGCTTGGATGTGTATGGGCTGGAGACAAGGATTGAGCCGGATAACAGGTCCGGAGCTTTCTCACGTTGTTGCACTAGTTGCTCACTTCTCCCTAGCCAGGCCTCTTCGACTGCCGGTCCCCAACAGTCGACATCGGGCGGCCATTCAGACTCTGGTGGTTCATCAGCTGCAGTCATTGGTGGTGTCGTAGCAGCCGTCGTGTGCCTCCTTGCGATTGTAGTCGCCCTGTTCTTCTTTCCTACGTCGGCGTCGCCAACGCACCTCCCACTCCCAGTCTCCATCTACCGGTGATGAAGCTAGCTCCGTGCAACAGCTTACCACCACCGACCCCTCGCACCAATTGGTACCTGACCCTCCCGGCTCGGGCTCGCCTCCGCCAATGCGTGAAGCTCCCCTCGCGTTCGGTGCACCTGCCACCCGCAACGGCAAAAGACCATATGTGCTTGCCGCTCCTGAGCCGACGATCACTGCTGGTCCAAGCTCAAATGAGGGTCATGGTCCGATTGCTGGTCGGACAGCCATGCACGAGTGGATGGCGTCTAGTGCACCGCCCAATTCGACGGATGCAGGGACAGTGACAACTGAGTCTCCGACGTATTCACCTGCAACGGCGCTGAGATCGTCGATGGTAGCTCATTCGGCGGTAGACGCTGGGTCTGGTGGTGAAACTGGAACGCAGTTACCCGCGTACAGTGAGGGGCGCGGCGCAGCCAGAGAGGCATAGCGTGCTTTGCCAAGAAAGCCAGAGTAGTTCTGTTGTATGGTATGTCGATCTTGGTGGTGGTTTCATTAAAATGAACAAGGGACGGCGTGAGTTTGAGTCTTCCACACGCTCCTACTCACGGTCTTCTACACTTATTCTTTCTCACTGCCATATTTCTCAGACACATTGCGATCAACATTGTCCCCTCTCGCGTCTGACTCGTGCGCGCGGAGCGAAAGGCTGTCGTAGCTCGAGGGGCTTGACTCGCGCTGGCCAGCCGACCATAACCAATTCACTATTCCCCAACTGAGGGCCCAAATTTATACCCAAAGCGTCTTGAAAGTTTCATGCGCGTTAGACATGTGGCTGGCTTAGTGGGCGCTGTGCGCGATACAAACTTTGATCATACTGCCACCTCCAATCTTGCCGGTTCCTATCCGCGCCTAACCTGAGCCAAGTAACTGTGTGGCTGAAGATCAACGCGTCAACCCATTCCGGAGATCAGATGTCGATCTTCAAACCCTAGCAACCAAAGATTTTCGTACTAACCTCAGTCATGGTGTGCCCTGAGGCCTCCTCGCGTGCATTTACTGTTCTTCCTCTTTCCCACCCTCTTAGACCCCGACGTAAGGGATCTCTCGGATCGTCAGAGCATGTACCCGTTTTCGGGCTTGGATTCAATGCAAGTTTCGGATCGTGTGGTGCGCACGGCATGAGATGCCCGTGACAGGTCCACTCTAACGGCTTGTGCATGCCGTCGTACGGCGCCGCCTTCAAGCCGCTTGGCCCCTCTT
>Ga0247815_10002558_pt1 | contig 13435 bp, 14 predicted proteins | sample UWRJL194509B1_FD_181014 | JGI IMG/M metagenome (GOLD analysis project Ga0247815, IMG submission 181014) | Plant litter microbial communities from Arlington Agricultural Research Station in Wisconsin, United States - UWRJ-L194-509B-1 | ecosystem: Environmental > Terrestrial > Plant litter >... | reverse complement strand
AGCGTCACAATTTTGGTTTATATTGGTATAATTTGTAAGAAATATCAATATATTAATTTTCTTTTAATAACAATTTAATATGACCAACAAGGTTAATATCAGTAAAGAAATGGGGAATATATGGTATTTTGTGGTTTTAAAGAACTTAAAGCCGGAGATGTGGCATAAATAAATAGTATCAATTGATTAACTTGAAAAAAACATATGAGGTAAAGGGAAATTGTAACCTACGGACACTTTTTTAGTGTCAATAATGAATGTAAATTATTGTGCGGATAATGCAGGATATATTCTCCGCAAATTTGCAGGAAACTGCCATAACAATTCTTTAACTGTTCAAATTTCAGTTGGATTCAGAAATTCCATTAGCTAGGTTAGCACAAGTAAGATAGCTACAACTGGGTATCATGGATTAATTCGGCTTCGCTCAGTAATCTTCAGGAAAATATAATATCGCCTCCCATTAGAGGTAACTAAATTTAGGAGAAAACAACTTGGTACAGATCTGGTCAGGCTTCAATAGCCCGTAGAGTGTGATTAAAATAGCATATTTTGTGCAAGCATAAAGCAATGTAGGCCATGTTGTTGAAATGGTGTTAGATGGTACAGTGAATTATCAAGCTACACTAACTAAAGATCATTTATTTGGCTGGCATGAAGCATTAGAAATATCTATTTTAAATTTATTTACTATTTAATCAATAAGTTTTCGAGGCTCACTCCGTCGTAAAAGCATTCAATATAAACTGCTTAAAACGTAAATTCATATGATTATTTTAATTAAACACGGATTTTACAAATTTTGTTTCAAATTTATTTATCAAAATTGTTACACAATCAATTGTAAAAATTAATTAATTATCAACATTTTACAATAAATTAAATTAACATATGAAAATCAATTACTACTCCTTCTTAGCGCTTACTGTTATACTAGGCTTCACAGCCTGTAAAAAAAATCAAGAGGACGGGCCAGTCGAAAATCCGAAATTACAGTTAACTAATCAAACTAGTAACGTACCAGGTCAAGGGAACTCAGAAGTTTACATCCAGCATCAGGCAGACGGGACATACCTCGCAGGATGGGGATCAACAACGATACGATTTCAACAGATCCTACACAAAACTTCAGCATTTTATGATGGAGAACAAGTTGTTGATATGCTCATAATAAATGAGAACCACCAATACACTTCAGTTTATACAATTGGCCCTTATTTTATATTAGTTTTACCAACAATTGTTGGTTCTGTAGGACCAACCCATGAGGAAATACAAGCCCTTCAAACAGCATACAATAATTTTATTGAACATAAGCTAGATAATAACGGTACACTTCTACAAAGCAAAATGCCAAATTTGGAAGACTATGTAAAAGTCGAAGATAATGGCCAAATAATAGTAACAGGACAAGTGGTGCTATCACATGCATCTCCTTCAACATTATCAGTAGTTCCATCAACTTTCGTTGCCCCTGCACAACCAGCTCCTATGCTAACGTTACTACCTGAATATATAAAAAATGGCATCAGATATGACTTAGCAGGTAATGACAACAACCAAATTACCGAAGTTACAGCTGTAAATATGGCGACGAATGCACCGGTAATAGTTTATGGTTTCAGTGGTAATTACACAAATGGCAATCCAAGTACTGTGCAGAACTTAAAAATATACACATCTCCAACTGACTTTTTTGAATACTCAGGACCACTAGCGTACTAGTCGTACATTTTAATTATTGATTTAAAAAAACCTTATAAATTCGAAGGTTCACTAGAGAATTGAAGTACCAAAAAGAGTTATTTCATACTAGATATATTTGTTCGCGATTTTTTTTCAATCAGGGTGCCAGATTATTTTGGCACCTTTTTTTGCATTTAAAGTATCAGCGATAAGATTTAGTAGATATTAAATTCTTATTCAACTATTATTATATTAGCAAAAACAACTTTGTTAAGCTTATGCCTGAATTTTATGAATCATTTATTCACCTCACCTTCATAGGAATCATTGCTTTATTTCCCGTAGTTAACCCAATCGGATCTGCCTTTATGGTCAGTCCTTACTTTGAGAACCTGAACAATTCGGAGAAAAGAGCAGCAGTTACATCAATAACTATATATGCGTTTCTGGTTTGTATGGTCTCGCTCTTTGCCGGTCAGTGGATATTAAGGCTTTTTGGTATTTCTATACCAGTGGTTCAACTTGCAGGCGGTATCATGATCAGTAAAATGGGCTGGGAATTTATCACTTCCGACCAGAAGAAGACAGCACCAGACGAACTTGGCGAAGATTTGAATGTTTCCGCATATAAACATATCGTCAACAAACTATTTTATCCAATCACCTTTCCAGCTACCACAGGTGCAGGAACCATTTCTGTTTTATTTACATTGAGTGCGCATGGTGCAGCTTTCGGGAGTTCTGCTTATTTTCTAAATACCGGAGCGATACTCTTATCTATCTTGGTTATTTGTCTAATGATCTATTTCTTTTATCTCAATACCAAAAGGATGATCAACTATTTAGGATCAAACGGAGAAAACATAGTGAATAGAATATCTGCTTTTTTGATATTTTGTGTTGGTCTTCAGATTGGTGTAACGGGGATAAAGTCACTGTTTAATATTTAAGATGAGAGAAGTGCTTTAACAGGTAATTTGCGCTGAATTGAAAAACATAAAGCTATACAGAATATTATAGTAACTCCCGAAACCAAACATAGTCGTCCGCTGTTATTTCATTTTGAAATGATAGCGCTGTCAATTATACCTCTTTTCGGTCTGCTGCAGTAAAAAGATCAGGCGAGAACATGAAAAGCAGATACAAAAAACTTAGGCTACTTTTAGGTGATCAACTAAATCTTCAGCATTCATGGTTTTTGGACAAAGAACCATCAACGTTGTATGTCCTCATGGAAATACGGACAGAAACAGATTACGTTTGGCACCACATCCAAAAAATATGTGCTTTTTTTGCTGCAATGGAAGGTTTTGCCGAAACATTGAACAGTAATGGCCATCATACTCTTTACCTTCGATTGGATGATCCAAAAAATAAACAAAGCTTTTCCGCAAACTGTAATGCCCTCATAGAAAAATATCAGATCGATAGTTTTGAGTACCAATTACCGGATGAATACAGGGTTGATGAGGAACTAAAAGCCTATTGCAGCCCACTAAAAATTCCGACCCAGGTATACGATACCGAACATTTTTATACCACCCGTGATGAACTGGGCACGTTCTTTACTGGTAAAAAAGGTTTACTGATGGAGAACTTTTACCATGAAATGCGTAAAAAACATCATATACTCATGGATGGCAATGATCCTATGGGAGGAAAGTGGAATTTCGATGAAGATAACCGTAATAAACTTCCTAAAAACCACAAGCCTAATCCGCCATTGTTGTTTAACAGTAACGTACAGTCACAATATCAGCGCATTAGAAATGCCGGGATTGAAACTATTGGCGATATAGATCCGCAACATCTGTCCTGGCCAGTAAACCGACAACAATCACTACAGCTTTTGAGTTATTTCACCGAGAATTGTCTCCCTCTTTTTGGCACTTTTCAGGATGCCATGCACACGGATGAGTGGTCAATCTATCATTCCAGGCTGTCGTTCAGTATGAACACTAAAATGATTTCCCCAAATGAAGTCATTGCTGCTGCGCTTACCGCCTGGGAGCAAAATAAGAAGAGCATTACTCTAAACCAGCTGGAAGGCTTTGTGAGACAGATTTTAGGTTGGCGTGAATATATACGTGGAATTTACTGGCTAAAGATGCCCGGCTTTGAAACGCTGAATTACTTTGATCACCAAAGAAAATTGCCTGGCTGGTATTGGACCGGAAAAACTAAGATGAATTGTATGAAGCATAGCATTGGTCAGTCGCTTACCTATGCTTATGCCCACCATATCCAGCGACTCATGATTACTGGCAATTTCGCATTGCTGGCTGGTATTAATCCGGACGAGGTTGACTTCTGGTACCTTGGGATTTACATTGATGCTATCCAATGGGTAGAAATCACAAATACCAGGGGGATGAGCCAATATGCAGATGGAGGAATTGTCGGATCAAAGCCCTATACCGGAAGTGCTAATTATATTCATAAACAGAGTAATTATTGCGACAATTGTCATTATGACCGGACAAAAAGAATTGGCGAAAACTCTTGTCCGTTTAATAGCCTATACTGGGATTTCCATGATCGCCACAGGAATAAACTGAAAAACAACATCAGGCTTTCAATGGTATACCGGCTATGGGACAAAATGGATGCTGATACCCGAGAGGCCGTGCTGCTCCGTGCGAATTACTGTCTGGAGAATTTGGAGAAATTATAAGAGCGAAATTTCACAGCGAGTATAATGTTTCTAAAAATAAGCCATAGTATCCTATTATTATATGCGGTAACAATTAAATTGGAAGATGTTAAACAAAAAAGCTCAGTAGTATATTATACTACCGAGCTTTTGTGGTCCCGAAGATTCCGATTTCAAACTATTTTGTGGATGATTTGCAGATGGTTATTGAGGTTTTAGGGCGTGAAGGGGGATTTTGAAATGGTGTTGAGACGTATTTCAAACTTTTCTCATACCATTAAATTAGCTCAAGATTTAAATAATATTTGATGCTTTAGCAAAACAAAGCTCACCCTGCGCGCTGTTCTGTGGGAAGCGGGGTAAGCATGTTTACACAAAGTTGAACAAAATAAATTTATTCAAAAAATTAACTTAATATTTTTCAACCAGATTTACATTATCTTTCAGGAGTTCGCAAGTTGAAATGCAGGAGACATAACTTCCTGCTCTGCCCGAGAAATTCCAATTTCCTTTGCCACAATTCTCCATTCTTTAACAGCCGAAATTACCTCTTCAATAATATTTTCCATTTGGGTGTCCTGAAGTTGAAAATACAGGCCAACACTTCTGGCGAGATCTACGTCTAAAGCATTATTATGCGAGTCGACGTTAATGGCAAGTCCACCTTTATCAGTCGATGGATTAAGATCATACGCCGGAGAGAGTCTCCATCCATCACTATTCAGAAGAAATCCATGATTCCTCAGATGATCGTCCGTATTTGATATTGTCATATTAAAAACTATCCGCCGCCATAACTGGTGCAGGTCTTCTTCAATATATTTGCCCCCCGAATATTGAAGGAACTCAGCTATATCTAAATAGCTAGGAGTCAAATTGCGGATCAAATCCTCATTATTCCCTGTCATAGTCATTGCAGATGCAAAATGTATTCTTTCCTCTGCGGCGCGATCAAATCTCCTGGACAGAAATGTATGATACGGCCCACGAACTTTAATAAGGTCACAGTATGGAAGAACAAGCCCTGCTTTTTGGCCTAATTGATAAGCTAAGTATTCCCACGCTGCCTTATCGGTCGTGTCATTTTTAGAAGGGAATTTTGCTATACACAGATTACCACTCGTATCCACAATATGGGCTTTCGGCCTTGCACCGCCTAAAGAAGAGCCAGGTGCAATTAGTACATGCATCCATTTATCTGCATGTTTACCATCTTCATCCATTTCATATTCCCTCACACTTTCCTGCAATGCTCTTATATGTGCTATTGGCGGAGCAGGAGTGTCACGATTATCATCGAGAAATGGGCCTTCAGGATCTAATTTAAAAGTAGAGCTCCCATTCTTGTGACATCATGAACTCCCAGTAAATAATCAAGTTCATATAAAGACGATACTGGTTGCTGCATTTCTAATGCTTTTTGAGCAGCTCTCCGCTGCATAAGCCGTCTTCCCCATGTATCCGGCATGGAATCCATAAAAACGCCAAAGTTGTTTTTATTACTTAAATATTGTGGTCCGGTTACCCAATCAATATCAGGATCTAATACAAATCTTTTTTTAGTACTCAACCAATCTCTATCATAGGCAAAACTAAAAACCTTACTGCCTTTACTCTGTTGGGCAGATAAAATTCCGATACATTCAGGCCTTATCATTCCCTGCCAGTGTGCGTAAATCCAGATGTCTGTTTTGTTTACTGCCACTACGATAATAAATTTAGATCCTGTAACTTCCTTCCCAGTTCATCATCTACAGCTAGCTTTAGAAAATCTTCATGTAAGTTCAGTGCCCTTAGCACATTAAAATAAGCTCCCATTGATACGCTGGGATCACCACGCTCAATTTTGCGGAGTGTTACACGCTCTATCGCTGCACGTTCAGCAAGTTGAATGGCGGTGATGTTGCGCCGTTTCCTGGCTAATTTGATATTCTCTCCGAGTTTATCCCAAATCTTCTGGTATTTGGGGAAGACTACTACCTGCTTCGACTTCATAATGGATATTATTATATCCATTTTTACTAATTAATCAAGATAAAGCTTGGCCTATATATTGGGTGATGGTTGGTTACAGAATTACATTAGCTTTAGAACTTAAACACACAACATCATGGATAATAGAATGTAAAATACCAATTAGCACTAAAATTTACCTTATGGTTTTCCGTAATGAAAGATGAAAATTCAAAAATAGATTTATTGTTTAAACCATAAACGTTATGGCACAAAGAATTTTAAATGTAGATTGGGAAGATTACGATAACCGTAAAATTCGAGATTCTCGAGATAGTCGGTATTTTTCATGTGAAGAGCCTTGGGAAGTAGACTATCTGGTAAAGAAAATCAAAAAACACAAAGGCAGTACAGAACAGGAAATTAAGAATGCAATAGCTTCTTACTGCAAAACAGTCGCGGCTCCACGGCCAAGGAAGACTTTTGTAGAATGCGTCATGTCAAAACTGTAGTTAAATTTAGGGAAAGTCAATCTTTCCTTAATTGATGAAGCGCATTCTCACATGAGAATTTAAATTAATAAGTTCGGTAGTTTTGGGTACTACCGAATTTTTGTGGCCACGAAGATTCCGATTTCAAACTATTTTGAAGATGATTTGCAGATGGTAATTGAGGTTTTGGGGGGTGAAGGGGGATTTTGAAATGGTGGTGAAACGGATTTCAAACTTTCTCAAGTAATAAGGTTCGAAAATAATCTTGAACTGGATCTCTAATTAATTAATAGCAAACAAAACTAAATTTTTATTGTTGCACTAATAATAAATGTGGATAAGTTGTTTTATTTACTAACATTATTTGTCTACATTTGCACTTGCTCATTCTGCCACAATCGGAGAAAGGAGTTTCGAGGCCCGATACATCACGAAATGTACCGGGTCTTGCGGTTTAAAAAATCTGGCTTAGCTTTCTCTTTAATTTATTTATAATTTGCTTTTTCCCGCCTGGTTGATTTAAATAATATGCTGTTAGCAGATAATAATCTATACCGCTGCGTTGCGGTTCCAAGATAATCACGTATTCTTGCTCTAAGTCATAAATGTATGTCCGAGTAACACTTCGTCCATTAACCCGATCTTCATAGCTAAAGACTTCCATATTATCTGGTTTCTTCTGTTCTATATGGTGTTTTACCCAGTGTAATCTTTGAGAACGATACAGTTCAAAACTTCTCGTGCCTCTTTTAGTCCCCTTGTCATCTAGGTCGTCAACAGTTGTTAAATGACGAAATAGAGCCATCAAGGCAAATTCTCCATCATCTTTTTTTATAGGACGAATTGGCTTAGATTGAAAATTAAAGGAAGTATTCTCTTCAATATTATTTTTGAAAACCCCCATTAGCGAGTTGCGTCTTTGTGACTCATTTAATTGCGCAATCTCTAATAAATCAGGGTAAACTTTTATAAGGTTTATAGGCATATCCCGATTATTTAAGATCAATAAAAAATAAATTAAATTTTGTAGAGTTTCTTGTCGTCGAATGAGTCAATGGGGATCTGCTATGCGCTTGTATTTTTTCGATAATTTTATTTTTGGCAATTACTTTATTATCCCCTCTTAAATAGTAGCCTATAGCTCCCATTATGACGTCTGTTAATTGCATAAATTCACTCTCATGAGACTGAATAGTGTGCAAGTTTCTTACAGATATGAAATTTCTATTTAAAAATGCCTTAAGACTGGATGCTTTTTTGTAGCTCTGCGTATCCTTAATATCTAAATAAATATTATAATTATTATCCGGGAATATTTTCTTGCTTAATAATTGGAAATACATTTTATCATAAAAATCATTGTGACTTTGATTGAATTCTTCATGCTTTAACTTGGACTTATCTATAACAATTGCTCGGAACTGCAAATCAGTGGCGAAAAAATATTCAATAAGTTCGCTATAAAAAGGGTATTGTGATTTCGATAAGCTGCTCCATTTTACCTCTCCTTTAATAAAATGTTTTATTTTTATAGCACGTATATTTCTACTGTGAAGCTTCATTTGATTATATGCACAGCTTATATAAGAAATTAGCATAAAGGGAAAGTCATCGTTTTCAAGATGACAGCTTTCATCACAGTAGAAGTTGAAGGTTTTATTTGCCATGGATAACGAAGGTAGATTAAAAAAAAAGAACCACAAAGATTAATGTTTTACTATCAATATTCTCATAAGTACGGGGGTAATAATATATAAGATAGCGTAGATTGAATAACTAAGCATTGACTGAGCAGCATCACTATCCGTTTTTCTCAACAATTCGCACAAAATATTTATAATTCATGCAAAAATATTAATTTGCAAAACTAATACTATTTATCAGAGCATGGAGCGATCAGAAAAAGAGGCATTACTTGGAGAAATATATATACCCTCATATCCTATACAACTTAAACAATTTTTTTCTGGCCGTGGACCTCAACTTGTGAAAGCGATGTCAATTATAAATATGAAAGGGCTTCAAGGTATAATTTATGGTGATAGAGGGGTTGGAAAAACCTCATTTTCAAACATATTGAAAATAATATACCAAAGTGATAGCTGCCAAGTAGTTAAAGTAAGCTGTAATCTGCAAGACACCTTTCCTTATCTTTGGTATAACATACTAAGTCAATTATCAGTTTCTAAAGAGACTATAAATAACACAATAGGTTATAGACCTAAAAATGAAGTCTATAAGGAAACTATCCCTCTAACTGAACTAGTAGATAGTAACAATATCACTGTAGTTACTATACAGCGTGCCTTATCAAAAATAAGCGGTTCTGCAGTGGTCATAATAGACGAATTTGACCGATTAGATGATGAATTTTTTGATAAAAAGTTATTCACGGACTTTATAAAATCGCTTTCTGACTCTATTCCTCATGTTACTCTATTAATAATTGGAGTGTCAGAAGATGTCTCATCGCTCATACAAGGTCACGAATCGATAGAAAGGAATCTATCTCAAATATACATGCCTGTAATGACTCCCGCTGAGATAACTGAAATTGTAAAAAAGGGGGAGGAGCCACTTGATATCTATTTTACAGAACCTGCTTTAGAAATGATAATAAAATTATCCTCAGGGTATCCACATTTTGCTCATTCATTATGCTATTATTCAGCTAACATTGCAATATCTGCAAATCTAAATAAAATAGGAATTGATGTACTTAAAATGGCTATCCAAGAAACCATAAACAATACTCAAGAAAGTCTTAAAAATGGATATAGGATTGCTACATTAGCCACTAAGCAAAACATCTTTAAAGAGGTATTATTTGCCGCTAGCATGTGTCCAACGGACGAGTATGGATATTTTCAAGCGAACGATCTCCAACCATTACTCACAAATTTACTTAAGAAAGAAGTCAAAGTAAATAATTTTACTTTTCATTTAGGAAAATTTTGCAGCGATGAAAGAGGAGACATATTAAAAACAGCTGGATCAAAAAACAGACAAAAATATAAATTTAAGAACCCTCTGATGAAAGCATTTGTCCGCTTAAATTCAACAAACAATATTTAAAAGAAGCAGTTACTAGGTAACTACTTCTTTTTTGCACCAAAGTATAACCCTAATACTAATGATATTATTGAGTTCAGAAATACCTTTGAATACTCCCAGACATCTTTAACGCCATCGCCGTCACATTTAATCCTTAGAACAGCTAAAATTAGATATATGACTGCGCAGGATAATAGAATATTTTTTGCCAAATTAAAAATATCCTTATCTGAGACCTTTTCTTTTTTTAATTGGAACAATTCTGACTTATTATCTTCGTTCTTCTCATCTTCGAAGATAATAGGTTGTTCTAGTGGATTTTGTTCATCGGGCATATTACAAACCAATAATCTTTATAGATTCTCGAGAACCGTCCTTATTTTCAATGTACACTTTAGATCCTCCCTTTATACTAGATACGAGTTCTTCTGTTAATTGAATGGAAGAAGAGATTAACTGCGTTTTATTACTTGTATGAGTCATTCTACTTAGGTTGGATATACTTTCCATAGTTTTGGGCTGAAGTCGCATTTGGACTAACTTGCTTTCTTTGGTTTCCATTTTTTTCAGTTTAAAATCAATATTAAACAATTACAAATATAATTACAAATATAATTACAAATAGCTCATAGCAAAAATTAGTCCTTATTAAATATACTGTCAACTGACACATAACCATACAAGTATGATTATAATTAGTTGAATATGACAATAATGGGCTTTACTAAATATCACTTAGCAGATGCATCATATTCTTCATTAAAAAACTCCTGTAAGTTTACATCTAAATTATTCAGAATGTCAACGAGCGTTCTAATGGCAATATTAGTACTACCAGCCTCATATTTCCCATACTGAGACCTGTTCAAATTATGTTCATAGGCAAACTTATCAGGGTTGCTGTATCCTTTAGCTTTACGGAGTCCTTTCAATCTCATACCGATGATTATCAAGCGGGAATGTGAAGATCAATTGAAACGTTTCGAACTAGCTTTAACGAACCTGACGATTCCAAAATCCAACTCAATGAGTATTGACAGGATATTATTAACGGCAATTAAAGCACTGTCAAGGCTTAAAAGGATATACTTAGACGGTGATGTACAGACAAAAAGGGCTTTACTAGGTTGTATCTTCCGGGAAAAACTCTTTTTTGACGGAAAAAAGTATCGAACTACCCGGCTCAACGAAGCAGCAGCCCTTATCTTCCACATTACCAAGAATTTGCGGGAAAATGAAAACGGGAAAGACGCGCCTCCTGCGCAGCTTTCCCGTGAAGTGGTCCCGACGAGAATCGAACTCATATCTAAAGTTTAGGAAACTTCTATTCTATCCGTTGAACTACGGGACCAAAGTACTACCGTACTACACTTCCATTTGCATGGTTTTGCAGAGGTGCCACAAAAGTAAGTTTTCCATCTGAATTTTCAGACATTAAAATCATTCCTTGAGATAAAATTCCTTTGATCTCTCTGGGGGCAAGGTTAGCAAGTAAACTTACCTGTTGTCCAATTACCTCTTCTACAGTAAAATGCTCCGCAATTCCAGAAACAACGATCCTTTGATCCAAGCCTGTATCTAATGTAAGTTTCAGCAATTTTTTTGTCTTTTCTACCTTTTCTGCAGCGACAATTGTTGCTACGCGAATGTCCATTGCACTGAACTGATCAAAATCTATGTTCTCTTTGGCAGGCGTAACCACAGCATTAGCCAGCGTATTGGCAACCTTACTTTGATTTAACTTATTGATCTGTGCTTCAACTTCTGTATCCTCGATCTTCTCGAATAACAAATGAGATTCATTTAACTGATGACCAACAGTCAGCAAGTCCATTTTACCAGCTTCTTCCCATAGGTTAGTTTCATGGTTTAACATCTTCATCAACTTATTCGCCGTAAAAGGCAGGAAGGGCTCAATCAGGATCTCTAACGTTGCTACGATCTGTAAACTGATATTCAGAATTGTACGTACCCGATCTTCATCGGTTTTAATAACTTTCCACGGTTCTGTTTCTGCCAGGTATTTGTTACCTAAACGTGCCACATTCATCACTTCAGTTAACGCCTCTCTAAACCGGTAAGTCTCGATAGAAGAACTGATTTTGGCAGGATATAATGCTAATTCATCAATTACTTGCTGATCTTGCTCCGTAACCGTCGTTATAGCTGGCACCTGACCGCCAAAGTACTTATGGGTAAGCACAACTACCCTATTGATAAAATTACCCAGTACAGCGACTAATTCGTTGTTATTTCTAGCTTGGAAATCTTTCCAGGTAAAGTCGTTGTCTTTAGTTTCGGGAGCCGTTGCTGTTAAAACATAACGTAACACATCTTGTTTATCTTTAAACTCAATCAGGTATTCATTTAACCAAACCGCCCAGTTTTTAGATGTAGATATTTTTTGTCCTTCTAAATTCAGAAATTCATTTGCAGGAACATTTTCAGCCAAAACATAATCTCCGTGTGCCATTAACATCGCTGGGAAAATAATACAGTGGAAAACGATATTATCCTTGCCAATAAAATGTACCAGTTTCGAAGAATCATCCTTCCAGTAATCTTCCCAATTCCCTTCTGCATTACCATTCTCAGAAAGGTAATATTCAGCAGCTTTAGGATTTGGTTCGTTTTTACCGGAATATTTGAACAACTCTTTAGTTGCAGATATGTAACCGATAGGTGCGTCAAACCACACATAAAGAACTTTCCCCTCAGCATCTTTCACCGGAACTTTTACCCCCCAATCCAGATCCCTAGTCATTGCCCTTGGCTGTAAACCAGCGTTCAACCAGCTTTGACACTGACCATAAACGTTCGGTTTCCACTCTTTATGCCCTTCAATATATGTTCTTAACTGATCTTCGTATTTCTCTAATGGAAGGAACCAGTTTTTAGTTTCTCTTCTAACAGGCGGTTCGCCTGACAAAGTAGATTTCGGGTTAATCAGGTCAGTTGCGTTTAAAGTACTGCCGCAATTCTCGCATTGATCGCCATATGCATTCTCGAAACCGCATTTCGGACAGGTTCCTGTAATATATCTGTCCGCTAAGAATGATTGTGCTTTTTCATCGTAATATTGCTCCGTTACCTCTTCCGTAAAAACTCCTTTATCATAAAGTGTTTTAAAGAAATCTGAAGCCGTTTCATGATGTGTAGATGATGAAGTACGATGATAGATATCAAACGATACGCCAAATTCTTTAAAAGAATCACCTATAATTTTGTGGTATTTATCTACAACAACCTGCGGCGTAACGCCTTCTTTTTTTGCTTTCAGGGTTATAGGCACCCCGTTTTCATCAGAACCGCAAATAAATTTAACATCCCTTTTGTTAGAACGGAGGAAACGCACATAAGTATCCGCAGGTAAGTAAACACCCGCTAAATGCCCGATATGTACCGGACCATTTGTATAAGGCAATGCCGCCGTTATGGTATATCTCTTTATTTTACTGTTGTCCAAAGCTATTTATATTATTTTGGCAAAGATAAGTCTTTTAGCAATGATTAAATAATAAGGGAAAGTAAAAAGGAGACAAAATCAGTCGAGCAAAATAAAAATTATCTTAACAAAGGTTGTAGCCCTTCTAAAAAA
>Ga0247815_10002557_pt1 | contig 13436 bp, 16 predicted proteins | sample UWRJL194509B1_FD_181014 | JGI IMG/M metagenome (GOLD analysis project Ga0247815, IMG submission 181014) | Plant litter microbial communities from Arlington Agricultural Research Station in Wisconsin, United States - UWRJ-L194-509B-1 | ecosystem: Environmental > Terrestrial > Plant litter >... | reverse complement strand
GAAATGAGAGGGATTATGTATAATTTCAATATTTACGGAGATATGCGTGAAACATCGTCGGACCGCAAAACACTTGAACGGTTTTTTGAGTCACTGTATCTAAGTATAGTAAATCTCCCATGGGCCCGTCGTGAGGCACTTCGTGTTTGCTAGTTCGATTCTCGCAGACGAGTAGTGGCAGTAGGCCCGCGGCTCGCATGCCGCCGGATCTGAAGGTTGACAGCGTGTACGGCAGCACTAGGACTACCGCGTTGCACGAGGTGGCGCTCTGTGGCGAGGGTGATCACGATGGGCATGACGCGCCGTGCCTTGAACTTGTCGGCTTCCGTTGCTACCATAGTCCATGACGTTGTGACCGCTTCCTAGGTCTTCGACTTCGTTCGCGCGGCTTCTGCACTGTGACGCAACGATTATGGAGAGAATTATGGTGCGCACGCGACATGGGCATCGAAGAAGAAAATGAAAAACCGTGAGAAACGACGCGCCAGCGCGGACGCGTTCGAAGACAGGAGGCAAAGACGAATGCGGATTCGGCGTGCCCCGCGTCGGGCCAAGACCTTCTTAGGCCCCATCCTTATCAACACCAACATGCCTGCTCCTACTTCCCTCATACAACCTCAGCTGCTCTCGGAGCTCACCTCCGTGATTTTGCGGGTATTCGAAGCCATCGATGATGGCAGCTCACGGTGTGTAGGAGGCCCTAGACCGATCGAACTCATCTGAGAACGCACCATCCTCAGGATCGAAGAACGTAGAACTGAAGAGGCGGAGGACGAGATCTTTCTACAGGTTTCCTGGCTGAAATCTCAACATTTGCATCAGCGCAACCTTCGCCAGCCTATTTCCAAGTTGCCGGTCGAGATGTTGGTCAAATGCTTGTCCTTCGTGTCGGCAAAAGACCAACTCTCCATCATAAGGGCGTGCCGTCACCTCCGTGCACGTGTGATCAGTGAACCTTCACTATGGACTTGGGTGGATCGGATTGAGCATCCTACCGCGCTGTCCTTTGTTCTGGACTGCGCGAAGAGCTCGGCCGTCGACATCACTAACATGCGCGTAGTGGGCCAAAATGATGATATGCTTCAAGTGGTAGCCTCCCACATGCATCACATGCGCATTCTCAGTCTTTATATTGACTGCAGCTTCGTGGTTGATGACCACGCAGCTTTCACAACACCAGCGCCTTTGCTACAACGGCTCTCGTTCCATAAAGCCAAGTCAGCCAGTTTTCCCCCATCTCTGACACTCAAGCTCAATGCGAGCAATTACCCGAGGCTATATTGCTTTCAGTTGTACTCGATGGTACACACAGGGGACTTGTTCTCTGAATTACTGGCCGTCGAATCTTTGCGCATCATCTCTCTTGGCAAATTGACCAACGCGAACCTGGATTACCCGATGCGGATTTTCGACTTCTTCTCAAACATCACCACAATGAATATTGAACTCGCCAATTGGGGCCCGATATCGGGATCTTTCGAGCTGGGATTAGCCTCACGTAGAATTAACATCCGCTGGACCAAACCTGGCTGCTTCAATCCTCGTCAGGCCTTACCTAGCAATGAGGCTTGGGACAACATTCAGGCCGTGCATATTGTACACGTGGGCAGCAGTCTAGGTGATTCGACTCAAGGCGACACTAATATGAATCTCCCGCTTGCAACAGAAATTAGACCGTATCGACGCCTGTGGGTCAGATCACGTAGCCTGCAGGTACACGCTCGCACCGTCCACGAGGATGGAAGAGAGCGTGTCTTCTGCGGTTTCCACCCGAGTGCTGTCGCGGGAATAGCCACACGCATTCCGGGACTGGAGCTCACCACGCTCACCGTCGCTACCACGGCAGTTGCACTCAATGTCCTTTCAAACTCAACGTGGACCTCTCTGAGCCGTATCCACCTTGTGTCAGATACCTATGACACTGCCTGGGTCAGTATCTTCGCACGGGACATGTTCAATGTCCCCAAGCTGGAGCATCTCGAGTTCAGCATCGAATGGAATGCCGTTACCAGCTGGCCAACTGACATCATTATCCGCGTATTGGGATGCTGCATTGCAGCCGGACATTACCTCCAGAAAGTTGCGTTTCTGGGATTCTCACCTGATTCGCATTGCATCACCCGGGCAGAGGCATTCGCGAAGGAGATCGTTGTGGATCGATACTGGCGCGAGCTCGAGAGCGAGCGTGTCTGGCTCACAGAGCGAGCGTTTGAGTGGTGATCAGTGTTGAAACTACAGATGCCGATGCCGGCTCACATATGGCTGAGAGAGAGGAATACATCGATGCAGTTAGTCCATTCTCACGTGTGAGTTTCGAGAGCGGAAACACTTGTGATCCCAGAGAATTTCGATTAAGTCGAACTTCAAGACGAACCAGATCCTCGAAAGGCATTTTTGTCTCACGGGCCGGCGCTTGCGTTCCGTCCGGCTTCTAGTCTTAGACACTGCACAAATATCCCCGACAGGTCGATTGTTTGTATCACTCGCAATACTATCTCGAGCTACGGATGCGAATGATGTACTCAATAACCATGGCTTGATGTTTATCGGTAACGGCTGCAAGAAGAATCATGCCATACACCACGAGCAGAGGCGTTTGTGGAAGAAGTCGATGTGAATCTAAACTGGCGAGAGTCTACGTGTGAGCATTTCCGGTTCATGAAGCCCGCCTTGGAGTGGTATATCCCAGACTTGAGGGCGGAGCTGTTTGGCCTCCTCGAAGATCGATTCACAGAGCCGCGATTGCGGAATTTGTTCGCAGAGCGGATCTTCTGTGTTGTGTACGAGGACGCTCAAAGAGCACGAACAGAGATAGGTAGCAAACCGCGAGGGATCAGACATTGGCATCGTTGGCTAGTGGTTGCGGCCGGGTTCTGGCGCTATATGAGGAGGACAGGTGGCTACGACACAGGTAAACAGCGCGGTCGCCGTATTGTCACTCGAGCGGAGAGCGGTTGTCAGCCCAGTATGTCGATCTCGTTCACTAATTTCAAGCGCGCGAGCTCTGCATATTCTTAGGTCAGGGTCGGCTGGCCGAATGATGCCTTGATCGTTGACAAGGTTCGCAAGTATCGCGCTTCTGCGTCGACGTCACAGCTATCTAACCACGGCTGCGAGATCTTCGACGGGTTATCACTAATTATGCCCCTATGATGGCCGTCACAGAGGGTAACATGGCGCAAAATAGACAACATCGCGACCCTACGTTTTGTGTCGCGTTTTCCTGATGATGTTCGGCAATGAGCGGCCTTATCACGCCTTGTCCTCGTGCCTCATCATCAACACCAACATGTCCAACGCCGATCCCATTATACCGCATTAGCTTTCTTCAGAATTGAATTCTTTGATTGTCCGGATATTCAAATCCGTTGACGACGGCAGCTCGCGGTATGTCACGGCTCGCGCTGCGTGCCATAGTTCGCACGTATTCATCTGAGGTCGCATCATCTGCAGGATCGAAGAGCGCAGGATTGAAAAGGCAGATGAGGAAATCTTTGGACTGATTTCCTCCCTGAAACTTCAAAGCATGCATGAGCGCAACCTTTGCCAGCCTGTTTGCAGGTTGCCAGTGGAGATGCTGGTCATGTGTTTATCCTTCCTATCGGCCAAAGACCAACTCTCCGTCGTACGCGTGTGTCGGCACCTTCGCACACACGTCATCGCCGACTCTTCATTGTGGACTTGGATGGATCAGATTGATCACCCAACTGCACTGTCCCTTGTTCTGGATCGCGCCAAGGACTCGGCTGTCGACATCGTCAAACTCCATCTAATGAGCCAAAACGATGACAAGATTCAAGTGGTTGCCTCACACATGCATCATCTGCGCATTCTAGACCTCCATATCGATGCCGGCATTACGATTGCTACCCACGCAGCTTTCACGACACCGGCACCATTACTACAGCGACTTTCATTTCGTAAAGCCGAAGCCACCGGGGGAACCGTAAATGTGACACTTGAGCTCAATGCAAGCAATTATCCTCGGCTATCTTGCTTACAGTTCAAGTCGATTCAGATTACCAGAAACATCTACCTGGATTTACGTACCGCCCCAGCTTTGCGCATTGTCACCATCGACGTGAACGACATGTCGCCTTATTTTCCAATGGCTGTTTCCCACGTTTTATCCTCCATTACGACGGTAAATCTTGAACTTTCCCGCTGGGGCAGAACTTCGCGTTCCGCCTTGCCTATACAAGCCTTGGACAGAATTAACCTCCGCTGGACCAAACCTGGCCCTTTCGTTCCCCTCGAGGCAGTCCCTGACGTTGATGCTTCAAGGAACTCGATTCGGGCTATTCACGTCATACATGTGGTCGGCGGTCCTGGCAGTCCGTCGCGGGCCACTTCAACTGGTGCGAACTTCCTCATCCCAGCAGAAATAGAATCACATAAAAACCTGTGGGTAAGAACCTCTGCTACAGGCCATCAACAGGCACATGTTCGCGTCATCCACGAGGATGGTCGTGAGCGCGTTTTTTGCGGTCTCCACCCGACAACTATCTCTGGACTAGTCGCATACTCTCGAGGACAGGAACTCTCCGCAATTACTGTCGCTGCCACGGCAGTCGCACTCAGCGCCCTTTCAAATGCACCACGCCTCGCCCTGCTTCATATCCGTCTTGTATTGGATACTCCGGACACTGCGTGGGTGAGCATCTTGGCACAGGACATGCTCAACATCATGACGCTGGAACTTCTTGAGCTCGCCATCGATGCGGATGGCATATCTGGGTGGACTACGGCAGTTATCCTCCGTGTTTTAGGATCCTGTGTGGCAGCTGGACATAACCTTCAGAAGGTTTCCTTCCTGGGGTTCACGCCGGACTCGCGTTGCGCCACACGGGCAGAGGCGTTTGCGGACGACGTTGTCGTGGATACAGACTGGCGTGAGCCCGAGAGCGAGCGAGTGTGGTTCACCGAACCCGCGTTCAAGTGGTAGTCAGAGACCAAGTCGTACCATCAAGGTGTAAGACCCATGAACCCTCCCCATCCTATTCTTAACACGTTCGTTTTGAGTATATGTCGGAAGCGGATGCAGAATTTTGATACGATTCGAAGCCATATGCACATGTATGCAATCAATTCCTGGTCGTACGTGTTCTTCTTGGGCAGAAAGACTCGTGACTATCCCAGAGCCCTTCGAGCGTGTCGCACCCGAACTGAACTCCAGCACCATTGATCCTTCGCACAGAGGAAGTCGCAACAAGCAGGTTACGAGCAATAGTAACAATGTCGAAAGGTAAAGGAGACGAGTGGTGTAGATTAGGGACAGAAATCGATGAGAGGCGACCGGGCAGGAGGCGACGAACAGAAGACAAGCAGGGCGCTCAACGGGCTGTATTAACGCACCTTCCAGATCTGTCACATGGGCCGGTCTTCAGGTACTTTTTGTTTCCTGTCAGAGACTTGGATCTATATGGACGAGTGTCAGCGAGGTGTTTGGAATGACGTCGCCGAGGTGCTCCTCCTCGAATGTAACTCAATCCCGACCAGAGCACCAGACGCACCTGATCACTGTACTTTGTACTAGGAATGTGCCCGGCATGTGTGCAGAAGACGTCGTCGTCAACGACGATGGCGATTGTAAGAGTGTAAGACCTCGCAACAGCATTGCCAGGCATTCCCTGACTCGTACTTGCGCACACTCTCATCGTAAATGCCATACGCTGGCGTTATCTGCCTGCAATTTTGAGCCAGACGTGTTAGATTTTGCGCGCGTGTAATGACCGACGCAGCCACCCGAATCTGCTTTCATGGTTCCCGCTAATCGGGCCAACCCGCCAGCCACTGCACTTCGAGCGCCAGGACCTGACCGACGAATTTGGTGCACACGGTCACCGGCGCGTTCAGTCAGTTGCAGATCGACTTCTTCGAGAAGTGGTTGACGTGTTTGAGGGCGGAGCTGTTTGTCTTCAGCCTCGCAGATCAGTTTGAAGTGGCGCAGTTGCGCAACTCGTCTACAGAGCGGGCGCTGTGTGTTCTGTACGAGTACGCCCAAAAGCATGAGCAGAACTAAGTAGGAAACTAATCGAGATCGGACATGGCGCGCCGTTGGCTAGCGGTTGTGGCGCGGATTTTGGCGCATGATCGTGAGGGCAAGTGTGCGAGGCCCGGCTCGGCAAGGTCACCACGGCGCGCTCGGGCCTCGTCCTCTGGTCATGTTCATCGTGAACCATACCGCCATTCTTTCCGCATTAAAATCGTATTGCCCCTCCGTGCTTGTGCCGCCCATCGTGCATCACCTTTCAAGTAGCCGACCCTCAGCACATTTTCGTGACCCAGAGCCATGCGTTTCCAGACTCACTTCCTTGTCTCTCGCCCAAAAAATCATCGACCGGATGGCCCTGTGTGCCTGTGTGACCTTGTCGTGGCAGGACCCTGGTGTTGATACCGGCCGGCAGCAGCACTATTTCAGCCGTATTCGCGACCAGGTTGCAAAGCGACCGCGCAGGCAAGTTCGAACCTGCACCCGCACGCTACTCTGCGATCGTCTCTTCCAATTCAATTATTTCTTCGAGTCCAGAATTCCCACTGTAGCAGACAGTCGAGTATTCGAACGGCACGGAAAGGGCAACGCCAGGGGAGATAGGTCGCGTTATGTTTGACGACTGTGGCGTTAGTGCTGGGACCGCCCAGTCGTTCTTTTCACTGCCCCTGGTGCGCCCCTGTGTGCCACATCCGAGTTGTAAGCTATCCTCAAGTTTCAGTTGGTCTCAACGCAGGTTCAGACATTAACGTACTCAAAAAAACCTCAGTTGGACCATGCACGCTAGAAATTGAAAGCCCACCCCCTAGATGGAGTACGATCCCGAACCACTTCCCCTGCAGATCTGGTGATTCAGGCCGGGAACCTGAGGGCAAGAAGTCTTCCTGAGCACAAACAGCAACGAGGGCACCGGATACAACGTGCCCTCACAGAAATGAAACCAAACCTGTGTCCGAGAATAGTCTATTCGCGCGACCGGCTGTGAGTGTGGCTGTTTGGCATCTAGTCCGTGAGACACATCAACGGCCCTGCTCGAACTATGGGCGGTACATATACACTGGCTGAGCGGAAACGACTCTCAAATGACTTGGCACGCCTCGTCGCCGTTTCGATGTTCTTCGAAAAGCTTCAGGCCTTGAATCAGGAAAACCCTTTGGCCAAGTTCGCGGGTTGCGTGCAGGACGCCTTCTCACTGGGCGAAGGAAAGGCGACTACGACACCGGGTGCGCAGCGAGGCCGCCACATTGTTAGTCAAGCGCAGAGCGGCTGACTCTCGCCGCTAGCACAGTATGCGGACCTAGTCCATTACTTCAAGCACGCAAGTTCTGCATACTCTCCGGTGAAAGTCGGCCGCGTGAATGGTGCCCGAATCGCCCACAAGGTTCGCATGTACCGCGCTTCCGTATCAACATCCCCACCAGCTGACCACTGCTGCCAGATCTTTGACGCACAAACGGACACACACGGATACGTCGCTAGTGACGAGCAAAGGAGAGAGATCATAGTGTCATTCCGTGGGAGGTCAGTACGTTCGCTAGCTCCGATCACCTAGGTGATTCTGAACTTCGGGTAGCATTACACCGGCGAACTGGATCACCGACCTCAAAATATGCTTCTCAAGATTCTCGCATGCGCTCGAGCCCGCTCCAAACCACCACCGACTCTCTGCACATTGTCCGACGGATGCAGAGGTTCACTCGGGGTTCAAAGCGGCGTGAGTGGTCGTCCACCTCAAGCTCTCATAGGCGACCTTGACTCATTCGAGCACACAGTTGGAAGGCGGTCGCGAGAGATACCATGAGCTTTGTATATGAGCAGCTCTGCTATCACCCTGGCTATTCTGTGGTGGTATGTGGCCACTCGCTGGGCGGTGCTATGGCGTGTCTCGCCGCTATCGATTTGAGGCGTTTATACCCGTCAACGTGCGTCACGCCTCATCTTGCCTCGTATAAATGTAACTGACTGAGACTATCTGAATGGTCTTTAGGCGGCTTCGCGTCTACACCTATGGAGCTCCACGCATAGGCAATGCAGTCTTCGCCCAGTATGCCACCGACCTTCTGGGTCCTCAGAGCGTCTTCCGAGGTAAGTTGTCATTTTTGAGTTCCTTCTCAAGCTGACACATTTTAAAGTCGTACATGGGTCTGACGGGTCAGTATGTTGCCTCTCCTCACGATGGCGTTTGAGCTGACACCGCACCGCAGAGTTCCCACTGTGCTTGGCCGAAGGTTCAAATACCAGCATTTCGGTGAGAGCGAATAAAGATGTGATGCAGGACCAATTATTGATTTCCGTCAAAGGCACCGAATACTGGCTACTCGCCCCAGCTGGCCCGACAAGGACTTTTATCTGTAATGGTGCGGGTCCTTATCAGGAGGATCCGGAAGGTTCAAACAGGGTACCGTCGATACCCATCAGCCCGGGCCATGTCGTGGTAGGTTCTCTTGCAATGCGTACATATTGGGAACTGATGATTCTTAGTACTTCACCATTCCCTGCTTCACACCTTTTCATCGTTAGATTTCGAGCAGAAGCTCATGAAATCGCTTGAAGCCTGGGGGAGAAGAGTTGCGGGTAAAGTAGAAGAGATCCTGTGTCCGAAAGCTGGGTTGCATTTTATTTCAATGGGTTAATTTGAAGCAGTTTGCCAAGTGCGGAACGGGCCTTTATTAGTAGAATCAAATGGAACCTTATAGCAGAGCCTGTGATCGTTTCACTGGTCATCGAACTTGTCCGAGCATTATTCGGCGCATAAGAGTAACATAGCAGTGCCTGTCAGTATGCGGGTTTGAGTGTATGTATAAGCGCGTGGGTCTCTACCTCGTCGGACCAATCGACCACGGCAATGAGCGAGGTCGGTTACGCCTTGCCCTCGTGCCCCATCAACACTGACATGCCAGCTACTCCTTCCCTCATACCACCTCAGCTACTTTCGGAGTTCAACTCTGTGGTTTTGCGGGTATTCGAGGCCATCGATGATGGCACCTCGCGGTAGGTCACGGCTCGTATTGCGGGCTCTAGCTCGATCGAGCCCATCTGAGATCACATCATCGACAGGATTGACGAGCGCAGGATCGAATTGGCAGATGATGAAATTCTCCGACAGATCACTTGCTTGAAAGCTCAACATATATATCAGCGCAATCTTCGCCAGCCTGTTTCCAGGTTGCCGATCGAGATTCTGATCAAATGTTTGTCCTTCCTGCCTGCGAAAGACCAACTCAGCATCGTACGCGTCTGTCGCCATTTTCGTGCTCACGCCATCGACGCTCCTTCACTGTGGACCTACGTGGACCGAATTCATCATCCAACCGCGTTATCGTTCGTACTGAGGTGCGCCAAGAACTCGGTCGTCGACATTATCAACTTTAGTATTGATGGATCAACTGATGATCGGCTACGACTGGTGGCTCGCCACATGCACCACATTCGCACTCTCAACCTTCACACTAACCGTGGGTTTGCGATTGGGGCCCACGCGATTTGGAAGAAGCCGGCACCATTGCTAGAGCGGCTTTCATTCCATAATTCTGGATCCGACGCCGCATCTGTGGGGATAAGACTCAATGCGAGCGATTACCCCAGGCTATCCTGCTTCCAGTCGAACTCGGCCAATCTTACTGGGACCATCTTGTCTGATTTACACGCGGTGCAGTCATTGCGCACCTTCTCCATCGGCAACCTCGACAACTTGAACTTTCTTCTGGTGGCTATATCCGTCTCCGTGACCAATATCACCACGATCAATATTGAACTCGCAAGCTGGAGTGCAAATCCGAGCTCTTTCACGTTCTCACCGGCTTTATGCAGAATCAACATTCGCTGGACTAAACCTGGCATCTTCATTCCTGTTCACGCACTTCCCGGCACCGAAGCTTGGAACTCAGTTCAGGCTGTACACATCTCACACGTAGGCGACAGCTCAGGCGACCCGTTACAAGCCAGTCTGGCTGGTGCAAACTTTCCCATTCTAGCGCGAGTCCTACCATATCAAAGCCTGTGGGTCAGAACAAGCGACCAAGGTGTACATGTCCGCGTCGGTCATGAGGATGGACGGGACCGTGTATTCTGCGGGCTGCATCCCACTACCGTCTCGGGAGTAGCTGCACGTATCCCAGGACTGGAGCCCACCACGCTTACCGTTGCGACCACGGCAGTTGCACTCAACGTCATCTCAAACGCACCGTGGCCCGGCTTGCGCCGTATCCGTATTGTGCTCGATACTGATGACATTACTTGGATCAGCATCTTCGCACGCGACATGTTCAACGTCCCGACGCTGGAGCAACTTGAGCTCAGCATCCAGGCGGACGCTATGGCTAGCTGGACAACGTCACTCATCCTTCGTGTTCTGGCATCCTGCATGACAGCCGGACATAACCTTCAGAAGGTAGGGTTTCTCGGATTCGCACCCGAATCAAGCTGTGTTGCGCGGGCCGACGCGTTTGCGGACGAGGTCGTTATGGATCGAAACTGGCGTGAGCCCGAAGAGGAACGTGTTTGGTTCACGGAGCCCGCATTTGAGTGGTAGTTGGAGATATTTGAGAGAGCAAGTTGTAGTAATCGTGTATCCTTCTCATCCTGTTTCAACCATTTTGCTTCGAATGAGTGCACCGCTTGAGGCGATTCAAAGAAGGACACACGCTGTCATATATGTAGCTGTTCACTTGTGGTACGTAAATTTTGCGAAAATGAGGAATTCGGATCCTCCTAACGTTGACTGAGTTCGTGACCGTTGAGGAGTTCTCAACGGTGGCAGGAGCAGCTCATCATATTGCCACGCCTGATGCGCCTGGTTTCTTGGACCTTTGCGTCACTCATGCCCTATTCTTTGCGCATAACTGACCGTTTATACCACGCTCAAATACAGTTGGAATATGCAATCAAAGGTCTAATTCGAAAGCTGCCGAGATTGTAAACAGGGTCTACCCATGTTCGGCAACGAGCGCTGTCGGCCGCACCTTGTCCTCGTGCCTCTCCAACGCCGTCATGTCTACCACTGCGCCGCTCCTGCCACCTCAGCTACTTCAAGAGCTGAAGTCTGTGATTCTTCGCGCATTCGAAGCCATCGACGATGGCAACTCGCGGTGCGTCGTGGCTCATATTCGGCGCTAGTACGATCGAGCTCATCTGATGTCGCATGACCGGCAGAATCGAAGAACAAAAAACAGAGCATGCGGATAACGAGATTCTCAGACAGATATCATGCGTGAAACTTCAACACGTGTATCAGCGCAACCTTCGACAACCTATTTCTCGTTTGCCAGTCGAGATGCTGGTCAAATGCTTGTCCTTCCTGACAGCAAAAGACAAACTCTCAGTCATAAGAGTGTGTCGGCACCTCCGTGCGCATGCCATTGACGCCCCTTCACTGTGGACGCGTGTAGACCAAATTCATCATCCAGCGGCGTTGTCCTTTGTTCTGGAGCGCGCCAAGAGCTCGGCCGTCGATATCATTAACCTGAGGATAGCAGTGAAAAAAGATCCTAGGCTCGAAGTGATCAACTCTCACATGAATCACCTGCGCATTCTCAACCTTCACATTGTTTGTACTGGTAACTTTGGGATTTACGAAGCAACTTTCACCACACCGGCACCAATGCTACAGCAGCTTTTGATTCATAACTCCGGAGCCAACAACGTCTACTGGTTCGGGCTCACTATGAGTCTTTATCCGAAGTTATCTTGCCTCCAGTTGAACAAGGTTACGCTCAGCGGAATCAACTACAGTAACTTCCGAGCCCTCCAGACTTTGCGCACCATCTCCATAAGTGGTATCGATGGCCTGGGAACTAACTACCTTAGCTCTATCTCCAGCCAGCTGCCCGAACTTACAACGATCAACCTTCAGCTCGGCAACTGGGGCGCATATGTGGGCTCTGACACACCGCCACTGGCCTTGCGCAGAATTAATATCCGCTGGACCAAAGCTGGCGTTTTCACTCCTGCTGAGATCATTCCCTATCCCGAGGCTTGGAATTTGGTCCAGGCTGTACACGTCACACATGCACTCGTGGGCAGCGGTTTAAGCGGGAACTTCCCCATTGCGGCGGAAACCAAACCATATCGAAGCCTGTGGGTCAGAACTTCTGTTGCAGACAGCCTTCAGGTACACGTCCGTGTTGTCCACGAGGATGGCCGTGAGCGTGTATTTTGCGGTCTCCACCCAACCAGTGTCTCGGGAATAGCTACCCGCATTCCAGGACTGCAGCTCACCGAGATCACTATCGCAACGACGGCGGTCGCACTCAATGTCCTATCGAATTCATCGTGGCCGGCCCTGCGACGCATCCGCCTTGTTTCCGACACTTACGACACTGCCTGGTTCAGCATATTCGCACGAGACATGTTCAACATCCCCACGCTGGAGCAGATCGAGCTCGGCATCGATCCAAATTTCGTGTGCAGCTGGAAGACACCTATTGCACTCGGCGTGCTGGGAGGCTGCGTTGCAGCGGGGCACACCCTTCAGAAGGTTGTGTTTCTCGGATTCGAACCTGACCCACGTTGCGTTGCGGGGGCAGAGGCATTTGTGGACAAGGTCGTTGTGGATCGATTGTGGCGCGAGCCAGATGATGAGCGGGTGTGGTTCACTGAACCCGCTTTCGAGTGGTAGTTTGCGCGCTAAGCTGTACGACCAAATTGCGAATGTTGCAAGAAAGACTGTGAATGTAGTTTGAGAATGATACACATGTATGTCTAGTTTGAAATTTTGGGATTAGGACCAGCTTGAGCCCACGCAGAGCCGAGAGAAACGTGGGATCGAACGGGGAAGTACGAAAAGCACAGTGATTTCCCTGGCAACTGGGGTCAATTTAGTGCTAAAGAGATCAAGAACGAGTGATAAAGCAAGCTTGGTCAGGAAACAATCTTGCGAGACCGCAATGCGGAGGCGTGTTCAGAGGAGAAGGGTGAATGGCGACCGTGCGCCGCGTCTTCCCGAGCTAGCGCGTCACACAACTTGACCTCTTGCACTCGCACCAAATTTGAGCGCTGCACATCTCCACCCCCGAGCGGAACATGCTCTATACCTACCAGTCCGCTTTCTTATATGCATTCCGACTCGTACCCGTGCCTGTGTTTGTATGCAAACATGCGTCGCGTACAGATCGCGTGACGACGTCTCTGCGAACGTATTTTTGAGCCCAAGATCAACTACTCTGCATACAGCCACACTGATATCCCATTGAAGACCAGCACGCGCTTCGCGGGCCGTTAGCTTGTGCGCGTGAGTTGCAGACCCTGCTGACCTTAGGCCGCTCAGCCATTTCTTCGCGCCGCGCTTGCCGAATCTCTCATCCCAGTCCCGCAATACTCTTTGTTCTTCGAGTTGCCCGTTGATCATTCACCTCCTGCTTCGAGTCTGCTGGCCTTTGTCATTGATATTGCGTCACCCTGTCATCACTTTGTCGCCTTTCCTTCTCGCGATGTTTCATCTCTCGCT
>Ga0247815_10002556_pt1 | contig 13439 bp, 13 predicted proteins | sample UWRJL194509B1_FD_181014 | JGI IMG/M metagenome (GOLD analysis project Ga0247815, IMG submission 181014) | Plant litter microbial communities from Arlington Agricultural Research Station in Wisconsin, United States - UWRJ-L194-509B-1 | ecosystem: Environmental > Terrestrial > Plant litter >... | reverse complement strand
GCGCAGAATCACGCACAGTCTTGGCCTTATTGGCTTCGGCCTGAGCAAGAGCGTTCGTAGCCTGAATAACTACGTTTGTGCCCTTTACTCCGGTCTTGGCGAGACGGTCCTGCTCCTTGTTGAGGTCAGCCGAGTTGTCCTTGGCCTTGCGGTAGTTGAGTTCGGCTTCCTGATAGGCTAGCTCGGCTTCACGGCGCACGCGAGAGTTTGGTGGGAGGTCCTGAGCCTTAGCGAGGGCTACACGAGCATCCTCAAGGGTGTTCGCGGCCTTCTCTTCATCTAGAGCCGCATCTTCGGCCTCAAAGCCTAGCTGCTGGATTTCTTCGCGACCCTGAGCGATAGCATCGTTGAGCGAAAGCTGTGCATCACGAACATCATTGTTAGCATTGATGAGGTCTTCGCGGTTAGACTCGATTGTGCGCGCCAGAGAGCGCTCAGCGTCCTCTACGCCACGTAGAGCCGCCTCACGGGCCTTGGCTGCTGCCTTCTCTGCGGCAGCGTTAGACGCGCCGCTAGCGCCTCCTCCACCGCCACCGCCTCCTCCTCCTCCACCGGATGGTCGAGTCGCAGCGGAAACTGCCTTGCCTACACCACCTAGAGCGAACTTGGCTACGGCCATACCGGCACCGACAGCTACGAGAGCGTTAGCGAGTACGGCAAGAGACGAGGCACCACCGATAGCGGCACCACCTAGAGCACCGATGCTGCTGATTACGGCAGAGATACCGCCGATCATCGAGCTAAGCGCTACTCCGACAAACTGACCAGAACGGGCGAGGTTGGAGAATGCACGCTGAGCACCGGCAGCAGCGGGATTCAGAGTCTTTAGGCCGTTAGAAATGCGGCTGAATGTATTAGAGTTGATGTTGCGATTGAACCCAGCGGAGAAAGACTTCCCCATGGAATCACCCGCACGACCGCCTAGAGCGGAGGTGCCACTGAAACCCTTTTGAATATCGCGATTTACGCTGGTCGTGATTGCACGAACAACAATGTGAGCTTCACCTACGAGAGCCAAAGTGACACCTCCTTATCTAGTCTTAGTGCCCGAACGGGGCGTCGAGCGTGCCCCCGAATGGGTTGTCGGCGGTTGGGTCAAAGGAGGTAACAGGCGTATACGGAATCGTCTCCGGCTGCATTTCCTTAGGATTGAACGGCTTTGCTGCTTCTTCGTTCGAGAGCATGCCGAGGTCTTCGTCCGGCTGATAGTCATACGAGTACTGAGTAGAAGGCTTGGTTCCAGGCTTCTGGTCCTTATACTCATACTTGTAGCGAGCGCCGTACATATCTCGGTACAGGACAACTCGGACATTCGAGCGAGACTTGGCAGACTCTTCGCTGGTGTAGTGGCTGTCTTCTTCGAAAATGAAGTGCACGACATCCATCATGTCTCCTGCCTCCATTTTCTTTAGCTTCACACCGCTCATAAGAGCCTTACCGTTGACAAAGGGCCAATTATCTATGGCCCAAGTGATCAACCCTCGGCTGGCGATTCCGGGCGGCTCGTGTACTCCTCGACTAGCCATCCGACGATTTCGCCAAGCTTCTCGACGTTTACGATCTTGTCCTTGGACTTGATCAGCTTGTCGAAGCGCTCATAGCTCTCATCCGTCAGGACGTGCTGGAAGAAGTCAACGATAACCTTCGCAGCCTTCACGGAATCCTCGGAAGAGGAGTCGGCAACGAGATCGATCAGGACACTGCCCTGAATTTCCTCTACGCCGAAAAACTCTTCGCCGTGGAGCTTGAATGAGATTGGTTCGGCATCGCTAGACGAGCTAGCTCCGAAGTCCTTGAAGCGGGACATTGTGTCTTCTTTCTGTCTGATTAGTTGTATGTCACTGAGGGCGCACCCTCGCTACTATTGTACTAGACATACGCCAAATAGAGATTTCCAGACAAGTAAGGATTAGGGCGTGTACCCGGGTGCATAACCTCGCGGGAGTAGTGAACTCGACCGCGTGAGGAGAAGCGCAAGACCTGCGGGTCATCGGCACGAATCAGGTGCGGGCGTGTGCCGTTGTGGTGGAGAAGCGCAATATCACTATCAGAACCAATACGAATTTGCTGGAAAGCACCAATACGCTCATGGATCATGTAGATGGACTCTCGGAGTGCTCCGGTATCTACACCTACATCGCGCTTGGCAGCAATGAGGATCGGACGGCCAACCTTTTTGACAAGGTTCTGGCCAATTTCACCTCTAGGGCTGTTCTTGAACTGATCGAACTCTGCGTTATTCAAGTTCAGGCGACCCTGTGTGAAGCTGAACTGAGTAACCATTACGGAATAACCACCGTGATATTCATCACAGTCGTCTGCAATCCACCGCTGGGATCGCGAGGCGTGACTGTGGCAATGACACCGAACTGTCCGGGAATGTCTCCCCAACGGTCGAAAGCTCCAGCAGACTGGAGGAGAAGGCTGGCATCCATGGCAGTGAAGCCGGACGCCTTCATGATATTGGCGGGAGTGACGGGATTACCGTTTGCACCGATTGGGTAATCACGAGTGACTGTGATTTCCAAGACGGCGCTTCGGGGGGCAGACACACAGTTTTGAGGTGTGTTAGCCTGATCCCCCGGAGCACCGACATAGGACTGGATGAATGACACAACAACCTGCGCGCAATCCTCGGCGGGACGGGCCATAGACCAGTAGCGTCGAGAAGGCAGCGGAGCGTTGCTTTGCGCGTAGACCTCGACCACTGTCTCCAGGGCGCGGTCCATCAGGCGAACGATGTCTAGGACATCTTCGTCTACCTGATAATCATCCAGTGACTTGACCATTACTACGGGGTCTCATCCTCTTCTTCTGGCTCAGCCGGGAGGCCGACGCCAGCGGCGTAGTCAATGTCAGGGTCGGCCTGACGCTGCTCAACACCATCTACTGGCGGGTCGTAAACGACTGCGCCAGCAACCTTTACCGAACCGTCAGCCTGTAGCACGGAGATCGTGCTGTGAGCCGGTCCGACATTCATCTTTGTTGCGGCAGGGCCTACACCGTAGGTCTTGCCTGGGTTTCCCGCAATAGCCATTTTTGGCCTCCTTGTTTGTTAGCGGTTAGCTCTCTCGGGTTGAGAGAGTTGGTTAGTCGTCAGCCTTTGGAGCTTCTTCGACTGGCTTGGTGTCGTCTTCCTTAGGTGTTTCGACCTTTGGCTCTTCGACAGTCTTCGGGGCCGGAGTTGGCTCGGCCTTCTTAGCCGGAGCCTTCTTGGCAACCGGCTTCTTAGCGGCAGGCTTTGGGGCTGGCTTGGACTCAGCCTTCGGCTCGTCTTCCACAGGCTTCGGAGCCTCTGGAGCACCCGGCATATCGTCTGCCGTGAAGTTAGTCATGTAATCTGGCATAGTATCCTCCTTGGATATATTCGCTTTCACCATTATAGCGGATTCTTGCGGCGTCCACGCTTGACATCGGGCGAGAACACCTTGGAACGCTGGCGTGCCCCATCGGGGTTGACGGTCTTGAGGAAAAGGTCAACCGCATATACACCCGTACGTAGGTCTGCGATAAAGTCCTGATTGTCTAGAAGTACCCACGAGACGTTCTGGCGGTTCACGCTGACAACTCGGGCCGGAAGCTCGCACTCGTCTTCACGACCGCCCCAGAGGAGCGAGAACTGCGTTGCGAGAGCACGTGCGGCCATCTTGCCCGCAGCCGGTGGGCGCTGTCCGTAGGTGTAAGTGATTTCCACTTCATCTGTGACGAAACTGTCGAAGACAAGGGTGGAGTGGTTCTCTAGAGAATAAGTAGAGGGGTCGTACGTAATACCCGAGTTGACGCCGACCACGCTGGCAACCGAATAGACAGGGCGTCCACGGAAACGGATGGTGTTGTGCATGTTCACGGAGAACTCCGGAAGACTGGCACGAATGGCGTTGATGTTGGTCGCTGCGAGACCGAGAGTCTGGATACGAGTTTCTAGTTCATATAGACGCTTGCCGTACTTCTCTGTTACAGTGGTCAAACCGGAGAACTTACGGCCAGACATACCCCAAAGAAGGAACGACGCAGCTTCGCACGCCTCCAGTGCAAATTCGGAGGATGCTAGGTTGTCCGGAAGGTCTTCCGGCAAAATCCATAGTCCAGCCATTAAATTTCTCTCGCATTCTTTCGGATATTGCATAGCCCGTGGGATGGACGGATATTGGGAATCAAATCCGCGCCACCCTTACTGATTGGAATAACATGATCCAAATGTAGACCTCGCTCCCAACCCTTACGTCCCACCTGACGAGCAGCCTTTAGATCAATCTGCTCCTTGCAGATGTGGCAGATCGATCCATACAACTTCACAATAGTTCGGGCATTGTACGGTTCCGATTCTACACCAGCCTTGGCTGCACGACGTGTGCGCTTCTGTTGTGCGTAGGATGCCTTATTAGGCTTACGACGCTTCTTCGGAGGCACGCGATTTCTTTCTGCTGGTAAAACTAAAAACGAGGTGCTGCACTGTTTCCAGCACAGCACCCCGCCTTGAGTGTTACGATTTAGCTTACGCTACCGGGTCCTCGATGGACTGGATCATCGTGTCAGTCGCCTTGTCAGACGAGTAGTTCACGTTTCCTGGAACATTGAAGCCGTCAGCCGGAGTACCGTCAACCAGATCGGTAACTGCACGAGCACCAGCGGCTACTGTAGCAGTACCCGTGGCAGTGACAGCCGTAACATCGGCGTTGGTCTTGGCGTAGCGGAAGGTGGTTGCAGTAGGTGCGCCAGTGATGACGTACGTACCGTCGAATGGCGAACCAACTCCAGTCACAGTCACAGTGTCTCCGGCTACGAAGTTGTGCGGCTGGCTGGTGGTTAGCGTTGCGACGTTAGCCGTAATCGCCTTGTTGGTGATGGCAGCAGTGAGGTCAGAGTGCCACGTGTAGAAGCCAGTGAGGCCCGAAGGTGCCCAGTCGGTACGTGCGTACGAGTAAGGACGATCTGCGGCCTCTGGGAACTCCCAGCGGTCGTCGGGACCGGACTCGAACGCGATGTTACCAAGACCGAAGCCTTCGAACGTGGTCGCGAGGAGGCCGTTCTCGATTACGCGGTCACCGGACTGGCGGAGCTTGGCGTAAGGGAAAATCCAGTGGAAGAACGGCAGAATTGCAGCCTTCTTACCATCCTTGATCGCGAGCGACCAAGACTCGACAGCCACACCGTTACCGGACGGGTCGTCACCGATAGCTGGGGAAGCCCAACCAATCGACTTGTTATTCTGCTGAGCAAACGTACCAAGGTTCTTGCGAAGGAGCAGACCACCGGAAATGAGGTTAGTCAGTTCTGGGTCAGGCTCGCAAATTGCAAGCTCCATTGTGATACGCTTTAGAGTATCGGGGGACTTGTAGGTGACGCAAACACTACCGTTAGCCGACTTCTCCGTGATTTCGTCGCCCTCTTCGTACTCGGGGGTAAACGAAACACGCATGAATGCGGATGTAGTGTAGCTGTCGCCGGGACCGTTTAGAAGGTTGCCGGAAGCGTCCAGGCGTGTGACGCGAATTGCGACACCCTGAATAGCGGCAGCGTATTCCTGAGTAGCCATCTGGCTTGCCTCTTTCTGTTTAGGTTTCTAGTTTACCGGATTAGGCCAGAGTGACCTGAGCGGCGTACCAGATGGACGGGTCGAAGTGGACTGCAACAGGGCGCTGCGCCACAACAATGGAGTCGTTCGTGCGTGGGTTGAAGCTCTGGGCAACTGATTCGTTTACCACGAACGGTGCACCAAGGTGAACTTCAACCGCTGCGGTTGCGAACATCCACTTGTTCGTAGCAGAAGCCACGCGGCCCGCAACCCCGAGAGGTCCGTTGCCTGTGTAGCCACTTCCGATTACGACAAGAGTTCCGAGACGAGTTACCGCATATGCGTTCTCATCGTCACGAGAGGTGGCCTCGTAAAGCAGGTGGTCACCAAGGGTTGAGGCTACGTCGCGAGTCATGTGGATAATTCCACGCGAGCCAGTAGGGGATTCAGAGATCGACTGCTCTAGGAGAGCGAGAGCGCGTAGAGCGTCCTCTGCGGCAGTCGTAACGACCGTGGCCTTGCCCTCCTCGATGAGGAAGCCCTCTCCTGGATTAGGAGAGAGGGAACGGGCTGCGGTGCCCTCCCAAAGCTCGTGTTCTACAGTCTTCTGAGTTACAGAATCAATCTGATCTGAAACGGTATCGAGAGGGTTCGTAGAGGTGAGGTCGAAACCTGTGCTCTTGATCTCAACTTCGATAAAGAATGGGAAGACGGGATTGTGGCGGGCTACGCCAGAACCGTCATATAGGTCTCCATCGGCCACGTCATCATTGTGAATGGTGAGTACGCGAACGGTTGGTGCTCCGTTGGATGTGCTGGAGAACCCGCGAATCCAACGCTCGTCATCTGGCGAGTTAGTGTGGTTTACCACAAAAGCTACGCTCAGAAGTCCGCAAGGAGCAACCGTAAGCTGTGGGGCGGATAGTACGCCGTTAAAACTTGCCATGTTGTTTATTCTCCTTGGAACTTCTGAGCGTAGCTCTGTGTGTTAGGTTGATACTTGAGTACTAAGCGGACTTAGTAGTCGACTCCGGTTACAAGAGCGGATGCCGCACCGTTGACCGCAATGGTCGAGGTGATAGCAAGCGACTCGATACCGACAAAGGCGAGGCCTTCGAAGGTTTCGATGAACATCTTGTAGTCGTTGGTGCTGACGAGGCTGGAGTCACGGACGATACCGATATCCAGTACTCCACCATCGAGGAAGAGGAAGCTTCCCTCGGAGAAGAGGAACCACGTGAAGGTGTCTGGGAACTCAAGAAGAGCACCAGTTCCCTGTGCGCCGAACGTGTTCTGGTCGTAAGACGCAGTTAGCGAGACGTTGAGGTTGGCGAGCCAACCGTTGATCTCGGCCTTGGCAACAGAAATGTTGTCATCACCCGGCATGTTTAGTGCGAGGTCAGCGGCCATGGCGTCGATTACCCAGAGAGGGATGATCGCCTGTAGCTGAGTATCTGGGGAGATACGGTGACGGCTACGGTAGGCAGCGGCGGCACGGCGGACATTCACGAGGAAGTCACGGGCAAAGCCGATGACGGAGGTCGTGGTGACCTGTGTGGACGCGGCGTTGATCTTCGCGAGAAGGTTCAACTCGGCCTCACGGGCGTGCTGGATTAGAGCAAGCTCGTTGTGACGGGCGACAAGCTCAGGGTAAGCGCGGGAAAGCAAGTTTCCGAACTTTAGCTGGAGCGTGATAGCGTCAGTCATGGCGATTGCCTCGGTGGCACCGGCTACGGTGAGTTCGTTCTTGAACGTGTCGCCAGTTCCGTCGTTGCTTGCGGCAGCGATGTCATCAGCTTCGGTCCAAACACCGGTTGCACCAGCGTAGCTGGAGAGAACCGGAGGCTTGACGAAGCGGACTCCGCCACGGTTAGCCTGGAACTTAGGGAGCGAGTCCTTTACAGGGCGAGCGTCGGTTCCGAATCCGAAGATGTCGTAGCGAGTCTCGACTGGAGTACCGAATCCACCGGAAGCAACAAGGCCTCCGGAGTTCTTGGCCTCGGTAACCTTGGCCCAGTTCTCTTCTGGAGTACCCTCAAGGATACGATCCTCAGAGTACGGGGCGTTTAGCGAGGCCACGATGACCTGCTCGCCGTCTCCACCGTTTACACGGCGAAGGGAGTGAATGCGGTCGCTCATGTGCTTAGCGACTTCATTCATGGACTTGATTGGCTGTCCTGCACCAACGCTAGGAAGATCGGCACCGGCTGTGATTGCCACGGTTGGTGCTGCTACTTCCTCGACAATTGGAAGGCGGTCAGCCGGGACGTTGATGTTCCCTGCTGTTGCGGTCACGGTGTGTGCCTCTTCCTGAGCTTCTGGCTCAATTTCGGTGATCGAAGCTTCTGCTTCGATTGGTGCTTCGGCAGTTGCCTCTGCTGTTTCTTCGGCAGATAGTTCTGCCTCAGGGACAACTTCCTCGGAAGCTGTTTCAACGACCTCGACGGATGCCTCGGTTGCTGGGTCTGCGGGAGCCTCTGGAACCTCTACTACAGCGGCCTCGGTCTCCGGAACAGTCTCGACCTCTACGGTCTCCTCTGCGACGGATGCCTCAGTTGGTGCAGCGACTTCCTCGACAGCGGCCTCAGTTTCGGCGGGTGCCTCAACTACGACCTCTTCTACGGAAGCTTCGGTTTCAACGGCTGGGGTGATTGTTTCGTCGGAAACGCTCGCCTCGGATTCTGCTTCTGCGGATGCGGTGAAAGGCTTCTTGTCCTTGTCCTCTTCCTCGGCGTCATCGTCCTTCTTGGACTCTTCTGCTTCGGGATCGGTAGGCTCAGCCTTACCGTGCACACGAGAAGAAAGCTCAGCCTTGCGAGCGGTTAGCTCTTCGGACTCTGCCTCACGGCGAGCGACTTCTCCACGTACGGTTTCGAGTGCGTTAGCAAGCTCGGTCATTGCATCCACGGACTCAGAGGTGAGGGCGTCAGCGTTATCAAACGTATCGAACTGGCCAACAATCTCAGTTTCGAGGCTACCGATTTCTTCATCGGATAGCTCAGTGAGATTGTCGAGCTTAGTTGTGATCTCGTCCACTTGTACCTCCTCCAGGCCATTAGTGACACACCAAACGATTTGGTGGTCTTAGTGGTATTTCTGAGGTAAGGGACTTATACGCGCGGAAGGCGTTTAGGCGCTTGACCTGATAAATCTAGTATCACATAGATTTCAGGGGTGAGTTTGTGGCTCGATTATAGAACTACGTAAGTAGACGCAACATCTTGTTCATTTCGGAAGAAATTTCCGACTGGCTGAACAAGTCTGCTCCGGACTTGAAGGACTTCAACTTCTGAACGGCAGGTCCGGAATCTTCGTTGTCCAGCTTCTTCTCAACACGCTTGATGAAATCATCAACAAGGTCCTGGAGAGCAGGAGGCAAATCGGAGAAACGGACCTTTTCGGCCTGATTATTAAAGGGAAGTGGCAGGTTTGCGATGGTAGTGCTGAGGTCCTTGGCGGTGTCTCGAATGTTTCCAATCGAATCCGAGCTTAGTGCTCCAGAGTCCATACGATCAATAGTGCTCTTGAGATCAAGTGCACTCTTTACTGCTCCGACATAGTTACCAGTACCGGCGTAGTCGTCAGCTTCCTTGAGCTTGTCGATAACTGCCTGATTACCAGTAACACCGAGGTTTGTCTTTAGACGCGCCAAAACTGTACGAAACTGTCCGTTGTAATCACGAGGCTGTGTGTCAGCGTTGTACTTGCCATCAGCTTCGCCTTCTACAGTGGTCTTCACAGTATCGGGAGTAACTGTCTCAACTGCCTGCCCACGAGCCTTGAGTAGCTGCTTGATTTCCTTTTCGTCCTTTTCAGTGGACGTTGCGAATTCAGCTACACGCTTGTTGAGGCGGGCGCGGAGGTCAGTTGGAGCTAGTGTCGAGAAAGGACTCGTCAGAAAGGGTCTGGCCCTCTACTGACGCCCCCTCTCTCTTCGCTGGGGCTTCGTATCCGAATGTAGCCATACGTGCGCGAACTGCTTCACGCTTTGCGGAAAGCTCGTTGTCACGCTTTGTGCGGGACGGAGCGATCTTCTCGCGGGCAGCAGAGGCACGGAGAGCTAGCTCGCGGTTGGCGACCTTCTCAAGATTCTCAAGACGGGCGGTAAGCTCGGTAACCGGGTCACTCTTCATCTTAGCGAGAGACATGGCTCCAGCAGCAACGAGGGAGAGAACCTGACCAGACGAGACCATGGTGCGGGCAATCGGGAATCCGGGAACATTGACCTGGCAAACTGCTACAAGTTCAAGCTTTCCACGGATTGGACGCCAGTCACCAGACGGTGCCGATGCGCGCAGTGCACGGACCTGCTCTGGGCGAGTACCCGGGCGAACCGAGCCAGCGACCCAGATTCCGAACTTGTCTTCGCCAGCGTGTACGTCAGCTACAGCGGAGGCTGTGTCGTCGTAGTGCTTGATCGCATCACGGGCGCTGAACTCAAGACCGGCGTGACCGCCAGCGAGGGTTAGCTGTCCAACAGGAACGTCAGTACCTTCTTCGGTACGGAGCAGACCCTTGTGGAAATATCCGTAGTTGGAGCGAGAGCGCGGAGGCTTTGTTCCGAAAGCCATGCCAATGTGGTCAACGTCCCACGCAGCGATGTGACCGAATACACGGCCAGAGTCATCGATAGTCAGCGGGGTTGGTCCCTGTAGCTGTGGGTCCTGGAACCACTCAGTCGGCGGGGCAAGCGGGATCGAATCAGCGACGTAACCGGCTGCGACTAGCGCGGCCTCTTCTAGTGGATCGGTACCGTCCACGTAGATTCCATCTGGAATCATGTTTTCCTCCTCGGGAATGGCGTCAGGCACGATTTGAATAGTGGCTTCCTGGAACGCAGGCTTTGCTACAATAGTAACACCCATAACTCGGGCCTTATCAATGTTTAGGCGCGTCTTGGAGACGGTCTTCTCGGAAGAAGCCCCCTCGTCAGAAACCTCGTCAGCCTCGAAGTTGTCCATGTCTGCGGAGACAAACTTGAGCATTCCAGCGCGAACCATACGCTCGGCTTCTGCACCAAATACGCCTACGTCAAAGTGTCCGTAACCGCCACCGATTCCCTTAGGAGTGCGGCCTAGCTTCTCAATTCGTCCAACTACGACAGAACCCTTGTGGCCATCGTCAGTCTTGATCTGCCACATGAGCGAGATCGGGAGATTGCGAATAGTTGCAGCATACTTCTCAACAAGACGACCATCACCGGACTCGATGCCTTCTGGTAGAGCGAGAGGGATGAAGAAGGCTCCACCGACTGGCTCGACAAACTGGACAGCGTTTGCAGCAGCAGTGAGGCCCTGCTTGGTGTCAGTGTCGTAGACACGGTACTTCGGATCGGCGGAAGCGGTAATACCCTTCATGGCCATACGCGCGAACTCTGCGCGAACGCGGAGCATCGCGGCATTCATGACAGCATCCGAGGACGCAACCATAGAGTCCGAGAAGACCTTTCCACCAGTATTGACAGAGAATCCCTGGCGGGCTTCCTTATCACCGGTCCAGTGTCCGGTCATTTCCTTGTGACGCAGGGCACAGTAACCCTTGGCGCGAGGGCCGAGGTACTTGCCAAGCTGGCGGACGCAGCGCGTCCAGTCGCCCGGAGTGTTCCAGCGAATCTTGGCAGCGCCCGGACCCTTTGTCCAGTACTTGCGTAGCTTTTCGGCTCCACCATTGTTGCGGTCAGCGCCACCAGCAGCAACAAGCGCCGACTGCATGATGTCCTTGCGTGGACCCCAGAGGACCATCAGCGTAGTCTCGGCGGAGGCTGTGACTGGCTCAGCAGCCGGTACAGCTTCTTCTACTGGAGCAGCTTCTTCGGGGACCGCAGGTGTGGCTTCCGTTGGTGCCGATCCAGGAATGTCAGACTCTCCAAGGAACTGATTGTCCTCAGTGGCCTCGTTGTCTACACCTTGAGCCGCGTCAACCTGCTTGAGGCAGTCGTTGAGTGTGGTCTCGTCAAGTGGGACAACTGGTGGAGGTGTTGCGGAATTCAGTGTGTTGAGCGTCTGCGGGTCACGAGACCACGTGCCGTCCTCACGCTTGTACGTCATCGGCTGCGTGCTCTCGGCGGAGGCCGGAAGTAGTGACACGAGCTTGAGGACAGCACGAGGATCGTCAGGGGAGACGATAGCGAGGTAAATTGGTGGAACGTCAGAGTTGTCGGGAGTAAGCTCACCGTCACCGATCTCACCGGAGGCAATGATCGGGTCATACCAGATGCTATTGCTCTCGTATCCGGCAGAATTCTTCTTCTTGAGCCATTCGTTCAGAAGCGGGTTGTTGTATGCGTCTGTTTCGGTCTTGAGGCCGGTCTTTGCTTCGATCTCTCGACCCTTAGCTCCGGTGTCAAGGCTGTTCTTGCCCTGTACGCCGACAGCGGCAGGACCGCCGAGAGCGCTGAACTGATCACGCTGGGACTTTACCCAAGCCGGGAAATTATTGATAACCGCCTGTAGGTCGCGCTTAGTCATCTGCGGGAGAGTTCCCGGAATCTGCGCTACGGTGCGGTTGATTGGCGTGCGAGGTTCAGCAAGAATCCCGGAGAAGTCAACACGAGGAACTTCTACCGGACGGCCAGGAATTGTGGCTGTGTATGCGCCAACGCCTTCGACTGACTTCCCGGGGACCATAACGGAACCACCGGATTCGAGAGAAACCTCGACGCTACCTGTGGCCTTGTCAACGCGGGTGATCTTTCCAGTGACACTCGGGTCAGAATTGATCATGACACGCTGGCCCTGCTTGGCGAACTTACCGTTACCATCACGGACTTGCTGACCAGCGTTCTCTGAGCGCTCGTCTGGCGAGTAGATGCCATCACCGACTGCACCAGCAGCGGTCAATGTGCTGTCAAGGAACTCGAAGTCTAGCTCGGGCACAGCATCCATGGCGAGCTTGGTCTCAACCGGGTGGAGGTCTTCTACGTAAACATTCTGGAATGGGTCGTCAGTGAGAAGCTGGGCGATAGTGATCGCGGAGTCTGGATCAATGAGGACGTGAGTAGACGCGTAACGGCGGTCGTATTCATCGTCAACGCCATCAAGCTCAATGTCATAACGCCAGATGTCTCCGTGAACAAGACCGAGGTCCGTCCATGTTCCCGCGTCCCAGACAAGAGTCTGCCCATCAAGACCTACACGGTAGAGACGGTCAATACCTGAACCATCCATCATTACACGAGCGATAAACTCGGGACCGGCCTCAGGATCATCCGCGAGAATATCCTGTAGCTCTTCCCAATCTCCGGCAGGCTTGACGACCTCGTGAGGCTCGCGGGAGACGATAGCGGAGGCCCACTTCTGGGCGGCAGAGCCACCGTATAGCTTGTGGGTTAGCGGAACTTCACCAGATGCATCAGCGGTAATGGCGTTGTTCTCGAAGTAATCGGCAATTAGCGATAGCTTGCGGAAATCAATCTGCCCGCCAGCAACTAGAGTACGAGCCGTAGCAAGAGCGGCAGGAGACCCACCGTGGCCGTTCTCAGAGAACTCCTTGAGTCCACGGCGCGCAGCCTTCTGTGCACCAAGAGGGATCGTATAGAGGCGAGCAGTTGGCTCGGCCTCGGTGGTGTCCATAGATGCGAGTGCCGTGGAGGCAGACTTCTCGTCTAGTTCGGTGAATTCACCGCCAGTCCATTCCTGGGATGCGTCTAGGGTGGATGCAGCGCCGGAGGCTACTACAACCGCTACGCGGGAGTCTACGACCACGCCATTATCACCCTCGGTAAAGAAGAGGTGATAGCCGGATCGTCCAATGAAACTGGCCATGTGAATTGCTACTTACTGTTAGTCGGAAATGTTGTCGGAGGACTCTTCATCAGAGTCGTCCGGCTCAGCGGACTCGTACTGCGTTGCGTCCTGAACGGACACGTAGTTGCTGTCATACAAATCAAGGAACTCTTCGCCACGTTCGGCGTCAATCTCAAATA
>Ga0247815_10002555_pt1 | contig 13441 bp, 14 predicted proteins | sample UWRJL194509B1_FD_181014 | JGI IMG/M metagenome (GOLD analysis project Ga0247815, IMG submission 181014) | Plant litter microbial communities from Arlington Agricultural Research Station in Wisconsin, United States - UWRJ-L194-509B-1 | ecosystem: Environmental > Terrestrial > Plant litter >... | reverse complement strand
AATATAAATCAGAAAATACAACTTGTATAACTGAAACAGGAGTTACAAATTTGTGTGTATAATCAATTCAAAATTAAATCAATAATCTGTATAGCTTAATACGGATAAGACATTTGGTACGGCCTAGGACATAGACGACTTTCCTAGGTGTTTCCTACGTCTTTCATAGGTCTCTGTTCGACCCCCGACCTAAGAGTCACCTACTACTAACATAACCAACACAAAGGATAGCCAAATATGTGGTTAATGTTCCGCAGCCAGTAATTTAATTCATTTATCTGGAGATTTTTAGCAACTGGCTTCAAGCTTCGTTCAACAAATATCATTAACATTTAAGCCGGCGCATCATCCAATGCGACCGGCTTTACTTAACTAAAAACTAAACTATATCTTGAGCAATACCTGCTGATCGCATCGATTTCTAATCAACATTTACAAGCGGCATGCCAGCGAATTATAGTCATTAAATGGCCTATTACGCAGTTTTCCCAACCCGTAACTGTTCAGTTTCGAAATTCTTTGTTCAGATTCGAACACTATTGACACGGCCCTCACTCCTGAGGATTAAACAGATATGGCAGTATGATTTTCTCCTGATTACTTAGGGGATCTCAATAATCAACTCCTTTTCATAGTCGTTGTATTTTTCATTGATATAACCATGCGGATTACAGATCACTTCTGTCTCCTCAACTTTATACCTCACAGGCGTATGGATGTGTCCGTGTATCCAATACAATGGCTTGTATTTTGACATTAACCCCTCAAGATTCGAAGCATAGGCCGCAGTCACGGGATCATTCTTATATAGTTCAGGAACAGATTTTAAACTTGGAGCATGATGTGAAATCACCACATTTTTATAATCCCTGGATTCTTCTAAACTCTCTTCGAGCCACATCCTCGAAAACTGGTGAATTTTAAAAGTATCAATAGTTCTCAGCTTAGCATAGGATGGATCCCGACGAATCTGTTTGTAGTCATTCATTCTTGTTTGACAGATAATCCCATATTCAACCGGATTCCCAAATAGAGAAAAGTCAGTCCATAGCGTTGCACCATGGAACCTGATTCCATTGAACTCAATCCTATCATTTTCAAGCACAGTTACATTAGAATCATTCGATGCCTCTCTGATCTTGTGCAGCGTATTCGGATAGGACCCTTTGTAATATTCGTGATTGCCAAGAATGTAGATCACTGGCTTTCCTATATGCTTTTTAGCCCATTCGATTCCTTTTGTACCTAAATTGGTATCCCCTGCTAAAATCACAAGGTCAGCTTTGTCAAAGCTTAGCTCTGAAATGCCAAACTCCTGATGAAGGTCGCTGATAATCTGAATCTTCATTATAAAGCGCTTTGAGTCAAATGATTTTTTTATTCGTAGCTAAAGTATATAAAACAACCTTAAAAACCACGCAATAAGAGTTTTTGCATCAGATGTCAAAATTTTAGAAAGAAAGAATCCTGATATCCAGTATCGGGCAAACTGTAGTTCGCGAAAGCTGCCATCAAAAAGGGATACCTGAATAAACTGGTACAGCGTTATTGTGAATAATAATCGTTAGCTTATTTGACCATAAACACATCCCATTCTGAAAATAATAAAACACTGATAACATGAAAAATCTAAAACAAATGCCAATAGTGGTTGATCCTGACGGCGGAGAAATATTAGCGGTAGCGGGAGGTAATTACCGCGTACTTGTATCGGGTAAACAAACCAACGGTGCTTTTTCTACTATAGAAATGCTGGTGCCGCCTGAAAATGGGCCGGGGCCGCATTCACACGCAAATTTCTACGAATCTTTTTATATCGTAGACGGAGAAGTAAAGGTGCATTCTGAGGCAGGTTCCTATACTGCAAAAAGCGGTGCTTTTGTTGTCATACCGAAGGGCGGCGTAGTGCATTATTTTAAAAATGCCAGTGATAAACCGGCCCGGCTTCTTTGTACTGTTGTCCCTGCCGGACTGGAAGCATTTTTTGAGGAAGTAGGTGAACCAGCCGCTGTCGGTCAATTTTTGCCGCCGCAGCCAATGAATCCTGAAGCTATTCAAAAAATAACGGCGATCGCTGAAAAGCATGGACAGCAAATTTATCCGCCTGATTTTCTAGATAAAAGCTCTGATAACGAGTAAGAGTTTTCCGTCATCCTGAACTTGTTTCTTGCAGCTCATTTTCTATCTTGCCTGTCAAATCGCAATTAATGAGCTCAAATCATAAATATTTAAGACTGGCTATTGTATAGAACATCTTCAACAGAAGTTGCACAGGACATTAACATTGTAAATACAACATAGACTAACAGTTTTGGCAATGGAGGATTCATTATAAATCTGCTCATAGAAACTACCCTACCAATGCACGATAGACCGCCAAGCTGTCCTCCAATAACCGATAGCGCGTAATAAGCCCATTTTCTACTGTTAGATGAATATGAAACAGGGAATCCACCACTTTGCCCGTTGCCAGCATACGGGTAGAAAACTCTCCAATCACCACGGCTTTATCACCATCCACAAACAAATGGTCAACCTGCGCCGATAATGGCTCTGTGGCAGGCCAAAGCAGCGAAAAGAAATCCCTAACCCCTTCTCTGTCTTCGCGCTTACCCAGCCATGGCGCAAGTATTTCATCGCCTGGGATAAACCAGTCCACCTGCTCAGCAAACAGTGCTGTAATTGCATCCAGATTGCGGCTACCCATAGCTCCTAGAAATGCTTGTGCCGTATTTAAAGTAAATTCGTTCGTTGATATAGCAGTATTCATTTTATTACTTGTGCTTACTTATATTTCCAGTGCCTTGTTTTACCTTCACTAATCCACTCTATGGCTGTTTCCAAACGCTTTAGCCTTGTAGTTTCTGTTTTAGCTTCTTCCAGCCAAACCACGTACTCCTTCTTTTGCGAAGTACTGAATTTTTCGAAATATATCTTAGCATTAGCTTCCTGATTTAGCCGCTCGATAAGATAATCCGGTATCTCCAAAGCAGACGGATCGGCTTTCGTTTTTGGCTTCACTACCTTAACACCTTCCTTGTTCAGTAGAATAGCTTCCTGGATGTATTCTATTAAGACTTCGTCTGAAGGCAAGTCTGATAATTTGGTAATAGGCCCAAAGCTGCCAGCGGTTTCGTCTTGTAATTTTAATACGCTATACGGGTCAGACATTAACGTAGCTTTCCAAAAGCCAAATCCTATGTGGTTCTTAAAAGCCGCCATTTGGCAAACCGGGCCCTGAAAATCAAAGAAAGGACAACTCCATTTCATGGTTTCTTTCATTTCAGGAAAGGCACGATGTATCAGATCGCGCAAATGATTCATGATTGGCTTCGCAAAGTCAGCACTTTTTGCAATGTATGCGTCAACCCGTTCGTCGTATACTTGTTCCATACTGCAATATAATCATTCTGCATTGTACTTTAATCAGGATAAAGGTGTTCCTAAGCGGTACAATACGGCAAAGCAAACCAGCGCATAGGATATGATCCTTTACATCAAGAAATTGCAATTGAGTTTAAAAGTGCGCCAGGCGAGTAAAACCTGGAGAATCCGTACTTGGTTTTAATCCCGAGGTTGCTTATCTTTAAATATGAAACTATTGAAATTAGCGCTGCTTATTGGTTTACTTCCCCTATTTGCGCTGGGGCAAACTGATTCTACTACCCTCACTAAAGTTGGAGACAAATTGCCGGAATTTTCTTTTGAGATTGAAAAGGGAAAGACAGTTAAGATTGGCGACTATAAAGGAAAGCTGGTACTGATCAATTTCTTCGCGACCTGGTGTGGCCCTTGCAATATGGAGCTGCCACTCGTGCAAAAGCAAATCTGGGAGAAATACAAGGATCATAGTAAGTTTGCTTTTTTTGTGTTTGGCCGAGAGGAAGGCTGGGAAGTCCTGGATCCTTTTAAGCAAAAGAAGGGCTTTACTTTTCCGATGCTGCCGGATTTAAACAGGGAAATTTTTAAGAAGTTTGCAACACAGTCTATTCCAAGGAATGTGATTGCCGATGAGAATGGAAATATCATTTACCAATCTATAGGGTTTTCTGAAAAGGAATTTGGCGAGATGCTGAGCTTTATTGATAAGCGAATGAAGGAGCTTTCCAGGTAGTGGATGATATTTCTCTGCGACTTATGCATAAAAAAAACCACGTTCTCCTCTTGCTAATATTGATCGTCTCACTAAGCGCGAAGGCTCAGTCACCGGTCCTGTCAAAATTTGTTCAGAAGATAAAGGCGAGTAAAAAATTGAGTTACGTATCGGTCACCAATAATGAAAGTCCCTTCGGAGACAACGCCGATACCATCACCGTTTATCAGCATCACGCTAAAAATGGCTGGCAGTTTGCTGGACAAGGCCGTCAGTTCAGAGAAGCCTATTCGGACAGCTCATTACTTCAAATTAACCTGAAGGATAACTTTTACTCGGTCTATAAAGATTACCGCTTTTCAAAAATGTACGGCAATTCCAGTCCTTTGTTCAAATTGCTGGAGGTCATCGACAAAACTCCGGCAGCAAATATTCATACCCTGCAGGATACGATAATCGGTAAGGTCCGCTGTCACCACATCAGGATTACCAAAAACGACACAGAAGTCCGGGGTAAAAGAACATACGATATTTATGACCTTTACCTGAACAAAAAAAACCTGCTTCCGGTCTACAGCGAAAACCGGATCCAGGGCTATATTGAAAAAGGGGGCTCATCCAGCGAAGACGTATTCAGGTTAACCAACAGGAACACTTATTTCGACTACAGGATCAACCCAAAGCATTTTCCAGACATTGCCGGTATCAAAGCACCAGCTGGGTTTATGACGCTTGATCAGTTCAATAATAAAGATAGTCATCCGGTACAAGCCCGCTTATCTGCCGGAGAAAAAGCACCTGAATGGAGCCTGGAGAACCTGGATGGAAAAATACTGACCAGCGAAGACGTGAAAAACAAAGTTATACTATTTGATTTCTTCGGAAGTTACTGCGCACCATGCATTTTCAGCATCCCGATGATCAAACGTCTTCATGAGAAATATAAGAATGCCAACGTTCAGTTTGTTCCGGTCAACATAGACCCCGGTAAAGAATCTGCATTAAAATTCGCCAGTAAGTACAACATCACCTATCCAAGCTTTATCAAAGGCAAATCGGTAGCAGATCAGTTTCATGTCTCCCCCATTCCAACATTTTACCTGGTGGACAAACAAGGGAAAATTGCCTTTTCGGCCGACGGATATTCCGATGATCTGGAAAAGACGTTAATTTCGGAAATTGATAAGGTTCTATGATCCATTAAAGGTTATTGACTTTAGCTGACAAATCTTTCAAAACACCCTACAGACTTTTTCACCCAGCTAAGTATCCCCGGCTGCGATTAATTAACATAGATCAAGATCTGATATCGATTTAACAATTACCTTTGACCAATCAATCATGAATGTTAATCATGATATTAATCTAGAAAAAAATTAAAAAGATGAAAAAATTATTCTTTGCGCTTCCCGCACTATTTTTACTGGCCTCTTGTGGAGGTTCTTCCAATGACAGTGCAAAAACCACTGGCGAGCAGGTTGCTGCTGTGCAAGCTGGTGATTCTTTAGCTATCGATACAGCAACTACTTCGGTAGATTGGAAAGCAGCCCACAAAGGCGGACTTGCTCCTCGCTGGGGAAAAATCAGCGTTACCGCTGGTAATGTTTCCGTTAACAACGATTCCCTGAGTGGTGGCGAATTTACGATTGACATGAGTTCTTTGCATGTTGATCCGGCATCTGTGACTGAAAAAGACAAGAAAGCTTCAGACCTGGAAGGCCACCTGAAAAGCCCTGACTTTTTCGATGTTGCTAAAGCTCCTGCAGCGAAATTTGTGATCACCAAGGTTGCACCTTTCACCAAAGGCGAGCAAGCCAGCTTGGTAGCAGACGCTAACTACCTGATCAGTGGTAACCTGACGCTTAAGGATAGTACCCTTAACATTACTTTTCCAGCAAAAGTTGTAGTTTCTGCATCAGATGTTACTGCTTCTGCTAAATTTATCATCGATAGAACTGCATGGGGAGTAAATTATAAAACTGAAGGAAGCCCTGAAAACTGGATCATTTCAAAAGATGTAGAGATTGGCTTGAACTTGACTGCAAAAAAGAAATAGACACTGAATTTGTGGTTTAGTTACCATATGCTCAATGAAGCAAACACCCTGTTAAATGTATGTTTAACAGGGTGTTTGCGTTTATGAAGGATCCTATCACGGCACATAATCTACAGGCACCATATCGCTTACTTTTTCATAACCCCAATAGCCCTCAAAAAGTAATGCATCAGGGTCAAATGCAGTTCCATCCCGATAAAAAGCTACGGGGCTTTTAAGCTGATGTGCGATAGAGACCTGCTCGTCTCTTAGATCCGGTGGCCGGCTCACCTTATATGAAGATTGCTTTCTATAGGCTTTAGATTCGTTTTCTCCGGAATAGATGACATACAACTTGTGCCGGAAATTCATCCACCTCAGGTTGTTCACTTCTTTTTTTACCAGTGTATCGGTATTCACCCCCTCCCTACTGACTTGTTCAATCGTATCCGGACTCATTTTCATTTGACTATAGTATTGGAGTGAGTCTTTCCCGTGATAAATGATGATTCCCCGAGCAGCAGCCTTTGTGAAATAATCTATTTTTCGGTCTAGCGTGCTGTCCGGCAGCCTATTGGGCGTAGGGATTTTTTCCATTTTATAGATGGTGAACCCTTCCTTCATTGTTGTATTGTTGAATAGTGCCCTTAGGAAATGCTGGGAAGAGCCACGGTATGCCTCGTCTCTCTTTTCCTTGTATTGACGGGATTTTGGCGTGGCCAGGTCTTCAAAAGAAGGATAGCCGTAATACTTGATCAGGTTCACACGATCGTCCTTCTCAAAGTATTTGAGCAGGTATTTGATTCTGTAGCCCAGTTCTTTGTTCTCCATAACGATAAACTCATCAGCCGAGGCCTGCAGACGGCGGCTGTCAGCATCATAATCAAACCTGATCACTTCCGGATTGACAATTGTGGTTTTTTTCGCATTCGGCGAGGTGCCCAGAAAGCTCTCCCTGAAAATCTGCAGATATTGACTACGGTTTGGATCTGCCCGGATCACCACCTCCTTCAGCTGTCTCGTATTTTCGTTAAGTACAATATCTGCAATAATAGATTTGTCGTTAATGATCACATTGATGCTGACAGGCAGGTACCCCATCATCTGCACCAGCACGTGGTAGTTGCCGGGCCTCAGCGGACCGATCAAATATCTCCCCTCGTTGTTGGCCACTGCACCAATCTGATAGCCGCTCAAGAGCACATTTGCTCCCGAAAGTGTCTCGCCCTTATTGTCCTTCACTATTCCTGAAATCGTATAACCCGTTTGAAAGGCATGAGCCCCATAAGGCATCATTGCAATCATTAAAAAAAAAATTCTGAAGAAGCGCGTCATTGAAGTAAGGTTATGTGGCTGATATTTGTTAATGGCAATTCAGGGGTATACAATGGGGACAAGCGCTACAAAATAAAACCTGCTATTACGTCATCTCGACTACACTAAAGCCTCATTAAGGGGGTATCAAGGCCCTTGCATGGCCCCTTAGCCCTTCCAATGGCTTTTAGCGGGCTATCATACCGTAGTAATGCTTTTCCAGGACTATACAAACAGTATGCTCAGCAAGGACAGAAACATGTCAGAACCATAAAAGGAACGGGATGGCTTCGGAAAAAGGGTACCTCTACCCGAACCTTTCACGTTCTTGACCCGAATCCTTTACGTTTCTGGCCTTGACCATTACACTTTAAGCTCAGTCCCAATGCTCAGTTTGGATATAGGCATCATGAAAGTAAAACTTTATATCGCAGCTTTGGTAATTGGACATTTGTCGTAATTTCCTTGAGCTCATATTACGTATAACTCCCGCCCTTAACACTCCGTTTTTCAAGATCAACAACAAATTCTACCCATTCACCATCTTCTCCTACCGGGTGATAACTAAGTCCGCTTACTAAATTTCCTTCAAGCTTCAATTCAGCTATTCCATCCCAGGAAATCCGTTCTGTGTGCCAGTATTCCCCGTTCAACTCAAATACAGTGAGATCAGTAGAATCCTGAAGAATAAGTCTTCCATCCAAGGCTTTTATAACAGTTTCATATCCTACACCAAATGTTGAAATTGGTTTCTGAAGATTTGGATTCATCAAATAACAGGTTCCACCAGCGATTACCAAAACATAAATGTTATGCTCAAATTCATATACCGCATTCAGGCCAGTCGATCCCGGCTGAAAATTGCCGACCCAATTGGTATTTTCAGAAGTATAAAAGCGTACCACAAAACCCTCAGAATAGTATGCACCATTATATTCACTCACAGGAATATACATTGGACCGTAAGTTTGCAAGGAATCTAAGATTTCATAACGGACTATGTCTGGCATAATTATCTTATTCTCCTTCTAGTAAATTTATTATATAAATTCTCTTCTTCTCTTTTTTCGATAGATAAGTCAGAAATTTCTAAAACTGATTGCCCAATCATAACCCATTTCTTCATCATTTTAAAACATATAAACATTCCCCATATACCTTATCCATTTCATTTTGTGAAATTCCTCCTACTAATCCCTTAGGATATTTTTCCTTAAGCTTCGTTAGTAAACAATTGGCATAAATGGTTTTCTTTTCTTCGGATATGCTTTTTAACTCATCCAGGGCCTTAAACTTTTTTAGGATTGCCTTTTCTATAAGTGGTGTCCATGACAATTGGGTAACCGTTGAAGTACACTCCATTCCGACCCGTTCAGAGACTTTTTTCAGTGTATCGGCTGACAGTTCATCTATGCCATTTGGATATAGCACCATAATTTTATCGACAAAACATTTGGCCATAGCCTTGCGTTGCTGAACATCTCCTGAAATATTTCCAGCCCCCTCGTAAAAACCATCAAAGAGTTCTTTAGTATTTGATTCATTCCATCCCTTAGGTGCAATAGAATCCATTTTACAACACCTAAGGTTAAACTTAGGGCCAGTAAAAAAAGTACCCAATAGGCACTTCTGAGATTTTTCTTATTTTGAGCGTTACGATCTATCATAAATTAAGTACTGAATTTTCTAGCACGTGATGCGTTAAACAAACCAATATAGCAAATTAATATCCCTTTTTTGAGGAAATGGATTGGTAAAGCAGATACTTCCAAACTATTCATTAGCTACCTGATTTTTTTGAATCGATCACAAACATTCTTGGATCTACTGTTTCTTCCTTAACCGAAATCGAAGAGAAGATAATCATTCGATAATAAACTGGGAAGTTATTAGAGATGCTTATACAATCGATATCCATAGACAAAAATTCATATGCTTGGTCGTTGACGAAGAATTTAAGCCATCGAGGAAAAGGATTACTATATAGGCAGACTGCCAAATTTAGTGAGGCAATTCGGTTAGAGCAGACAGAAATCATCTACTATCACAGTTTTCTTGTTGACTATCATGAATCATGTTCCGGGATATATATTTGCCAACCTTGAACAAATGCTGTGAAAATCAACTATAAATCTGAATCTTTTATCAAAATATTTATCTGATTTACAGATACTTGTATCCAATAAATTTGTTTTGGAAAGTACATTTTATGTGTGAAACTTATATATTTTCGCACCGTGATTTTATTATTGAATTTATGTCAGAACATACAAGGTATATCAATCCTCTCGTAGACTTTTCTTTCCGTAAAATATTTGGCTCTGATCCTAACAAGGACCTGTTGATCGCTTTTCTCAACGAGATATTTAAAGGCCGTAAGCATATTGTCGACCTAGTTTACAACAAAAATGAGCATGACGGAGACAACCAGGAGGAAGCCCGTGCTGTGTTTGATTTGCTATGCACAGGAGATCAGGGAGAAAGATTTATTATTGAAGTTCAGCATACCAAACCTGTGAACTTCAAAAAAAGGGGCATATACTATACCTCCCGGTTAATTAGCGAACAAGCCGTAAAAGGACAGATCAACATCTGGCAATACGACATTACGGAGGTTTATTTCGTCGCAGTTCTGGAAACTAGTAGTGAACTTAGTACCGGGAACGACCGTTATATCCACGACGCTTGTTTGTGCTACAGAGAAACTGGTGAAATATTTTATGAGGGTTTGGGCTACACTTATCTTGATTTGCCTAACTTTGTAAAGACTGAGGAAGAATGCGTTAGCGAATTAGACCGCTGGCTTTACTGGCTAAAACACCTACACGAGACTGACGAACTTCCTGAGTATTTGAGAGCTACTATTTTTGAAAGGCTTTTTAACATTGCAGAATACACCAAATTAAGCAAAGAGGAACAAGCTATGTATAATCAGGACTTAAAACGCAAATGGGATAACGAGGCTGCTCGTGTCAACAGCATAGAAGAAGGAAAGGCTAAGGGACGTTATGAACAGGCACTGGAAATAGCTGCTGAAATGAAAAGGAAAAACTTTCCGGACGAAACTATTGCTGAACTGACAAAGCTCAAAATTGAAGAAATCAAAAGTTTATAATTAAATTCGCTAAAGCGATACCCATTTGAAGGTCATTCTTCTACTGTGATCTCTTTCGCGGTTTAGTTGATATAATCGCCTTACAGCGATCTAAGGCTGCGTTAATAGTTCCATTCGCCTTGTTCGCCTGTGGGCTGCTCGTGTCAACAATATAGAAGTATAGAAGAAGGAAAGAATAACTAATTAGGTTTACTGCTTTTAATCGCTTTGATCACATAGTCCATTTCCTGATCGCTTGTGGAATTATTATCCTTATTAACGATTTTATCCGGGATCACCCCATGTCCGTCATCTTTCCAGCCGATCATAAAGATCCTGGCGCATGAAGCTGAACAGAGCAGCTTTGTATTGGGCATCACCAAATCAACTGTATTGGCAGTAAAGCTCGTGGTTTCTCCGGTCTCCTGACCCACCAGGTTAGCCAAATTATAATATTTTAATGTGGCGGCGAAAATGGCCGCCGCTGAATATGTTTTTTCGCTGATCAGCAAATGTACTTTTCCATTAAAAAGTAAAGGACTGACTTCAGGCTTCTTCGATTTGAAATGCTCTGTGGCCAATGTTCCTTTTTTAGCCGTCATGATCGCTCTGCGTTTTGCATTGGTCCTGATATAAATTGGATAATACAAATAATTGTACCACTTGAACCAACCACCATATTTGCGGTTATTTTCAATAAACTCTCTTCGTTTCTCTTCACTAATCCGAGTTTCGATTTTGTCAAACTGACGGATGGATTTATCTGTTAAATAGCCATAGAGTAACTCACCCAATCGTGTTGTCCCGCCTGTATTATTACGCATGTCAATAATCAGGTTGCTGTAATTTTTGGTCCTCATAATGCTGAAAACGCTGTCACAAAATGGTTTAAATCCCTCGAGGCCTTCACAAACATTAAATTCTAGTACCCCGGTTTTCAGGTCAGGCAGTTCGTAAAAAGCATAGTTCGTTTGCGGAACGGCTATTCTTAATTCATCGATTTTGGCTTCTGTTAATCCCTTCAGCGTTTTGGATTTTACCACACCCCGTTCTATGTACTGAATACGATATTCATCAAATTCTCCATACCGGTTCCAATACATCCAGCAAAATCCGGGCGAGTTGGACACTTCAGCAAAATAATCGCTCTCGGCATTGTATCCGCTTAATAGTTTGCGAACAACATCTTTTGACCCTACCTGATTAATACTAACGATTTCACTGTTGAACGGAATTTCCCCTTTCAGGGAGTTGCAATAGATTCGCCCGCCACGCATGTTTACGGGTAAGGGGAAAAACAAACCGCCCTTCTTTTTATAGGTTTCAATTTCTTCATCCGAATCATTGACATAATTATGGCCATCCTTAATCACATGAAAAAGCACTGGCGCGAATAAACTGGTAAAGTCCATTCTCGTCATCGGTTTTGTGATCAGTGATTTAAGCGCCCCGAGCCGTTTTAGCACCGTATCTTTTGGCGTTTCCCGGTAAAAATCAGGATGAATTTCTCCGTATTTGCGAAAAATAAAGTCCAGATCTTGTTTCAATAAATCAGGAGCATATTTTGGATATTCATGCTCATTATCAAAAACCTGCCCGAAAGCTGTGACCATACAAATAGAAAGCGAAATACTGATTAAAAAGATCTTTGACAGCATGTTGTAAGCTAAGATTAAAATGTCTTCACTAATATAGGCTTACTTGCGCTTTGTAAATATCACTTGGACGGAAACTCTCTGAATTAAATAAGAGAATTAATTCATTCTCATAATCCAACCCGTTTTAGCGCCAATTGCCATGCCACCAACCAATTCATTGTATTGATTATCAATATTTTGAGATAAATAAATTTGTTTTGAATTTGCTCTTTTATTGCTCATTTCTGGATAGTTTTGGCGCAGCTTATTTATTTATTCTAAAACAAAAGACAAGATGCTATTAAATCCCGTGGTCATCAACGACATCAAAACAATCATCAATACTTCCCGCGAAAAAGCCATCCGTGCAGTCGACACAGAAAGGGTTCTCATGTACTGGCACATTGGCCAGAGAATCTTTCTTGAAGAGCAAGAAGGGAAAGACAGGGCTGATTACGGGAAGTTCCTCATCAAGACGCTTTCGGAACAATTGCAACCTGAGTTCGGAAGTGGCTATTCTATCAGGCAATTAGAACGCTATCGCCAGTTTTACAGGCTTTTCCCAATTACGTCCGCAGTGCGGACGCAATTGAGCTGGACACATTATAAGTCTCTCCTCGGTATTGAGAATCAAAATAAATTAGATTTTTATCTCGCAGAAACTGTCAAAAACAACTGGTCTTACAGGCAACTAGAAAGGCAAATCGACAGTAACTTGTTTGAGCGTCTCTTAATGAGCAATGACCAAGATTCGGTAATGGCGGTCGCCAACAAAGAAAAACACCCTACTGATGCAAAACAAATTATCAAAGACCCAATGTATCTTGAATTCCTCGGCCTTAAAAGAGAGGCCTCTTATTATGAGAAAGATCTGGAATCGGCGATCATCACTCATCTTCAGGAATTCTTGCTAGAACTTGGTAATGGCTTTGCATTCGTAGCCAGGCAAAAACGAATACACATTGGCGGTGATGATTTTTATTGCGACCTGGTACTATACAACCGCTTGCTCAGTTGTTTTGTTATTCTGGAAATCAAGAAAAACAAGCTGACCCATGGTGATATCGGTCAGATGCAGATGTATGTGAATTACTATGACAGGATTGAAAAGCTGCCAACAGAAAACCCCACCATCGGCATCTTGCTATGCGCCAGTAAAAACGACGCTGTAGTCAAGTTCACACTTCCGGAGAACAACCAAACGATTGTTGCCAGCAAATACGAGCTGTATTTACCCACAGAACAGCAATTGATTGCGGAGATCAACA
>Ga0247815_10002553_pt1 | contig 13454 bp, 13 predicted proteins | sample UWRJL194509B1_FD_181014 | JGI IMG/M metagenome (GOLD analysis project Ga0247815, IMG submission 181014) | Plant litter microbial communities from Arlington Agricultural Research Station in Wisconsin, United States - UWRJ-L194-509B-1 | ecosystem: Environmental > Terrestrial > Plant litter >... | reverse complement strand
CAAGTTCAAAGTCGAGTTCGCCAGTGCGGGAGGGCAGCATTGTATCCTGCTAGCGACCCAGTCGCCAACGGAGCCTGCTGCAAATGGTACGGCGACATCTTCGACGAATGGAAAGCTCAAGTCGCCGTCGAAAAGCCAGAAGCTCAGGTCGCCAGTCAAGAGCGAGAAGCCAAAGTCTGTGGCGAAGAGCGAGAAGCCCAAGTCTAAGGCATGAATACTGCATTTACATGACATCATTTATCTCCCCGTATCCCTGTATTCCTCACGCGTCCAGTGACACGATTCTGTTTTTGTTTGTTGTATTTCAAGCTGTAGAGAGCATTGCTCATTTCCTGCTTCCCCCACATCCATCCATCCATTCATGCCAGCCTCATGTCAACATGCCCACCAAGTAATAATAGTCAATTGACGTTGCTTGTATCATAGAGACTACAGTGAACTGCTCTCACGGCCGTTGTGGTGGCTAAACCATATCTCCCTTATCTGCATGACCGAAGGGAGCAATCCACGAGTGATTCAGACTGGCGAGCACGCTAACCACTACTCGGCCTGGGCCTCACGACCCAAGGAAGGAGCGCTTGTCGTCCACTACCGCGACTCGACGGGGAATCGGCTGATAGTCCGACTCAAGCATGTTGCATACGATCCCAGGAGCGTGAGATGACCACCACGGACTGCCTGTGCTGGGCTAAGCGATGCTTCAATCGAGCGTTTCCGTGAGAGCAGGACATGGGAATTAGCTTCCAACTCCGCGCCGAGTCTCTGGCTCTCGCCACCATCACCATGTCTTGGCGCAGGACGTATCTCTCCGTCATCACCTCACGCCACGGACCAGTGGTCGAAACATTGGTTCTTGAAGAGCACGAAGTGGCCAAAGTTGGGGACATACCCGCCTGGGCTGTCCGTGCGCATGCCAGGTCCGACTGTCTCTGCGGTGTTCCAGTCTTGGCCGCACAAAATGTCTGGCTCGTCGAGAAACCATTCGAGATAAATAATGTCGTCAACGCACCAATCATCCCTGTATCTTACTTGCGTCTTCTGGACCCGGATATGCCCATCAGAGAGGTGTTAGAGGAGTCGGAGAAGCAACCCCGCACTCCCGTTCACCTTGTCGTTGATGAACATCCGCGTAAGCATTTGCCTGCACTCGTGGTACCCGCTGTTACTCACTAGTTCCTTTTTGCAGCGATGCCCGGCACGGCGTCAATGACGTTGATACGAAACAACGTAGCGCTCACCCAAATCACACCTCATCCAGGGCAAAAGGTTCGCCGTGACGTGCGTAGTAGTTACTCGCTGGCTCACCTTTAGAACAGGCAGTGCTCCCTTCACCGTGTGCCACCGACTACACGAGCTGGTTCCTGACGCCTGGCATGACTCTCGTCGACAAGTCTCATGGCGCCTTGCTCGACAACATGTACGTCGAGAAGAGGTTCGCCGTGATCCGGCGTCCGAGCGGCTTCGGCAAGACCACTTTCTTATCCATGGTCGAAGCTTTTTACGATATAGATATCAAGGGAGGGTATATGTTTCCTCTGGGCACTCGCAGCCATTGCCTGCCCAGCGATCTCCGCGCCGAGCTACTCGTCCTTCATTTAGATTTCGACAGTATTGAAGTCGACTTTTCGACGGCCCTGGAGGAAGAGATATCAGCCGCATGCACAGCTTACTGGATTAGGCAATGCAAGCATATGAGAGATGACTACCACGACATTCTCGCAACGACACGGGCCCGTCGTCTGTACAACCATACGCATTATTGGACGGACGATTTGGACTTGGATGTCCTTAATTTAGTGGTGCGGTCACTCAATCTACCCAAAGATCACCTCTGACTAGATAATGCAGACATATTTGCAGGATAATGGCAGGATGCTTGTAATCGGTGTGGACAACTACACCGCACCGTTCCAGTCCGTGACGGGTGCACAACGCGACATGGTCGAGCGAGTCCTGAATTGCTGCATCATTCAGCGCATCCTCGACCTCTTTATTCGCAAGCTCGCACCTGTTTGTATTCTCGCAGGCAATCTTTTGCCACACGAAAGTCGCACACCGCAAGGTCCAGGGGAGCAAAATGATGACAAGCCGCCGCTGCCCTGGTCAACAGACCGCCGCTTCTCGTGCTTTTCCGCGGATTTCACATCCGCCGAGTACTATGAACCGCTCGTTGATATCGGCCTCAACGAGGCCGAGGTGATCGCACTCGGACGCGTCGCCCTGGTGGATAGGCCAGGCTTCGACCTTATCGAATACTTGGATCACGGCCTGCCTGATGAATTGCAGACGGAATATTGCCTCTACTCGACGAGCGATGTGATCGCAGCCATTCGAGAGATTCAGCAGCATGGCGAGTCGGCGCAGCCGCCCAGGGTTTCACGTCTACTGTTCAGCCCGCTTCGGGTCATTTAAGGCCAAATTCCGACTCTCTAAGGCCGACAACAGCGCTATCAATGACTAAAAATGCGAACCGGCTCACAACGCCAAGTTCACCGCTCACACCGCTGCACACACCACTGAGGTCCTCTACCGCTGCCCTTTGTCACGATGTCTGCAGTCCGCGTCTATAGACGCCGTGCTGGTCGACGCAACGACTCAAGGTCTAATGCTCTACCAATTGCGTGATCGCTTGCAATAGTTGAAAGCTTGTATCGCCTGTTGTTTACGCCGCTCTTATTGCCAACCCGTATGTATGGAGTCGACGTTACACGAACCCACCTCGCTGTCATTTACTATCCGTATGCAAATATCCCTTTTCATGTCGAGGTCCCGTCAAAGCCGCGATCGTGATTACTAGATATTTTAATGACAGAGGATCGGGATCAGCGCTACATGTATATAGAGGGAATAGGGGCGTGGAAGTCGTGCATGATGGTAACATGACAAGGACTATCTACGGTCCGTGAACGCTGTGCACGACGGCGGGATACTCGCGGCGAATCATCTGTGAGGAACGTGAGTCAAACTGACAGCGAATGTTGAGATGTCAAAGCAACGGACCTCGAACAACGCTGGACTGCGCTGTGCCAGGATATGCGGATCCTCCGCCAATCCGACGAATCTGCAATGTATATCGCCGCCCGGTGAGCACTCGACGGCTGCGCTAAACGGACAAGGTGACGCACATTGTTGAGACACCAGCCTCGACGGCCGATGTGATCGTAATGGTACTTGTCAGTCCGATGAAGAACGAGAACAGGAGTACGGGCGCGGTATAGTTGCCGTCCGCATTGTATGCCGGGTCGGTGAACCGGAGGTAGAGGTATGCGAACAGCGAGCAAAGCAGGCCGGTCACGTATGCACCCCAGGTCATGGTCATGTTGATGAGCTACGAGACCGATCAACACCATGACCGCCACAAATTTGAAGGAGTCCTTACACAGTCGTTAATCAGGGCCTCAACTCCGCGGTCCATGAACATCTTCCAGGTATCCTAAGCGGGGAATGGAGTGAGCATCGGAGTAGACGAAGTTCTGGAAAATGCCCAAAGGTTTGAGGTATCGTTGGATGCCGCCATACCTTTGCAGCTTTGATGTAAGGCTTTCCATACAAGGCCACGTGGATGTAGGCGTAGCGGTTGAAGTACTCAACGAGTCCTTGGATGCAGCCAATGCAACATTCGGCGATACATGCGCAAATCGCCTCCACCGGGTGTCCATCTTGTGCTGCATTGTTCCGAATCATCTGCAGAATCAGGCGAATGATCTCGAGAATCGTAACAATGAGACTGCCAAACGCGATGCTGCCGAGACTTGTCGTGCATGCGCGGCCAAATGCACCAAGCGAAGGATGCTTCGGAAGCACCCCAAGCTCTTTCGGACCGAAGTAATACCAGCCGCCATAAACACCACCAGCAAGAGTCGCGAGCGCGACGTTAGCGATGACCTGCGACGTCCAAATATAGGCGAAGACCTCGAAGAAGATAAGACCGGCGACAGTGCCGGAGGAACAACTTGTATCGCCGCCTTGCTCCTTACAGGACGGGCTGCCCGGAGTCCATTTTGTGTACGTGGCAATGGCGGTGAAGGTAAACCACCTGTCGAGACACATGTCAGCGGGTGGCAAATGTTGGAAGCGGAGACGTACACGCTAAGGCCGGTCTGCAAAAACAGGCTGCTGAAAGCAACAACATAGACAGACTTGTGGTGCTTTGTAACGTCCATGACAACTTGTAGCATGAGGGCCGAGAACGGGATGCGGCTCCGGAATCCCCAGTAGCTGAGAACCGACAAGACTGAACCGCCTATCAGTACTGTTCGACAGCAGTAACGTGCACACTTACTGGCGATGATGGTGAAAATGATAGCGCCACTGTAATATTTCTATCGGAGGCCGTCAGGGTTGGCAGGGTTCTGCCCGCAGAGTGCACGCACGGTATACCTGTAAAACGGTCAGCTTGTAGTCCCTCGCTCGAACACCCTGCCAAAGGCTCACCAGTAATAGACGCATATGCCGATCTAGGAAAGTGATCAGGGTCAGCATAATAAGCAGGGATGCTGGCAGTCTCCGGACAGCAGCATACGCCGTTACTGCCGTGCCGAACCAACCCTACTTACGTTGAGGAGAATCGACAGCACGAGGGTGACGTGCATGACCATGCGGGTAAAGGCGCGAACGAGCATGAGATAAACGGAGGCCACGAGGAGTGAGAACGCGGCGATAAGCAGGAGTAGGTATACGGTCGAGCGGTTGAGGGTGACGGGCAGGCCGCTAATCTTAGTGTTTCGTCCGCTGTCTGCGTCGCCAATACCACCCCCGAGCCCACCGTTCTTGACCCATTCCATGAGGACGACGACGGAAATGCCAATGAAGCCGGCGAACTGAGACCGCGAGCAGGTGCATAAGCATGGAGACGGGTTTGCTTGGCCAAGATGCGCAAGTTTGTAGTGCAACTTACGGTCAGTAGAAATAAGATAAGGAATATGACGTCGTTCCATTTCTTCTTAGGTTTGAATCGTTCGTATTCGCCGTCGTGTTTCTCTGGTGGAGGCGCCTGTGGAGGCTGGTATGGCGCGTATGGCGCGGTCGGTGGCATGGCTGGCGGTGCGTAGCCTCCGCCATTTTGTGGGTAGCCATAAGGAGGCTGACCATGCGGTGGAGGGTACTGCTGCTGCTGCTGGTATTGGTAGGCCATAGGTCCCGGTGAGCACAGTGGCCGGCAGGAAGCCAAGAGCTGTTTGCACTAGTACGCGCATCGGTCTGTGCCGTCATCGCATGTTGCGCTTCTGGTCCCGAGGCATCTCCCTATTTCGTCCTCGACCTCCTGCTACCCGGTCGTTCCGAATTATTGCTGTGCAATCTGGTAGCGAAATGGCTGCAGAGCACGTTGAAACTGTTGCCGGTCCAACAACGCCTGTCTGGCCGGGGTTTGAGGGCATTGACACTATGATCATGTTCGGCGACTCGTACACTGCGGTGGGATATGACTATCTCAACGGTCCACATCCAACAAAAGAGAACCCAATTGGCATGCCCTTGCCGGGCCAGACGTGGGCTGAAGGTTTCAACTGGTGCGGCCATCTGCTACGAACCTTTGTAAAAAAGGACAAGCACCAGCCACTTGTCTACAACTACGCACAAGGCGGAGACACCGTTGCGGGCGTTGAGAGCCAAATTGCTCGTGGCTTCCTTAAAAGAGTCGGCCAACGGCCAGACTGGGCTCCATGGACATCTGAAACGACATTGTTCTTGACGTGGATCGGTGCGCAATATGATGCCGCTGCTACTTATGACCTTTACCTCATCATCATTTCTCTCTTGATGGTACAGGTATCAACGATTTGGCTTATCGCGTTGAACCCAAGAAGCAACTACAGCGGCTGTTCAACATACAAGAGAAGCTCTATGCGGTTGGCGCACGCAACTTCATCTTCGTCGATGCACCTCCCGTCGTTCGGTTCCCGTGCTATCGCAGCTACAGTGGAGATACAGAAGCCGTCATGGACAAGTTCGCCACCTGGAATCAGGAACTGAGGAGTCAAGCGCAAGAGTTCCGCGACAGACACCCAGGCGTCACAACTTTCACCTGCTCATCATTTGACATTTTCAATGACATCTTGGACGACCCGGAGGTGTACGGTTTCACCGATAATGATGTTGAGAATGGGTATTCGAGAGCATGGCTTGACCAGCTGCACCCGACAACGGACGTGCACAAGGTCGTTGCGCGCAAGATCGCAGAGTGGCTGTACTCCCGTGCGCTCTTCGCCCAAACCATGACGACCTCGTTGACCCAGATTTTGTGCAGTGCCACCATCAGCAGCCAGCACGCTGGACAGTTGACAACGAGCGTCCCACAATGCGGCTTGACTCATCGATGTACATGCTACTCTGAGGTAAGAAATCGGAGCTTGATTCCATCACATGAATGGACATGCGTGAGACCGAACAGATGTTCCGGAGATACAGCAAAAAAGGTTGGAATTGAGTGTCGCCCTAAATCGGGACTCCGACTTTGAAAAGTCACGTGCCTTCGCTTGGGTGTTGATCCGCGCCGCGATTTGTATCTCCGCGTCTACACAACTTGCCCTTCTTCTCTCTCTTACTACTCCACGATGCCCGCTCGTGTCAAAACTGCATCCGAACCTTCGCGCGTCAGTGCCCGCGTCCAGGCGCAGCCCAAAGCCGAGCCGGCCGCACCGAAGCCAACCCGCGGGAAGCGCAAGGCTGCTGACGACAACGACGATGCGCCCGCAGCCAAGCGCGGCAAGGCCGCGGCTGCGAATGAAGCCGCGCCCGCAAAGAAGGAGAAGGCTGCACCAAAGCCCAAGACGTTGCCAAAGCCCAAGGTGTACAAGGACGAGCTAAACGAGATCCCCACCCCACCAGCAAAAATCCGCCCCGCCCAAAATGCGTTCGTGTTCGGCAACACCGATGACGGACCCCAGCTCGGACTCGGCCCGACCGTGACCAACATCAGCCGGCCGCGTTTACACGCATGGATTAAGGAGGCAATCGAGAACGGCACGCTTGGTGCTGAGAAAGGTGCAGGTCTCGAGCAAGTCTGCGTCGGAGCCATGCACTCGCTCGCAATCGATGAACTTGGTCGCATCTGGTCATGGGGTATCAACGACGAAGGCCAGCTGGGCCGTGTTACCGAGGGCATTGCTGGCGTTGATAAGGACGAGCTCGAGTCTACCATCACGCAGGTCGAGGGTCTCCAGATCGACGATACTGAAACGCCTTTCCGTGCTGTTCAGGTTGCCGCAGGTGGCTCTGTCAGCGTCGCGCTTAGCGAAAAGGGCGAGGTCCGCTGCTGGGGCTCGTTCAAATGGGACGGTCTCTTTGGTTTCAACAGCAGCACCGATGCGCCAATGAAGCAGATTGTCCCTCAGACTATCCCAGGTCTGGAGACCTACCGCTTCGTTCAGGTTGCATGTGGCGTCAACCACGTTCTCGCGCTTACGACCACCGGCGTTATTCTTTCCTGGGGCAATGGCGAGGATGGCCAGCTCGGCCGAAAAATCCTCGAGCGCCGCAAGCGCAATGCACTCGTTCCGGACCGCCTGCACCTCCGCAACATCACTTACATCGCGTCCGGCAACAACACCTGCTTCGCCATCGATAAGGACCATGTCGTCTACGCGTGGGGTCTGAACGGCCAAAAGCAAACTGGCGTCGACCCCGAAGACGGTGGTGCCGAGAACGTCATCGAGCATCCCACCCGCATTCGCGCGCTTCTGCCAGACGAGCTCGGTGGGCGCCACGTCACTCAGATCGTCAGCGGCGAGGGCCATACTCTTTTCCTGCTGAATGACGGCAGTGTGTTTGGCTGTGGTCGCACACAGGACAACCAGCTCGGTCTCGCGGCCGACCACCCGGCGCTCAAGACCCTCGAGAACTACTGTGTGCCGACGCCCGTGCACATCCGTCTGCCCGATGCGCCGACTGGCCAGGACATGAACCCGGAGCTGCCAAACTACGACGCTAAGGATGCAGCTGGGCCGCCGTCGGTCAAAATTGTCAACCTTACTGCCAACAGCCGGCACAATTACGCCGTGTCCGATGAGGGACACGTCTACACCTGGGGATGGGGCTCGCACCATCAGCTCGCGCTTGGTCCCGACGCTGAAGAGCAGGAAACGCCGACTATCATTCGCAACACGGTCATCAACAGTGGATGGAAGATCAAGTCTGCGGCTGCAGGTGCCTTCCACGGCGTCCTGCTCGCAACGTTCTCCCCTGCATAATCGGCATGGTGACATGGCTGCTTATTATTCGTGCCTCCTTCATGACCACTACGCTGCTTCTTGTCCCTCGCATCCTCTGGGTGGTCGTCTGCAACTATCCGACCTTTGCACCTTCACGCTAGTCTCTTCTCCTACCCTAAGCAGGCAACAAAAGCCTCTGTGACCTGATAGATATCTCTGATCATCGTGCTTCAGTCGCTTGTGCGTGTGTGCTTGTACTTAGTCTCTCGTCATGTCTCGTCCAATGTGCTCGTGTCTTCTCGTTTCAAGGAGTCCCATCGTGACTGTTCATAAGTCTGCTTGTCCCCTGAATTGAAACCCGTGAACTCGTTATGACCGTGCACGGCCCTGCCTGAAAGTAACTGGCTCGACTGGACCAGTTTGATGGATTTGGCTACCTATCAGGTTGTTCGCGAGTTAACTATTGAGAGCTGAGCATCAAGACCCAAGAACTGATCGCACAATACTGGTTCAATTTCCACTCGAGACAACAGTTAGAAAGTACAGTAGATAAAGATACATGCACATGCAAAAGATAATGGAACGAAGGAACTACATCAAGATTCATTGAGAAGACCGCGCGGCAGCGGCGAGGTCCTTGGCCGACTCGCCAGCAACATCAGCGGTCGCGAATACTGGTACATTAGTTTGGAAACCTGTGGCTGAACTCCTTGTGGCGTCGTTCTCGCCGACTAACATGGTGGGGGCGTCTTCTACTGATAGAGGTGACGCGACGATGGGCCCTACGAGAGTGTCCTCGGGCAACGCTTTCAAACCATCAGCCTGGCTGGATGTGACCGCGGTCTGTCCGTCTGTCGTCTGATCCTTCTTCTCGATCTGCTTCACGATTGTGCTGGAGTTGGGGGTAGCGCTAGTGCTGGAACCAGAACCCGTGCTCAGCATGGCTTCGAGTGCGGCGTCCATACTTTTGCTCTTTCTCCTCCATGTCTTCGCCGCCTTCTTCGTCTGTACCACACGGAACTCGTCTTCACGCTGGAGATACCGTTTCGTACACTCGTCGATGGCATGACCGGCATTTCGGTCTTCCCGAATGCCACGAAGGCGGTGAAGAAGTCGCTCCATGTCGCGCGCAGAGTAGTAGTTGTGACCCCCGTGCTCGAATCGAGCTGGCCGAGATTCATCGCGGACGACTTTGAAGATGGAATGTTTTGCCTCTTCGACGGGAACCTGTGACGAAACCGAACGTCAGAACCCTGTGTCAACCCCACCGTACATGAACTCACGTTGTAGAGGTCACCATGGTACAAGTAAAAGGTCTCGCCGACGGATGTGACGGGCGTGAAGCCAGGAGGTGTTGCGGGCACACCGTCTCGATGCCCAACGACACTCCAATGCTTCAAATCCTTGCCGGTCTTCTCGCGGTACTCTTCGACGCGTTTCGCATAGTAGTCCTTGAATGTCTTGTTGCCTGGTCGCGGCGACCCGAACGTTGCGCACATGATATTGGGTGGATTCTTTCGCCATGGCCAGTCCTCTTCGTCGCTGGGGCTGGGGCTGGCCGAACTGGCTGCCGGCGTACCAAGAATGTCCTCGAGGATCTCGAGTAACATGAACTGCGACAGGGTCCCGCCAAGCGAGTGCCCGGTGAGGATGAGTGTATCAACCTCGCCAAGCTCCGCGAACGCATCCTTCAAGGCTTTGCGCGCATGTGCGCGGAGTTCCGCTGCATACACCTTCTGGAACCCGTAGTGTAGTCGCGCCTTGCTCGGGACTGACTTCTGCACAAAGCGCGTCTTCCAGATCCACACCAGCCGAAACGCCACGGCGACGTGTGCAGTTCCACTGAAAGCGAGTAATGCCGTCTTCGAACGCGGAATTGTAGCACAGTAGCCTTGGTGTTCGCCGATCGTCGAGTGTACAGACCGGACATGCTTTAGGTCGCGCAATGCGTCATAACCTTCGAGCGGGAATCCTGGCGCACAGAGCGTGTCGAGGTTTTGGAGTACGAACGGCACGTCGATGCTCGAGTGCGCAATTTCGGCGTACGCGCCTAGTGTGCTGAGCTGCTGTACAAGTTCGTCACGCGTGAGGTCCGTGGCGCTGAGCACTCGTTTCGACTTGCTCGCAAAGAGCTTCTCGAACTCGCGGAAATTATACTCCTGCTCGAAGAACCCGTCCGAGTTGATGTATGGCATGGAGAGAGAAAAAGAGATAGGCAAGTGACGGTGAAGGTAAAGGAAAGAGGACAAGATGCTGTGAACGCGGCGCCGGTAGCAACTTAACGTGGAGTCCGGCCTGCGCGATGCCGTGCCGCCGCGCATGCTGCGCCGTCCGCGTCCGCGTAAGCCCGAAGTGATCAGCATCTTGGTCATTGACACAAATCTTATTGCGCAGAAGCTCGCAGCATGATTCACGCTGTGTACCATCGCTCCTGGCACCATGATCCACCAGTACAATCCCGATCCTATTTTAAGGTCACGCAAAGTGGCGTCCAATGCATTCAGCGAACAGTCTGCTAGTCCACGCAATACACACTCATACTACTCAAGACGCTGCAGGAAAGACCGCTCCCCTAACCTTGAGGAACACGAGCACTTCACTTGCTCTACGCGTCGCATTGGCGATATCTCTAGACGCCACGCCGTCCTTCGTCCTCTCCATCGACCCAATGTCTGTATCGACATTGGCGCCTCCATACGCCCTCGCAAGGTGTGCACTAGCCGCAACGTGTGCATCACCCAACTCCTCCAGCTTCACCAGCATTCTGCTCAGCGCGCCAACTGCACGCGTTCGAGCCTCGAGCAGATGCGGAACCAGTGCGATCGTTGGTACATTCTTCGGCCGCGGCGGCGGCCTTGGCGCCGGTGGGGCAGCTGCTGCACCTGCTGCTTGTCGGACATACGGGTTTGCTGGTGGCGTCCATGGAGTGAGGAATGGCCTCAGCTTTTCCTCGTCTAACCTTCTCTTGCCTCCCTTCCCGTTCCACGATGCGCGGAAGACTGACCACGCCGTCCGCAGCCTTTTCCATCGCGCATAGTTTGCGTCCACGAGTCGCGAATGGAGGAATACGAGTGCTGCAGTGAATGCTAGCGCACGCCAGGAGCGCAGCTGGGGAACCCATACAGATCGCGAGAGAATATATGTGAAGAGCGGGAACGTGACCACTTGCGCGAGGAGGCCGAGGACAACTTTGTTTTGCGCGATCGCCTCGACTTCATCTCCGGCGAGTCTGGGTGCTTGAGACGCAGCAATGTACGTCGGAAGGTGCAGCGCAAATGGCAATGCAAAGGGCGGAAATTGAATGATGGAGGAGAATGCGAAGGAAAGAAGCCGCAGGAGAGATGGTTGAAGCGAAGTTGTGGGTTGCGGGTGAACGTCGGCGAGCACAGTGTGCGATGTACCCACTGCTTCGAGCAGCGCGAGGTATTGCACGAGCTGCTTTTTGGCGTCCTCAAGCCCGATCTCTGGTGAGAGCTTTGTAGATGTGAACAGGTCCGTAAGTCTGTGAGGGTTACAAGAATTAGCCCGCATGTACGCCGAGGTGGCTGGCGCTCACGCACGTCTGAGAAACGTCAACGAATTGCGACAGCTCTATATGCGCATCGTCGCCCCAAAGTATCTGACGAGTCATGAGCGCAGCATGAGCAGTATTCCTGCACATCATTCATAGGTCACGTGAGCTCAACGAACTCCGCGAAGATGCATGTAGCGATTCACCAGTCGGGGGCATTGATTGTGAGCTCAATGATCTTGAGTTCTATGAGTGCCGTGAGACGCTTGACGACATCCTTCTGTGCGTCATCTCCCTCTGCATTGATGAAAGCTTCTTCGAGCGCGGTAATGTCGATAGGTGGTCCGATCCTGCCCCGGCATCGATATAAGGATCTCTCATGAAAGCCCGAAGTCTTCAGACATACCGCTTGATTACTGCACTGCGGTATCGCGTCTTATCCGTGTATACAAGACCCGCAGGGATGAGAACGAGTGGCTTCAAAGCTGGCTGCTCGACCCGCCGCTTTGCGAACAGGCAACAGAGCCACGATGCACCGTCCTTGACCTGTAGAATCCTCGGCTCCGTATAGCTCGTTCCTTCGGGAAACAGCGTGAGCACCTCTCCCTGCGAGAGAGCGTCCAAAGAGCTCCCAAAGAGCTTAATGTTATCGGACGCGCGCCGATCAACAGGGACGTTTCCGCTGTTGAGTAGCACAAAACGTGACACTGGATGCCGGAACAGAGATGCCTTTGCCCAGTAACGCGTAACGCGATGATGTGGAAATCGTCGGGTCATAGCACAGACGTCGACAAGTTGATTGTGATGGTTGGAGACAACGATAGTGGGTGTGCCGTGCAGTGGAACATGCTCGAGTCCCTGCTCGTGTGTATTGCTGTACAGCGCCCATATGGCCGCGGCACCCGTGTTGCGGAGAGCGCTGTGGATCAGCGGCATGAGAGAAACAGTGCGAGACAAGAGGTCAAGTGAGTTGGCGGAGTCTGAGAATAGCCCATTGAACCGGCTCCGGCTCCGGAAGCGGAAGTGTGGATCTTGCCTCTCTTCCTCGTCAAGTTCGAACTGCTGCGCTGCGATGGCGTCCCAAATACTGCAAGCCGGTCCCGCCGCCGAGACTGTGCGCAATGTCGCCACCGGTCACATTGGCGATGGCTTTGGTCCTGTGCGTGCTCTGGTGTAGGCTGTGCAGACTAGCAGGTGACTGACGATGAGCAGTATGCGTATGCGCAGCACGTGCAGCCGCCTACAGGACGGCCGCGCGGGCCACAGCGAATGGCGCGCGCACGGGTCGGCGCCTCGAGTGTTGTATCTGAGCGGTACACCAACATCCCGCCACCAGCCGGGCCACGGCGAGCAGGCACGTTGCGCATGCCGTCAACAAACGCCGTGCCTGCCGCCCTCGTAGCCCCAACCGTCATCCAGCAAGAACAACTCAAAGAACGCCCATCTACTGAAGAGACTGCCGTAGAATCTTCAGCACAGGGTCGCCTGCCCGCACAGCAGCAGGCGTTCCTGTCAGAGAAAGACCCAGAGTGGGATGCCATACCTGAAGATGCGAGCACCATATTCTCGCTGCGTGGGTGGATAAACGCCATCACCCTCGTCACGATTTTGCTCGGTATACTCTTGCTTTTCGCAGTCTACCCGATTATTACTCGGTTCCTCCACCCACCACCCAACTTGCGCTCTTATGGAATGGGAGAGCTCGGCAACTTGAACGACAACATCCCCGCGATCCCAGCTCCAACACAACCATCAAACGACACATGAACGTAGATCTTTACGGACTTTGAACG
>Ga0247815_10002551_pt1 | contig 13454 bp, 10 predicted proteins | sample UWRJL194509B1_FD_181014 | JGI IMG/M metagenome (GOLD analysis project Ga0247815, IMG submission 181014) | Plant litter microbial communities from Arlington Agricultural Research Station in Wisconsin, United States - UWRJ-L194-509B-1 | ecosystem: Environmental > Terrestrial > Plant litter >... | reverse complement strand
TCCACCAGTTCCTTGACGATGACCGGCTGCTTGCGCAGCGTCTCGGCGATGTAGCGCACCGAGAAGCGGGTGCCGGTCTGGCGCCAGTAGCTCATGTAGGCGCGCACCAGTTGTACTTCGCGCACGCTCAAGCCGCCTTCGATGACCAGGCCATTCAGGCGGCCGTCTTCGGCTTCGTTGTTGAACAGCGCGGCGAACAGTTCCTGCGCGACCGGCACCACTTCGGCCTTGGCCAGGTTGACGGCGCTGGCGGCGTCCACCGACAGGCTGGTGACGAAGTGACGCTGCCCGTCCAGGCGGATCGAGTGCGCCTGTTCGCGGTCGATCGACACGCCGGCGTTGTGCAGCGCCGGCAGGATGGTCGACAACGACGGCACGCGGTCGACGGAATACAGGCGGATCGTGGTGGCGTCGGCGACGGTTTCGACCCGCGCGTCAACGCGCGACGGATCGGTGTTGGCGAGGATCGCTTGCAGGTCGTGGAAGGCCGCTTCCGGCGCGGTCGAGGCGACATAGTCGGTCGGCAGCGTGGCGCACATGCGGCGCAGATGCGCGCGCACCGGCACGTTCGGCACGGCGTCCGCCAGTTCGGAGAATTGATTGTGCCAACCATCCAGCACGGACGTCAGCGGTTGCTGGATATCGGTTTCCAGATCCAGCGGATAGCGCGCGCCGTGCGCGATCAGGTAGACGCGGGCCAATGGACCGTCGGCGACCAGCGTCTGCGAGCTGACATGGTTGGCGCCGGAGCTGGCTTGCAGCGCGCGGGCCAGAGCCGAAGCGACGCTGGCGCTGTAACGCTCGCGCGGCAGATAGACCAGCACGTTCAGGTGGCGCGCGTACACGTCGCGGCGGGCGAACACCTTGGTGCGCGGCTGCTTGTACAGCGACACGACGGCGCCGCAGACTTCGGCCAGCCAATCCAGGTCCGCCTCCAGCGCTTCGGTGCGCGGCAGCGATTCCAGGATCTCGATGAACTTCTCGGCGCGGAAGCCTTCCTGGCGCACGCCGGCGATGCTCAGCACCTTGGCGACGCGGCCGCGCGCGAACGGCAGGCGGTTCAGCGGCGTGGCGGTGGCGGCGCGGGTGAACAAACCGACGAAGCAGTATTCTCCGAGGATCGCGCCTTGCGCGTCGGTGTGGCGCACGCCGATGAAGTCCAGGCGCTGGTCGCGGTGCAGCGTGCCTTCCACGTCGGCCTTGACGATGGACAGCGTGTGCGCGCGCTTCGACAGCGTGTCGAAATCGCCGGGGATGTTGGCCAGGCAGGTGCCATAGACCGGATGCGAGGTATCCTGCAGCACGCCGACGCGGCTGGGGATGTCGCGTTCCAGTTCGCGCACGCCCGGCTTGACTTGGTAGTAGGCGTAGCCGAACGGCTCGAAGCCTTCGGTCCTGGCCCACTCCAGGAAGGCGGCGACTTCCTTGCCTTCTTCGCCGTTGGCGGCGGCTTCGACGGCGATGCGGCTGAAGTGCGCCTGCATCGCGGCCTTGTCGCGGCGGACCACGGCGGCGTCGCGCGACACCATCTCGATGCGTTCGACCAGCATGCCCAGTTCCGAAGCTTCCAGATCCTCGGACAGCAGGCACAGGACATAGGATTCCAGCTTGTCGCCGGCGTTGCCGACGGCGGTGACCACGCCGTCCGCGTCGCGCGCGACCGGCAGCACCGAATTCAACACGCCATTGGCGGCGATGTGCAGCTTGCGCATCGCCATGACGATCGAGTCGACCAGGTAAGGCATGTCGTCGTTCAGGATCAGCAGCGCGGTGGCCATGCCGCCGCGGCCATCCGCGTAACGCAGCTTGGCGATTTGCGCGCCGGAGCCGGCGCGCTTGGAAGCGAAGGTGAAACCATCCCACAATACCGGCGCCAGGCTGTCGGGCGCGGTGCCCGCCAGGTCCTCGTCATCCAGGGAGCCGAGCCAGGCGCTGATCAGCGCCGCGACTTGGCTGCCATCGCTGGCGGGCTTACTTGCGTTGACCAAATCCAGCGTCTGTTTGCGCAGGTCTTGTGGCATTTGTTTCATCGTTGCTTCTCCAATACGTTATGAGTATTTTGTGTTGCAGGGCCGCGCCGGCTTATGGCTGCGCGTGATATTAGACACCAAATCGCCAAATGGGGGTGAAACTCCGGATTACAAATCGTAGAGGTCCGGCAGGCCCAGGATACGGCTCAGATCCTCCAGCGCGGTGTGGACCTCGATCGCCAGCGCGGGATCGGCCAAGTCGGACGGATCGAGGCGGTCGCGGTAGTGTTTTTCCACCCACGCCACCAGCGTGTGATACAGCGCCTCGGTCATCACCACGCCTTGATGCATGGCCGCCGCTTCGGCTTCGTTCAGCGCCACGCGCAGGCGCAGGCACGCCGGCCCGCCGCCGTTGCGCATCGACTGGCGCAGATCGAAATGAATCAGCTCATCGACCGCGCCGCCGCTGGCGACCAGGCCTTGCAGATAGGCCGCGACGGCGGCGTTTTCCTGGCACTCCTGCGGAATCACCAGCGCCATCTTGCCGTTGTCCTTGGACAGCAGCTGGCTGTTGAACAGATAGCTCGCCACCGCGTCCGCCACCGACACCGCCGACGTATCGACGCGGATCGCGTTCAGCTCCGCGCCAACGCCGGCCATCGCGCGGCGCAGTTGATCCAGGCCGCCCGATTCATCGGCGAACGCCTGCTCGTGATAGAACAGCACATCGCCGTTGCCGACCGCGATGACGTCGTTGTGGAACACGCCCTGGTCGATCACATCCGGATTCTGCTGGATGTAGACGGTGCGCTCGGCCGACAAGCCATGCAAGCGCGCGACGGCTTGCGATGCCTCCAGCGTCTGGCGGGCCGGGTATTTTTTAGGCGCGGACGCGGACGCGTCGAACTCGGTGCGGCCGTAGACGAACATCTCGACGGCGGCGCTACCGTGATCCTTGCACAGGCGCGTGTGGTTGGCCGCGCCCTCGTCGCCGAAGGCCGGCGTGCCAGGCAGCGCGTCGTGCACCGCGAAGTGCTTCTCGTCCTTGAAGATGGCGCGCAGCGAACGCGCCGACTGCGCATGCTCGAAAGCGCGGTGCAGCTTGTTATTCAGGTTGGCGGCGGTGAAGTGCGCGCGGCCGTCGGCGCTGTCGGCGGAAGGGCTAACCGTCGCCGCGTTCGCGGTCCACATCGGCGAGGCCGAATACGCGCATGCCAGGATCACCGGCGCTTCCTTGGCGGCCTTGGCCAGCACCTCGGCATCGCTGCCGGTGAAGCCGATGCTGCGCAGCAGGCGGAAGTTCGGACGGTCCTGCGGCGGCAACAGCGCCTGGCCGAAGCCACGAGCGGCCAGCGCCCGCATCTTGGCCAGCCCTTGCAGCGCGGCCAGCTTCGGATTGGACGCGCTCTTGACGTTGCTGAACGAGGCCACGTTACCGAACGACAGGCCGGCGTAGTTGTGCGAAGGGCCGACCAGGCCGTCGAAATTGAATTCGCGTGCGCGCATGAAGCTATCCTTAGAAGTGCATGCCGGGCGACAGCTTCGCGGGCATTTCAAGTACGTTGTTTTCGATCGACGCCACCGGATAGGCGCAGTAGTCCGCCGCGTAGTAGGCGCTCGGGCGATGGTTGCCCGATTTGCCCACGCCGCCGAACGGCGCGCTGCTGGCGGCGCCGGTGGTCGGACGGTTCCAGTTCAAGATGCCGGCGCGCGCGCGCACCTGGAAGATCTTCCACAGGTTCTCGTCGTTGGAGATCAGCGCCGATGCCAGGCCGAATTCGGTGGCGTTGGCGGCCTTGATCGCGCTGTCGAAATCGGCGACGCGCAGCACTTGCAGCAATGGGCCGAACCACTCCTCATCAGGGATGCCTTGCGCCTTGGTCACATCGACGATGCCGGCCGAGACGAAGCCGCTGTCGGCGTGCAGGTGTTTCATCTCCAGCAGCAGCTTGCCGCCCTTGGCGACCATGTCGGCCTGCGCCTGCACCAAACGCTTGGCGACGGCCGACGATACGACGGGCCCCATGAACGGCGCCGGTTCCGCGTTCGACGCGCCGATGGTCAAGCGGCCGGCGACATCGACCAGGCGTTTGATGATCGCATCGCCCTCGGCGCCTTCGCGCACGATCAGGCGGCGCGCGCAGGTGCAGCGCTGGCCTGCCGAAATGAAGGCCGACGAAATCGCCATGAACACGGCGGCGTCGATATCCTTGACGTCCCACACCACCAGCGGATTGTTGCCGCCCATTTCCAGCGCCAGCATCTTGCCCGGCTGGCCGCCGAACTGCTTGTGCAGCGCGGAGCCGGTCTGGCAGCTGCCGGTGAACAGCACGCCGTCCAGCAGCGCGTTTTGGCCCAACGCGATGCCCGCGTCGCGGCCACCGTTGACCAGGTTAATCACGCCTTTCGGCAGGCCGGCTTGTTCCCACAACTGCACGGTCTTGACGGCGGTGCGCGGCGCGTACTCGCTCGGCTTGAAGACGACGGTGTTACCCGCGATCAGCGCCGGCACTATATGGCCGTTCGGCAGATGGCCCGGAAAGTTGTACGGACCGAACACGCCGAACACGCCGTGCGGACGATGGCGCAGCACCGCCTCGCCGTCGGCGACTTTGTTTTGAATCTCGCCGGTGCGCGCGCCGTAGGCCTGGATCGAGATATCGATCTTGTTGGCCATGGTCGTGGCTTCGGTGCGGGCTTCCCACAACGGCTTGCCGACTTCCTCGGCTATCAGCAGCGCGAGCTCCTCGGCGTCCTGTTTGAGCAGGTCGCGGAAGCGGGTGCAGACGGCGATGCGCTCGGCCAGCGGCGTCAAGGCCCAGGCTTCAAACGCGTCGCGCGCGGCGGCGCAAGCCTGCTCCACGTCCAGCGCGGTCGACTCGTTGCTGGACCAGGTCTGCTTGCCGTTCGACGGATCGATGGTCACCAGTTCGGCGCCGCTGCCGGCGAGCCATTCGCCGTTGATGAAGTTGCTGATGTTAGCCATTGTGTTTCCTCGGATTGAGAGTCAGTGTGCGCACGGTGTCGCCGGTGTGGCAACGCAGGAGCTTCTGCTCCGCTTCCGGCAGCGCGACGGCGCCGCTGACCGGCACCGACTGCGACAGGATCATGCGAAAATCTTTGAGCGTGGTGTTCGACACCAGCATCGGCTCGGCGGCGACGGTCTCCGGCGCGCAGGCCGAATCCCAGTCCGTGGCGGGGCCGATTTCGGCCAGCGTGCTGTCGCGCATCGCGCGCAGTTCGGACACGCGCGCCTGCAGCACCGGGCCGGCGTCGAAGATGTCGACGTAGCCTTCGAAGTACATGCCCTCCTGCTCCAGCAGGCGGCGCGCCGGCGCGGTCGAGGTGTGCACCTTGCCGATCACTTCGCGCGCGTCGTCCGGCAGGTAGGCCACGTACAGCGGCTGGCGCGGCATCAGCTCGGCGATGAAGGACTTCTTGCCCACCGCCGTCAGATCGTCGACGTGGTCGAAATCCATCTTGAAGAAGTGCCGGCCCAGCCCTTCGTAAAACGGCGAACGTCCGTTCTCCTCCTGGTAGCCGCGCATTTCCGCGATCAGCTTTTCGGTGAACAGATGCGGGAACTGCGCGATGAACAGGAAGCGGCTCTTCGACAGCAGCTTGCCGTTGTTGCCGGTGCGGTAGTCGGGATGCAGGAACAGCGAGCACAGTTCGGTGCTGCCGGTCAGGTCGTTCGACAGGTACAGCGTCTCCATGCGGGTGAACACATCGAGCTCGCGGCTGGAGTGCACCAGCGTGCCGATACGGTAGTTGTAGAACGGCTCGTTCAATCCCACCGAGCCCTTGATGGCGCACACGCCGGCCAGGCGGCCGCTGTCGGTGTCTTCCATCACGAACATGTAGTCGCGCTTTTCCGGCGCGATGGTCTCGGCGAACGAGGCGACGGCGATCGCCACGCGGTCGCCCATCATCTTCATGTCCGGCTTGAGGGTGGTCATGCCGCTGCCTACCTGCGTGGCCATCACGTAGAGGGCGTCGAGGTCTTCGGCTTTGATTGCGCGTACTACTAGCATAAGGTGTCCGTTCTTAGATTCTGACGCAGATGACGGTATCGCCTTCGGCCACTTGCAGCGCTTCCTGCACGTCGGCCGCCAGCGCCACGCTGAGTTGCGATTCCAGCGCCGGGCAATGCGTGATCACGGCGCGGAAATTGTGTTCGGAGCCGGACGACACGGCGTAGCGCAGTTGCGGCTCGCGGCCGCGGTCCGGCGTTTCCACCGACGTGGCGACGCGGCGCTGCAGCGCGCCGGTGAAGGTGCGCAGCGTGTTCTTGTGCGCCTGCAGGATCGGGCCGCCGTCGAAGATGTCGATGTAGTCGTCGGCCTCGAAGCCTTCGGCCGTCAGCAGGTTGAAGGCCAGTTCGCCCGAGGGATGGATCTGGCCCATCGCCGCCTGGGCGTCGCCGGGCAGCAGCGGCACGTAGACCGGATAGTGCGGCATCAGCTCGACGATCAGCGTGCGGTTGCGCGCGCCGCCGATGACGCGCTCGGCGTCGAGGAAATCCATCTGGAAGAATTTGCGGCCCAGCGCGTCCCAGAACGGCGAGCCGCCGTCGCCGTCGGTGACGCCGGCCAGCGGCACGAAGAAGCGGTCGGCGAAGCGGTGCGGCGCCAGCACCGCGAACATCAGCCGCGCGCGCGACAGCAGCGCCGCCTCCGGCGTGCCGTATTCGCGTTCGCCGACGTAAAAGCTGGACAGCTGCGAATAGCCGGTCAGCTCGGAGCACAGCGTCAGCGCGTGCACGCTGTGGCTGATGTTCAGGTCGCGCGAGACCTGCTGGATCACGTCGTTGCGGAAGGAGAAATAGGTGCCGTTGGAGCCGGCGGCGGCGAACATCGCGGCGGTGCCGACGATGCTTTTATCGGCCAGCGATTCGAGCACCAGCACGTAGGCTTCCTCGCTCGGGATGTCGACATGGGCGGCGAAGGACGCGATCGAGCGTTCGATCATGGCGAGGATTTTCTCGCGCGTCTTGGGCAGCGTATGCACTCCCGGCATGGGGACCGCGGCCAGCGCTTCCAGGGCAGCGATATCCGCAAGTTCGACCGGACGGACTACATACATGGTGGCTCCTTGAAAATTCGCCTTCAAAATACGACTGGCCCGGCGGACGCCGGGCCAGAGTGACGACGGTGCCGCTTACGCCGCTTTGATCAGATCATCCAGCGACAGGCGCAGGATGCGGTCGGCTTCGGCGATCTGCGCGTCGCTGACGATCAGCGCCGGCGCCAGGCGCACCACATCCATGCCGGCGATCAGCACCATCATGCCGTTGCCTTCTGCGGCTTTCTGGATATCCTTCGAGCGGCCTTTCCACGCGTCGGTGACGACGATCCCCAGCAACAGGCCGGCGCCGCGCACTTGCGCGAACACTTGCGGGTAGTCGGCGATCAGCTTCTCCATGGTCGCGCGCAGATTGGCGCCGGCTTCCTTGACGCGGGCCAGGAAGGCCGGCTGGTTGATGGTCTCCAGCACCGCCAGCGCCACGGTCGCGGCCAGCGGGTTGCCGCCGTAGGTGGTGCCGTGCGAGCCGACGCTCAAGGTGGCGGCCAGTTCGTGCGTGGTCAGCATGGCGGCGATCGGGTAGCCGTTGCCCAGCGCCTTGGCCGAGGTCAGCACGTCCGGCACGATGCCATAGCTCATATAGTTGAACAGATCGCCGGTGCGGCCCATGCCGGACTGCACCTCGTCGAAGATCAGCACGGCGCCGGTCTTGTCGCACAGGTCGCGCAGCTCTTGCAGGAAGGCTTTATCGCCAGGCACCACGCCGCCCTCGCCTTGCAGCGGTTCGACGATCACGGCGCAGACGTCGTCGCCGATGGCGGCGCGGGCCGATTCGATATCGTTATAGGTGATGTGGTCGATCGACGGCGGCAGCGGCTCGAAGCCTTCGGTGTATTTCGACTGGCCGCCGACCGACACGGTGAACAGCGTGCGGCCGTGGAACGACTGGTAGCACGACACGATGCGCGACTTGTGCGGGCCGAACTTGGTGTGCGCGTATTTGCGCGCCAGCTTCAGCGCCGCTTCGTTGGCTTCGGCTCCGGAGTTGCAGAAGAAGGCGCGGTCGGCGAAGGTCGCCTCGGTGATCGCCAGGCCCAGGCGCAGCACCGGCTCGTTGGTGTAGCCGTTACCCAGGTGCCACAGGGTGTTGGCCTGGCGGGTCAGCGCCTCGACCACGATCGGGTTGCAATGGCCCAGCGCGGCGACCGCGATGCCCGAGGTGAAGTCCAGATAGTGCTTGCCATTCTGGTCCCACAGGTCCAGGCCAGCGCCGCGGACCGGAACCATCGCCGCCGGCGCGTAGGTCGGCACCAGGACGTCGTCGAAGGTCTGACGAGTCACAGGACGGGTGGCGGCGGTCGTATCGAGCTTGGCGTTCATGGCATTCCCTATCAATGTTGGGTACGTGCGGCACGGCGCCGCGATGACCCATTATAAAAAGCGGCATGCTAAAACTCTTTTCTAATGGCGACAAGGTTTTTCACTTTTGGCCGCAAAGTAAAATTATCAAAAAACCCACGCCACCTCCTCACAAAGGGAAGCTTGTCTTCGGACCGGCTTGTCTTTATCCTATCTAAACGACTGATTTCATTACCAGGAGCGCTATGCGGGGAATCGGACTGGTGAGAATCGCGGGCGTCGCATGCGGCCTGCTGCTGACGGCTTTGTGCCTGGCCGCCCCGGAGCAAGCGCCGTTGTCCGGCGCCGAAAGGGCCTGGCTGAGCGCCCATCCGGTGATCCGGGTCGGGGTCGACGTGGCGCGCGCGCCGATCGAATCGATCGGCGACGATGGCAAGCCGCGCGGCATTTCGCAGGAGTTCCTGCGGCGGGTCGAGACGATGCTCGGCGTGCGTTTCGAGCTGGTGCCGCTGCGCGACGCCGGCGACCTGCTCGGCAGCCTGGAGCGGCGCGAGGTCGATGTGTTGTCGGCCGCTTCGCAGACCGACAGCCGCCGGCGCTTCATGACGCTGAGCGATCCGTATCTCACCTCGCCGATCGTGATCTTCACCGCCGCCAGCGCGCCGCCGGCGCCGGGATTGATCCATCTGAACGGCAAGCGGGTGGCGACCAGCACCCGCACCGGCGTGGCCGAGCTGCTGCCGCGCGACTGGCCCGGCATCGTGCCGGTCGGCGTCGACAGCATCAAGATCGCCATCGACTTGCTGCGCCGCGACGAGGTCGCCGCCGTGATGGCGCCGCTGCTGACCGGCAGCCACCAGTTGGTGGAGCTGGGCGCGACCGACATCCGCGTCTCCGGCGAGACCGACTACATCTACAACGTCGGCATCGGCGTGCGCAACGACTGGCCCGAGCTGATGCCGATCCTGAACCGGGCGCTGGCCGCCATCCCCAAGGCCGAGCGCGACGCATTCAAGCAAAAGTGGACGCTGGTGCGCTACGAGCACAAGACCGACTACCGCCCGCTGGGCGCGCTGCTGCTGGCGATCGTCATCGCGCTGGCCTTCATCCGCCAGTTGCGGACCATGGTCAAGCGCCGCACCGCCGAGCTGCAACAGGAGGTGACCGCGCGCCGCGCGCGCGAGGCCGAGATCCAGCAGCTGAACGCGGCGCTGGAGCTGCGCGTCGAGCAGCGCACCGCCGAGCTGCAACAGGCCAACGAGGATTTGCGGATGGCGACCGACCAGCTGGTGCAGACCGAAAAAGTGGCGTCGTTGGGGCGGCTGGTGGCCGGCATCGCGCACGAGCTCAACACGCCGCTGGGCAGCACGCTGACGGCGTCGACCACGCTCAAGGCGCACCTGGCGAGCTTCGGCCGGGACGCGCTGGACGGCAAGCTGAAGCGCTCGTCGGTGGACGACTTCGTCACGCAAAGCCAACTGGCGTGCGAGATCATCGAGCGCAACGCCCACCGCGCCGCCGCGCTGATCGACAACTTCAAGGAGCTGGCGGTGGACCAGGCCAGCGCGCGGCGGCGCCAGTTCCCGCTGCTGCGCACGGTCGAGGAAGTGATCGCCAGCCACCACAACGCGTGGAAGGCCACGCCGCACCGGATCGAGGTCGACATCGACCAGACGCTGCGGATGGACAGCTTCCCCGGGCCGCTGGCGCAAGTGCTGTGCAACCTGCTGGAAAACACGCTGGTGCACGGCTTCGCCGACAAGCCGGCCGGTCGCGTGCAGATCAGCGCCCGCCTGCAGGACGACGACCGGGTCGACATCCACTACGCCGACGACGGCGCCGGCATTCCGCCCGAGCACTGCGGCAAGATCTACGATCCCTTCTTCACCACGCGGCTGGGCCAAGGCGGTTCCGGCCTCGGCCTGTACATCGTGCAGACCATGGTGACCGGCGTCCTGGGCGGCAATATCGCGGTGCGGAGCAGCCCCGGCCTAGGCACCGTCTTCCAGATCGTGCTGCCGCGCTCGGCGCCGCGCCTGACCGACAACACGGTGGCCGGCGCCCACGGACTTGCGCCGCTGCCCGGCTAACTTTTCGGTGTCTCCCTTCGGTGTCAGTGCCGACATTCGGACACGGGCTCTACCGTAGCGTCGCTACGGTAGAGCCCGTGTCCGAATGTCGGCACTGACACCGGTGGTTCACGGCATCAGCTTGCGCTGGCGTTCCTCGCGCGGCGTGTTGCCGAACAGCGCGCCGAAGGCGGTGGAGAAATGCGAGCCGGACGAAAAGCCGCACATCAGCCCCACCTGCACGATCGAATGATTTGTCTCCAGCAGCAACTGGCGCGCCCGCTGCAAGCGCAGCTCCAGGTAGTAGCGCGACGGCAGGCTGCCCAGGTATTGCTTGAACAGCCGCTCCAGCTGGCGCCGCGACAGGCCGACCAGGTTGGCGATGTCGTCGGTGGACAGCGGCTCCTCGATATTGGTCTCCATCAGCGTCACCGCCTCGGACAAGCGCGGCTGCAAGGCGCCGAAGCGCGCCTGCAACGCCACCCGCTGACGCTCCTCGGGGCCGCGCACGCGCTCGATGCACAAGCCCTCCTTGATGCCGGCCTGCACGGTGGCGCCGAACAGGCTCTCGATCAGCGTCAGCGAGAAATCGATCGAAGCGGCGCCGCCGCAGCAGCTGAGGTGGCGGCCGTCGAGCTCGAACAAATGCGGGGTCAGGATGGCGCGCTCGGTGATGCTTTCGGTGTCGGCGTACAAGGCCCACGGCAGCGCGATGCGCACCCCGGCCATCAAGCCTGCGGCGGCCAGCCACAACACGCCGGCGCCGACGCCGCCCCAGTATTCGGCGGAGCGGCAGCGCTCGATGACGGCGCGGGCCAGCTCGGGCGCCATCGGCAGCTGGTTTTCATCGGCCACCAATAACGCGATATGCCAGCCCGGCTGCGCCAATACCACTTGCGCAGGGGTCATGGTTTCCAGGTGCAGCGCGTCGCGGCCCAGCGCCGTGGCGGCCAGGCGCAGCGGCTGCACCAGGCCGGCCCAGGTGATCGCGTCGGCCTCGCCAGCGTTCACCAGCAGCAGGCGCAAGGGCCGCTGCTGAGCAAGACCGGAAAGATGGGCGAAGGACATCGGGCGGGAAGGCGATCTTTATATGATTAAGCGGGCCGGCTACTCCGGCGCCAGGGCGGCGGCGGGACGCTCGGTGCTCCACTGGCTCACTATCATACCGGAGATCAGCAACGCCGCGCCGAGCAGGCCGTTCCATGCCAGCGTCTCGCCCAGCCAGAAATAGGCGAAGATCGCCGCGCAGCCCGGCTCGAAGGCGTAGATCACCGCCGCCTCGTTGGCGCTGCTGTGGCTCTGGCCCCAGGTCTGCAGCGAGATGATGGCCGCCGTCGCCACCACGCCCAGGTAAATCAGGTTGGCGCTGTAGCGGCGCAAGCCCTCGCTGATGTAGGCGATGTAGTCGGGCAGATCCTGGCTGCGCTCGGCCAGGCCCAGCGGCACTTCGCGGATCAGCAGCCAGGCCGCCGCGCACAGCGCCACCGTGACGATCTGCGACGCGGTCAGCACCATCAACTTGTCGGTCTTGCGGGTGAAGGCCTCCATCAGCTTGACGTAGAGGCCGAAGAACAGCGCGCACAGCAGCGCCAGCGTATCGCCGCGTCCCCAGTTGAAGCCGCCCTCCCAGCACAGCGCGAACAGCCCGGCCAGCGACAGCGACAACGCGACGAAGATGCGGCGCTCCAGCTTCGCGCCCAGCAGGATGCCCAGCAGCGGCGGCACCAGCACGTTGAGGCCGGTGATGAAGGCGTTGCGGTTGGAGCTGGTCAGCGCCAGCCCCTCGATCTGGAACACGTAGCACAGAAACAACACCACGCCGGCCACCACGCCCCAGCGCAGGTCGCGCCAGCGGGCGCGCCACAGGAAGGGCAACAGCAGCACGCTGGCCAGCGCGAAGCGGCACAGCACGATCCAGCTCGCCGACAGGTAGCCGGTCATGTCCTTCATGGCGGGGAAGGTCGTGCCCCAAACGAGGGTGACGACCAGCAGGGCGGCGATGCCGCGCAGGTGTGAAGGCATGGATTCTCATCAATATTGTAGTTTGGCATATCTTACCAAGGACGAGCCGCCGTGGCGAACCGGCTATAATCACAGCCTATGGGTGAACGATTCTTGAAAAGTATCCGGCTGCTGGCAGAATGCATGCAGGGCTATGAAAGGCTCTCCGGCGAGCACGTGCGCCGGAGCGGCCTGACGCACGCCCAGTTCGATATCGTCGCCACGCTGGGCAATACTCCCGGCATGTCGTACAAGGAACTGGGCGACAAGACGCTGATCACCAAGGGTACGCTGACCGGGGTGATCGAGCGCTTGGAGCAAAAAGGCCTGGTGGAACGTCAGCGCAGCGACTGCGATAAACGTTCCTTCTTCGTGCGCTTGACCAAGGAAGGCGAACGCGTGTTCTGCACGGTGTTCCCGAACGTCATCGCCGAAAGCGGCAAAGTGTTCGAGCTATATAACGACGACGACTTCGCCGAGCTTGAAAAAAACCTGTCCAAGCTCAAAACTGTGATCATGGCCGGCGTTTCCGGATGCCCGTCCACCCCCGACTCAACCAAGGAAATCATTTGAAAACCACTCTGCTCGAAGGCAAAAAGCCTGCCCATTTCGACAAACACATCATCGGCAACCTGCTGCTCAACGTCGCCACCCCGGACGAAGTGCGCCAGGAAAAACTGCTCATCGGCGTCCGCAACGAAGCCGGTGAAATCTATCGCCTGATCGGCGCGACCAAGCACAACAGCTTCATGAACGCGATCGAGGAACTGTTCGACCTGGGTTTGGTCGACGAACTGCAAGACACCGACGCCACCCAGGACGGCTGCGACGCCATCTTCAGCGAGCAATAAACCGCGCTGAAGGCGCGTTGTGCCGCGAAAAAGTATTTTCCGAAAAAGTGCTTCACGGCAATATTCGAGAGTATAATTTTTTCAATGGACAGACTCGACGCCTTCAAAGCCATCGCTGCTCAAGCGAGCCGGGGGGAACTGATGTTCCCCACCAACGTCAACGCCTCGCTGCGGCTGCA